>FWPV01012534.1_pt1 | contig 13046 bp, 4 predicted proteins | sample 2228371 | NCBI WGS metagenome assembly FWPV01 (sample SAMEA103939776, study PRJEB20133) | metagenome | reverse complement strand
ACCCGCTGAATTACTATTTTTCTCAATGATAACAGCATCCATGGAATTTACTTTTGCAAAGTGGAAATTACCTTTTCAATTGACCAATTTTAATATTTGTTTTTAGTTCTAACTATGAACAATTACCATTTAGAATGTTTTATCTATTTTAAAGTTAAAAAATAACCATAATATAACGATAATTAATATGTATCCTATTTGTAAAAAAGGAAGCTGCAATTCGGTTTTCATAAAATAATCTAAGAAAATTACTAAATTTTTCACATGACTATTCCGATATAACTATAGCAGGTCGAATATTAAAAAGGATAGAAGGCGGGATTTATGGATCTAGCTACTCTTATAGGTATTATTGCCGGTATTGTATGTATAGTTGCATCTATAATGACTGGAGGTAGTCTCTGGTCATTCTGGGACATTTCCTCAGTGTACATTACTGTAGGTGGAGGAATCTGTGCCACATTAATTTCCTACAAAATCGGCGAGTTTGCCAAAATTATGAAGGTCGCCGTGAAGGTTTTGGTGGGAAAGGAATCAAGGCCACAGGACACCATTAAAATGCTTGTTGAACTTTCCGTTAAAGCAAGAAGGGAAGGACTGCTTTCTCTTGAGGCTGAACAGGAGAACATAAAGGATGAATTTTTAAAGCAATCCCTCCAGCTGGTTGTTGACGGTGTGGAGCCGGAAGTAATTGTCGATTCGATGGATCTTGAGCTGGAAAATATGAAATCGAGGCATGACAAGGGAGCAGGAATGTTTAAGACAATGGCGGCTCAGTTTCCGGCATGGGGTATGATAGGAACACTGATAGGTCTGATACAGCTTCTTGACCAATTGGATGATCCTTCAGCAATAGGACCTGCCATGGCAGTTGCGTTAATAACAACATTCTATGGAAGTGTTCTGGCGAATTTCATATGTAACCCTATTGCTACCAAATTGGCTTTAAAGAGTAAAGAGGAGATTCGGGAGAAAAAAATGATTATTGAAGGTGTTCTGTCCATACAGGCCGGAGAGAACCCGAGAATATTGGAGCATAAGCTTAAGACCTTCTTATCTCCAAAACAAAAGCAGGATTATGAGACGCAATCCGGTAAAGATGCGGAAGACAGTCAAAGAGCCGAAGGCAGTGAAAAAGTCAGAAATGCTGCTGTATAGTGAGGTGCATTTTTCATGAGATTAAAAAGGAATATTGAGCAGGAAGAAGTATCTGAAGGCGCTCCTGAATGGTTAACTACATACAGTGATATGGTTACGTTGCTATTGACTTTTTTCGTAATGCTGTTTTCAATGGCAACTGTTGACAAGCAGAAATTCGAGCAGGTTGCCAACTCACTGCGGGCTGCATTTATGAGCAACAATGATGAAGGAATGTTTGATTATAAAGAGGGTACTGAAGTATATAGTATAACTCAGAGTATTAATTCGGGAGAAGTACTGGAAGACGGTGACGAGGCGTATATTAAGGGTGAAAGCAGTGTAGACGGAAATGATTTGGGGACTAAAAGCGGACAAGCCGAGAAGCTGGAAGAGTTTATTGAACAGATAGAAAAGCTGGCAGAAGAGATGGATCTAGGAGATTATGTCAAAGTAATTGATGAAGAGACATACCTGACATTAAGGATAGACTCTGTTATACTGTTCGATCTGGGTAAAGCTGATATAAAAGACTCGGGAAAAGAAACATTGCGAAAGATCGGAGATCTTTTAAAAGAACTGGATAAAGGAGCATCCGTACAAGGACATACGGACAATCTTCCGATAAACACAATGCTGTTTCCGACAAATTGGGAGCTTTCAACCAAGAGAGCTACCAATGTGGTGCTTTTCCTGATAGAGGAAAGCGGAGTGGATCCGACAAAGCTTACAGCCACAGGAAATGGTGAGTTTAGACCGATTGCACCGAATGACACGGAAGAAAACAGACAGAAAAACAGGAGAATTGATATTGTAATTGAAAAATAGCTTTATTGAGAGTTTGATAAAATTGGAGCTCTTAGAACGATAATCCTTGGTACATAGGATATTGTTTTAAGAGCTTATTATTATGTAAGGAAAAAAATCGTAAGTATAAAAAGAAAGCAAATTGGATAAATATGTTGACTCAATATGATGTATGCTTTATAATTTATTGGAGTAAAATTATGTCAATTTTAATAGGAATATCCGAAATTATGTTTTGTTGCCAATGAAAAGGTTCGAAAAAACATGTTTTAGGGTATAGTTCCTCAGTTTGAAAAATTTTTATTTCTTTACAAATTCAATATAATTTTAAGGGGGATTTAAATTGCGTAAAAAAAGAAAGACATTGACGCTGTTAGTAATCTGTGCATTGATTATCAACACATTTTTTATGTCTATCGGTAGTGCTTATGAAAACCATAAAAAAGGCATAGAGCCGGAACCTTTGGAACAAATTGATTGTAATAGTTCTGTTGATGTGGAATTTGAAGAGAAAATTGATCAATCAAACATCAATGATGCTACTGTAGTTGATAATGAGGTTAATATAGAAGAAGAGAATAAAAAAGACAGTAATGAAAAAGACAACAATGAAAAAGATGGTATTGAAAATGGCAGCAATGAAGATCAGCCGGTTGAAACTGCAGGATGTTCTACCGTACATTCGTCAGTTTACTCGGATGTATATGACAATGACGAATCATATGTATCATATAGCTTAGATGTTAACCTTGAAGCCGCACCTGTTGAAAAACAGGCTGGCGTAATTTCCGGATATATTGATACGAAGCTTACTTATTCAGAAAATATTTCCGAATTTTTCAAGTCTGGGTTTGATGTTGTAATAGAAGGGACTGATTTTAGAACAGTAACTGATGAAAAGGGTTATTTTGAATTTAGGGGAGTTCCTTCGGGAGAATATACTTTATTAATAAGTAGACCTTATTATATAGATGCCATAATTACTAATATTCCAGTTGAGCAAGATGAAAGAATAGAGGTCAGTTCCGAGAAAAATCCTATCAAACTTTTGTATGGAGATGTGGAGGACGATAATGCCGGTAATATAGTAGACCTTGTACGGGTCGTTGCTCATTTTTTCACAATGAAAGGTGAAGAAAATTATAATGAAATAGCCGATTTGGATAAAAATGGCGCTATCAATATGGTGGATATTGTCATTGTACTTTCGTGTTATCAAAAGTGTACAAAACCATGCTTGTGGTTGCAGCCACCTCAGGAACTGGTTGTAGAGAATTATGCAAACGATTCTGTGACTTTATCATGGACACCTCCGATTAACATGAACGGTATACTGGGATATGAAGTGTTAAGAGATAATGTGGTGATTGGAACAACAGAAAATTCAACATATACGGATACCGGAATTAAGGCAAATACAGCCTATACATATGCGGTACGGGGCTATGGTGGAAAAGATACTTTTGCAAAAGAGTCCTACGAGGTATTTGTCGAGATTCCGGATGTGAATGCTCCCACTAAGCCCAATGACTTGAAAGTAGTTGAAACAACAGACTCGACCATAACTTTTGAGTGGAAAGAGTCAACCGATAATGTGGGAGTAGCCGGGTATAACATATATTGCGGGGAAGAACTGATCGGTACCACAAATGCGGATGTAACGAGCTTTACGGCTGAGGGACTTAAGAGGTTTGAAGCTTATTACTTTACGGTAGAAGCCTTTAATCAGGCAGGGATATGTTCCGATAAAAGTGAGCCTTTAGAAGCGGGAATAGGTCTGGTCCTCGAATCGGATATGACAATAGAGGAGGATCTCTGTATAAATGCCGGTACTCTCGATCTTAACGGACACAAGCTTGTTGTCGAGGGAAATATATTGCAAAACGGTGGAATGATAGATATTAACGGCGGAAGTTTGATAGTAAAAGGAGACTACTTTGTCGGTGATGCAGAACAAGGACAACCCGGCAAAGGGAAGCTGGTTATGACGCATCAGCCTGATTATGTCAGGGTTGAGGGAGATTTTCTGATGTACTCATCTTCGGACCACACCGGCTTACTGACCGAGGGAACTATTGAGCTTAAGGGAAGCTTTACGCAAAAGAACGGTGGGTGTGCATCGAACTTTTATGCAACGGGTTATAATAAAGTGCTGCTGAGTGCCGATAGGGCGGATGCTCAGACCATAACCTTTGATAATGTGGGAAGTTCAAAGATTAATATTCTTGAGGTAAAAAAGCCAATAGAGTTTTATGAGTTTATTGACACTGCTTCAATTAAGGTTTCTAAAACGGGTATGAGAAATATGTCCATAGGGTTAATGGCCCAGGGAGAAGAATCCGGTTCATATTTTTATGAAGAACTTATTGAAGGATTTAAGAAAGATTACGTGGCCAGAAACACCCAAGGGGTGAACACCGCAGACGGGAGTTTTTCCTATGGGATTAATTCAATGCTTGTTAAGATGATAGGGTTTGATCTCAATATAGGGGCTAATTACAATTCTCTCGAGGAAGAATCCAAGATGCTTAAAAACGGATGGAGCTTTAGCCTTGAGGGTTGGCTGGATATTGAAGAACATGGCGGCAACAATAAGCTCATTAAAGTTATGATTCCCGGAGGGGAAAAAAGTTATTTTGTCTACAGTGGAGGAAGCATTAAACCCAAGTATACGAGGAATAGACTTTCAATGGAAGGCAGCAGCTATGTTTTGACTACAAAGGATTTGAAAAAATACGGCTATGAGAGTTACGGAACAAATAAATACCGCATAAAGTGGATGGAAGACAGGTATGGAAACAGAATTGATTTTCAATATGACGGAAGCAACCGCATAAAGTGGATGGAAGACAGGTATGGAAACAGAATTGATTTTCAATATGACGGAAGCAACCGCATAAAAGGCATTACTGATGCTGTGGCAAATTCTATTGATATAAGTTATGATGCCGGCAAGATTGAAATAAAACACATGAAGTCATCAAGGGTAGTTTCTTATATTTATGAAGGTGATTTGCTAAAGCAGGTTGCTGATCCTATGGGGATAAAAACTTCCTTTGAGTATGATGAAGGGAACCGTATTGCCAAGATTGTGGATAATAATGGCAATGTTGTGGGACGTGTGACGTATAAGGCAAATTCGAGCGGTAAACCTATGGTTAATGTGTATGTTGATTCACTAGGAAATTATAGAAGATACACCTATTATGAAAACGAGAACAGGACCGAACTTGAGGAAGGGGAAGAGCCCCCCAAATTTGTACAGATTGCGGCAGCAGATAAAAATATAGCAGCATTAAAAGAAGACGGTACAGTGGTAGTCTGGGGAAGTAATATAAATGATGAATGTGATGTGCCGGAAGGATTGGCGGGAGTAAAGAAAATAGCTGCAGGTCAATTCCATATAGTAGCATTAAAAAATGATGGAACAGTGGTAGCTTGGGGAAGAAATGTTAATGGGGAATGTGAAGTACCTAAAGGTTTGACAGGAGTGAAGGAAATAGCTGTTGGAATTTCGCACACAGTGGCATTGAAAGAGGACGGAACTGTGGTAGCTTGGGGGAAAAATAATTACGGCCAATGTAGTGTACCTGAAGGATTGAAAGGAGTAAAAGCGATAGCTGCAGGTGAATACCATACGGTAGCATTAAAAGAAGATGGGACAGTAGTAGCTTGGGGTAGGAATTATTTTGGACTATGTAAAGTACCGGAAGGATTAACCGGAGTAAAAGAAATAGCCGCTGGAGTTCTTCATACAGTAGCTTTGAAGAAAGATGGGACAGTGGTAGTATGGGGTCCTAATTTGTTTGGGGAATGTAATGTACCGGAGGGATTAAGAGACGTTAAGACAATATTTGCAAAAGAAAATTATACTGCTGCATTAAAGGCAGATGGGACAGTAGCGGTTTGGGGTTCTAATACTTATGGTGTATGTGATGTACCGGAAAGTTTGGGCAAAATAGAGGCAATATATGCGGGTAGGTATCATATAGCAGCGTTGAAATCTGATGGAACGGTAGAGGTCTGGGGCTGGAATACTCTTAGAGAGTGTGAAGTTCCTGAAGGATTAACTGAAGTAAAGGAATTAGCACTGGGATACGCTTATACAGCAGCATTAAAGAAAGATGGAACGGTAGTAGTTTGGGGTAGTGGAATTAGAGACAATATGCCCAAATCGAAAACGAGGACTACCACCTATATCCACAAAGACCATAGGGTTGTTGAGATTATAGATCCATTGGGAAAATCTACAACGTACACCTACAATGATTACGCTGAGTTGGAATCATATACCGACCGCTACGGAAATACCACAACCTATTTACTAAACAACAGCACCGGAAATGTAGAGAAAATTATAAATCCTGATAAGTCTGAAAAAACCTTTGGTTATGACTCAAACAATAACCTTATATGGGAGAAAGACGAAGAAGGAATTTTTACAAGATACGTATATAAGAACAGCTATGATTACGACACCACAAACGAAAACATAAAATACGTGTCCGACAGCGATGGAATACATTTGAGAATGAAAGCAACATATTTGAAGGGAAAACTCCAGGGTGATCAGGTAGTTAATTTGACAAAGGATAATGCAGCGGATTTTGCAATCACCGAATACCTGCCGTATTCAACCGAAGAATTAGAGGAGAACAACATAAAACTTAAGGGAATTATCCATAAAGTGAAAGACCCCTTGGGAAACATTACCACGTACTACCATTATGAAAACGGAAATGTAAGGAAAATTGAAGAACCTTATGATGAAAACAGTCCGTCAGCGAAAGTAACGGAGTACACATATAACAATATGGATGTGGTTGAATATGAATATTCTCCGAAACGCTATAGAACCGATTATGTATACAATGCGAACGGTCAGGTGACAGAGATTGTGAAGAACAATGGAGACAATAGGTATACACCAATTACAAAGAGCAGTATAACCAAAATATATTATGATAATATGGGAAGAATAAAGCAGACAATATCTCCTAAAGAAAATGATGAGCTTTTACCTGAGGTTCTTGGGGAGGCAGGATACAAATACAAATATTACAGCAGCGGAAAGCTATGGAAAGTCACTGATCCGTATAATTATACAACAATATATACTTATGACTTGTACGGGAATCTTAAGACAGAGCAAAAACCTAACGGTTCGGTGTATCTTTACGAATATGACGATTTGGACCGCCTAACGAGTGTTTATTTCAAAGAGGATTCAAATTCGAAAAAGGAGCTTTTGGAAGAATGCTTCTATTGGGAAGAGACTAGTAAGGATGAACAGAACAATTATTTTGTAACAACGAAGGAACGCTACGAGTATTTAAACGATTATAGTTCCAGATGGACAACTTATTATTATGATTATGCCGGAAGGATTATAAAAGAAGAATACAGAATGCTTACAGTCGGTGGAATGGATTTTTATGGGGACATTCCAATGGATTTTGACAACACGATGGATTTTGATTACACGGTTCCGGATATAGAGAACGGTTATTATAAAAACGGAATGCTGAAATGGACCAAGGATGCCAGAGGAAATAAGACCTACTACTCATATTGGGGATACGACAGCACTTCAAAAACGACATATGATGAAGTATGGATTCCGGCAAAAGAAGAAAACGGAACAATAAAATATACCTACAAAAGAATTGACTATGACAAAGCCGGAAGAAAAGTGACAGAAAGCACAGGAAAGGATTTTGTTGAGCTATACGGCAAGCCAAAGGAATCCGTAACCTATAAATTCAGCTATTATAATTCAGGAAAACTCTATAGAGAAAGTCTTGCTAATAATCTTTTAAAGGAATATCACTATGATATTGAATGGAACCTGATTGAGGAAATCAGTTATATTGACCCTGAAAGAACGACCATTATAAAATATGAGAATTATGATTATTTAGGTAAGCCGGAGAGGAAGGTTGTTTTGGCAGATGCCAATGACATTATTGTCAAACCCGGTGATAAGACAAAAACCTATAGTGAACATCCCCGTAGCATAGGTTTGATTACGTCATATGAATACGATAAAAACGGTAATATTGTAACTGAAACTTCACCTAACGGCGTTACAATTACATACCGGTATGATATGATGAACAGGTTATTAGAGACTTCACAGCCTGGAGTTGATGAATATGGACAGAGTAAAACCATTAAAGTTCAAAGTCATTACAATTGGGAAGGTAAGGTCGACTATACAATAGATGCAATGGGGAATAAGACAGAGTATGTGTATAACAAGAGGGGACTACCGGAAAAGGTCATAAATATTGTGACAATAGACGGAGAAAAGACGGAATTAATTACTGCGTACCAATATGATAGAGCAGGAAACCTTATTGCGGAAGTGTCGCCGGAAAATTATGACCCGGATAAGGAGCCTATTGAAACAGAAAACAGAATAGAATACACATATGATTGGAAAGGAAGATTAAAAACCAAGGAGTTTGTCGGAATAGAAAAACAGGTTGACCCTGATAATGGATATGCTTGGATAGAGGTGCCTGTGCGTATCGTGTTAAAGGCTTACGAATACGATAACAACGGAAATCTTATAAAGGAGCTCGATGCTTTAGGTTATGAAGCAGGAACCGGTTATGATACGGATTCTAAAATAAAGAGTGGATACGGTACGGTATATACTTATACCTTGGATAACAGGGTGGAAACTGTACTTGACCCAGAAACGGCAGCAAAAGGACTGCCCTATTCGGTAAAATACGAGTATGATGCTTTAGGCAGAAAGACAGCCGAAACCAAGGTGAAAGGTACAAATAAAGATGACAAGTACGAAACAACCACAACATATGAGTATGACGAATTGGGATACATAGAAGCTGTTTTAGTTGACGGAGAGAAAAAGCAAAGCTACGACTACGATTGGCATGGCAATTTGGCGGTGCAAACCGATGCAGAAAACAATACAACTACCTATGCGTATAATGTCATGAATCAGCTTGTCAGAGCAAGTTATCCCGGGGATGAATCCATTGATTCTAACGTTGTTGTATTTAAATACGATGTAATGGGTAATCTTGTAAAGCGAACGAATTCTATGGGTACTGTTGATATATATACCTATGACAATCAAGGAAGGGTAATTTCCCGTACTACCCAGAAGGGTGAAGGTGACAGTGTTGAGGATGCCATTACAATCCAAGCAAAATACGATTTGAATGGCAACAAACGGTTTGAAACAGACGGGGAAGGATACACCGTAGAGTATATCTATGATGAGCTTAACAGACTGGTTGAAACGAGGTATAACGGTGTAAAGACCTCAGAAGGACGTATTGTAAACCATTCGATTGTCTATAGATACGATAAAGACGGAAATATGACAGAAACGGTTAAAATTGTCCAAGATAAAGACAACACCGTTTCCAATACCTATACTAATGTCTATGATCCTTTGGGCAGATTAATTGAGACTAAGGATCCCGACGGCATAGTTGTTGAAAAGCTGGAGTATAACCATAACAATGCACAGATAAGGTCCTATGATGCATTAAACAACTGCACGGAGTTTAGATATGACCGAAACAACAGGAGAACAGTTACAATCGATGCAGAGAACCATATAGTAGAGCAGGGGTATGATCTTGCGGGCAATGTATCATATAAAATTGACGGTAGGAACAATAAGACAATTTATACATATGATAAGTTTGACTTGTTGCGAAAAGTAGAAATATTGGAAAACGGGAAAACAGTGCCGGTTGAACTCAGCAGCTATACCTATGACGGCAATGGCAACATTTTGACCCAGACGGATGGAAAAGGGAATACCATAACTTATCAGTACAATGCCCGGAATAAACTAAGCAAAAAAACTGACGGCAGTGGAAAGGCTGAATCTTATAAATATTATGCGGATGGAAATCTCAAAGAGAAGACAGACAGGAATTCTATAATAACGTTGTATACCTATGACTGTCACGGAAGGCTTAGGGTTCAGAACAGCATTGGGGAAAATCCTGTCAAAATAAGCTATACCTACGATAACAATGGCAATGTCTTGACTGTAACAGCAGGAAATGAAGAAATAGTACGGACATATGATGAACTTGGCAGGGTTAAGACCAAGACAGTGTCCAATATAGGTGAATCGAAATATGAATATGATATAATTTATGATGAGGAAAAAGGATGTCTTGCTGAAAAGTCAACTGACCCGAAAGGGAACATGACCACAAAGGTATACGACAATGCAGGAAGACTTAAGTATGTTGTTGACGGTGATGAAAAATCAACGGTATATACCGAGTACAACTATTACGCCAACGGAAATCGTGAAAGTGTTGTATATCCTAACGGTTCAAAAGAGGTATATACTTACTATAAGAATAATTTACTATGGACCTTGACAAATAAAAAAGCGAACGGCAGCGAAATGGATGTCTATACATATTATTACGACGGTGCCAACAATCAGGAACGCAAACATGAAAAAATCAATGGTGTTGATAAGGGAACCACAACATACACCTATGATTGTTTAAACAGGCTTGAAACTGTAACGGAACCCTCAGGAAGAGTTACGGTGTATACTTATGACGGTGCAGGAAACAGGGAGACCGAGACCATAAAGGATGGAGCCGATACAATAGAAAAGAAATACGATTATAATGACAGTAACTGGCTATTGAGCGTAACTACTAAGGTAAACGGTACCATAACGGACGTAGTAGGCTATTCTTATGATGATAACGGTAATCAAACACAGGTATATCAAAACGGAGAGCTTATTGCTGAATATGTATATGACAGCCTGAACCAGCTTATTAAGGCAACTGTCGGTGAGAATGTGATTAACAACACCTACAACGGCGAAGGCTTGAGGGTGGCAAAGAAGGTAAACGGAAGCATTACAAGGTATTTGTATGAGTACGATAAAGTTGTGCTTGAGGTAAGTGGCAGCGGAGGGCAAATAGGACGCAACATATACGGAACAAACCTTTTGATGAGGCAGGCAGATGGGTTGAACCTATATTATATGTACAACGGTCATGCCGATGTTACTGCTCTAATAGATGCAAACAATGGAAGAATCAGAGCATCGTACTATTATGATGCCTTTGGAAATATACAGGAAGAGAAATACTATACGTCAACGGGAGAAGAGACAAGCATACCAATAAATAATAGCATATTGTATGCCGGTTACCAGTATGATAAGGAAACAGGATTGTACTACCTGAATGCAAGGATGTATGACCCAAAGGTAGCAAGATTCTTGCAGGAGGATACATACACTGGTGATCCGAATGCCCCGCTTAGTTTGAATTTGTATACATACTGTGTTAATAATCCGATATCCTATGTTGATCCCACAGGACATGTTGTTGGATATCTTGATGAAAATGGGAAATGGGTAGGATACACTGGTTCATGTAATCCACCTGCAGGGTATAACTTTGGATGGATTGATAACTTTTTTGTAATGACAAATCCATTTACAATGGAGCAAGCTATATTGGCTAAGAAGGTAACACGTGAAGATGGTACAGTAATAATCGACAGTAATCCTAAAGACGCATATAAGGCACTTAATGCACCATTGTTTGGAGCAAATTATTTAGTATCTACCACCAAACAGGTGGTGTTGGGTAATTTTACCGAAGACGTTACTCTTTTGGGTACTGGGATTCAAATTGGATTAAGTTTTACTGGCTTAGATTTGCCAATGGATATAAGAGATATAGCTGCAGATATTATTATGTGGAAGTGGACAAGGCAGCATATGCTTCAAACTGCAATAGACGTATTTGCTGTATTACCAGTAGCCGGTATAGTTAAGTATAGTGATGAAGTTGCGATTCTCATAAAGAATAGTGATGAGGTAGCATCAGTATTAAAGAATGTAGATGAAGTTGGAGACATTGTAAAGAATAGCGATAAAGCAGCATCAATATTAAAGAATGTAGATGAAGTTGGAGACATTGTAAAGAATAGTGATGAAGTAGCATCAGTATTAAAAAATGTAGATGGAGTTGGGGACATTGTAAAGAATAGCGATGAAGTAGCTTCGGTAGTAAAGAATGCGGATGAAGTTGTTGAAGAAACGATTAAAAAGGGAGTTGTTGTAGGCAAGAATAATCTGCCAGAGATAGGAAGTAAAACAGGTTATAAATTCAAAGAAGGTGTTGACCTAGACTTAAGAGGAACTGGAAATACATATAGAGATGCCTTAAATGAAGCATTTAAACGTACAGGCGTTCCCAAAGAAGATTTTGTAGTTACGAAATGGGCTAAAGATGCAAATGGGAAATCCTTTCCCGTAGAGTGGAGAGCAAAAGGAGGCGGAGAAGTAAGTATCGATATAGGACACGTAAAACCTGAAACTCCTGATTTTGCCCATGTTGGATATAAGACACCTGGAAAAGGTAAAAACAAAATTACTGGACATATATTTGTAGATGATGTTCCAATAAATAGATAAATCTTAATATAGGAATGGAGGAAACTATGGGATATATTCAAACCGAAATACAAGAGGCTCTAGAACATTTAAAAATTAATGCTAAAATACTTCAACAAGAAGAAGTAACAAAAATAATAGATGGAATTTACAATAAATATACAAATGGCAAAATAAGTGGGAGAATATGGGAAAACACAATAAATGATGTAAGGGTAGTAAGTGAGAACGATTGGAAATGGATAAGTAAATATATTGGTAATTCTGAAGCAATTATGTTTTTTGAACCCACAGATGAAAAAATTGCATATGTTTTTTCAAATGGCGAAGATATTCTTAGGGTATTGGAAGAATGCTTTGGTTTTGAATTTTATTTAACTAACTTTAAACTTGATTATCTATTGACTTATGACCATCATAATGTTTTAGGTGCAGTTGGTGATGCAGCAGAACACCTTCAAAGGTTTAAAGAAAATGAAAATACATTGTGAGTAAATAATACAATCGACAAAAAACATTCAAGGGTCACGCAGTTTTGAGCTGTTGTGACCTTTCTTTTCTCTTTTTGCAAGCGTAAACCTGAACCACAACACATTGTTGTTATAATGCCCCCACTTGTCAAGACAATTTTTTAGCTTTTCTAAGTTAGGTTCTCCTTTCT
>FWPV01012533.1_pt1 | contig 13046 bp, 5 predicted proteins | sample 2228371 | NCBI WGS metagenome assembly FWPV01 (sample SAMEA103939776, study PRJEB20133) | metagenome | reverse complement strand
GCGCACTACCTCTGATATTGCAGCACCTTTTGCAGTTTGAAGAGCTATAGCAACGGCAATAGCAGCCAACACCATTAAACCAAGGGCACGATAAAGAATTGATTCAGCGGAAAAATGAGAGTTTCCTATTACACCGGCAGCGACCACCGCAAAAACCAAAACCCATTTTAATGCGTCAAGTCGATAAACTTTTTCTTCGGTATTTGCAGTCATTATCGGAGGAAACCTTCATGAAATTTGGCAGGCCAGGAGGGACTCGAACCCCCAACACCCGGTTTTGGAGACCGGTGCTCTACCAATTGAACTACTGGCCTAACATAACAGAAGCAACAAATGAGAGGCGAAATATCGCCCCTCATATTAATTACTGAATGATTTTGGCAACAACACCAGCACCAACAGTACGACCACCTTCACGAATAGCAAAACGCAAACCGTCTTCCATCGCAATTGGGTGAATCAAGGTAACAACCATTTTGATGTTGTCGCCTGGCATTACCATTTCTACGCCTTCCGGCAACTCTACTGCACCAGTTACATCAGTGGTGCGGAAGTAGAACTGTGGACGATAGCCCTTGAAGAATGGAGTGTGGCGACCACCCTCTTCTTTGGACAGAACGTACACTTCAGATTCAAACTTGGTGTGTGGAGTCACTGAACCTGGCTTACACAATACTTGACCACGCTCAACGTCGTCACGCTTGGTACCACGAAGCAGAACACCAACGTTCTCACCGGCGCGACCTTCATCGAGCAGCTTGCGGAACATTTCAACACCAGTACAGGTAGTTTTGGTGGTTTCACGCAGACCTACGATCGCGATTTCCTCGCCCACTTTTACGATACCGCGCTCAACACGACCAGTCACTACAGTGCCGCGACCAGAGATAGAGAATACGTCTTCTACCGGCATCAGGAATGGCTGATCAATTGCACGCACCGGCTCAGGGATGTAGCTATCCAGAGACTCAACCAGCTTACGTACAGCAGAGGTCCCCAAACCGTTTTCATCTTCGCCGTTCAACGCCATCAGCGCAGAACCAGCAATAATTGGAGTGTCATCACCCGGGAAGTCATAAGTAGACAGCAGCTCACGCAGCTCCATTTCTACCAATTCCAGCATTTCGTTGTACTCTTCGGTACCCACACCACCACAGTCTTCCGCCAACAAGTCAGCCTTGTTCAGGAACACTACAATGTAAGGAACGCCTACCTGGCGAGACAACAGGATGTGCTCACGAGTTTGCGGCATAGGACCGTCGGTCGCGCCACACACCAGAATCGCACCATCCATCTGCGCAGCACCGGTGATCATGTTCTTCACATAGTCGGCGTGGCCTGGGCAGTCAACGTGCGCATAGTGGCGAGTTGGTGAGTCATACTCTACGTGAGAGGTATTAATGGTAATACCGCGCGCCTTTTCTTCAGGAGCGTTATCAATACCATCATAACCAACAAACGCACCACCCCAGCTTTCTGCACACACGCGAGTCAACGCTGCAGTCAGAGTGGTTTTACCGTGGTCAACGTGACCAATGGTGCCCACGTTGACGTGGGGCTTGTTACGTTCAAACTTCTCTTTAGCCACTTTTCAATTCCTCTGTATAGATGAAATGTCGAAACTATTCTTCGTCTCTCTGCACTCGGCCCTTTGCAATAAACTCTTCAGTAATATTGCGCGGAGCCTCCTGATACTTCAAAAATTCCATGGTATAGGTTGCTCGCCCCTGGGTGGCAGAACGCAACGATGTGGCATAGCCAAACATCTCAGCCAAAGGCACCTCTGCGTCAATCACCTTCCCCATCGGACTTTCATCCATACCCAGAATCATGCCACGACGACGATTAAGATCACCCACCACGTCACCCATATTGGCTTCGGGCGTAACAACCTCAACCTTCATGATTGGCTCCAGCAGCACAGCACCGCCCTTTTGAGCCAGCTTCTTGGTCGCCATAGAAGCAGCGATTTTAAACGCCATTTCTGACGAATCAACATCATGATAGGAGCCATCAAAAACGACAGCCTTAAGACCCAACAAAGGGTAACCAGCCAACACACCATTTTGCATTTGCTCGGAAATACCCTTTTGAATTGCCGGTATGAATTCCTTAGGAACCACACCACCAACCACTTCATTCACGAATTCCAAGCCCTCTGCGTTTTCATCTGCGCCAGGAGAGAAGCGAATCCAACAGTGTCCATATTGACCACGACCACCGGATTGACGAACAAATTTACCTTCAATCTCACAGGTGTTGCGAATAGCCTCGCGATACGCGACCTGCGGTTTACCTATGTTTGCCTCAACACCAAATTCGCGACTCATCCGATCAACAATAATATCGAGGTGCAACTCACCCATACCACCAATGATAGTTTGACCCGTTTCCTCATCAGTGCGCACACGGAAAGATGGATCCTCCTGAGCTAATTTACTCAGAGCAACCCCCATCTTCTCTTGATCCACCTTGGTCTTTGGCTCTACCGCAACGTGAATGACCGGCTCCGGGAAATCCATTCTCTCAAGAACAATGGGATGATCAATGGCGCACAAGGTATCCCCAGTGGTGCAATCTTTAAAACCGATACCGGCGGCAATATCACCCGCCAATACTTCTTTAATCTCATTTCGCTGATTCGCATGCATTTGAACCATGCGCCCCACCCGCTCTTTTTTACCCTTGACGGAATTTAATACCGTATCGCCGGACTGAAGCGCGCCAGAATAAACACGAAAAAACGTCAATGTCCCCACAAAAGGATCAGTCGCAATTTTGAACGCCAAGGCAGAGAAGGGCTCATCATCACTCGCCTTGCGACTCGCGACCGTCTCACCATCCTCAAGCACACCTTCAATTGCTTTTACCTCGGTAGGCGCAGGCAGGTAATCAATTACCGCATCGAGCATAGCCTGCACACCTTTATTCTTGAAGGCAGACCCACCGATGACCGGAATAATCTCGTTTGCCAAGGTCCGGGCACGGATACCAGTCTTAATCTCCGCCTCCGTTAACTCTTCACCACCAAGATACTTTTCCATCAGCTCTTCACTTGACTCTGCCGCCGCCTCGATCAATTGCTCACGCAACTTTCCGCAGATTTCATGAAGCGCTGCAGGAACCGGCTCATAGCTGAACGTCATACCCTGATCAGACTCATTCCAGATAATGGATTGCATCTTTACCAGGTCAACAACACCTTTAAACTCGTCTTCGGCCCCGATAGTCATTTGCAGAGGCACAGGGTTGGCGCCTAAGCGAGACCTTAGCTGCTCAATGACACGCAGGTAATTAGCACCCGTCCGATCCATCTTATTCACAAAAACGATGCGCGGAACTTCGTACTTGTTCGCTTGGCGCCACACAGTTTCAGTTTGTGGCTGAACACCTGATGAACCACAAAGCACAACTACAGCACCATCCAAAACTCGCAAAGAGCGCTCTACCTCGATGGTAAAATCAACGTGCCCAGGAGTATCAATAACATTGATACGATGCTCTTCAAACTGGCCACTCATACCTTTCCAAAAGGTTGTTACCGCCGCGGATGTAATGGTAATGCCACGCTCTTGCTCCTGCACCATCCAATCGGTCGTGGCAGCACCATCGTGAACCTCACCAATTTTATGGGACAAGCCGGTATAAAATAATACCCGCTCGGTGGTTGTCGTCTTACCCGCATCGACGTGGGCACAAATGCCAATATTGCGATAGCGTGCGATAGGAGTTTTACGTGCCACTACTTTCATCTCCGATTTGGATTCGCCACATAAAGCAAAGGCAGCTTTGCTGCCTTTGCTTTACACAGGAAGTTTGAAGCCACTACCGCCCTAGAAACGGAAGTGCGAGAACGCCTTGTTAGCTTCAGCCATGCGGTGAACGTCTTCACGCTTCTTAACCGCAGCGCCCTTACCTTGCGCAGCATCCATCAACTCGCCCGCCAAACGCGCAGGCATAGACTTCTCACCACGCTTGCGGGAGTAATCCACCAACCAACGCATTGCCAGAGCGGTACGACGAGAAGCACGCACCTCAACTGGAACCTGATAGGTAGCACCACCCACACGGCGAGACTTAACCTCAACCAGGGGAGCAATGTTCTCGAGAGCCTCGGAAAAAACTTCCAAGGGATCACGATTCAATTTGGTTTTAACGATATCCATAGCACCATAAATAATGCGCTCTGCTACCGACTTCTTACCACTGATCATCACGTGGTTCATAAATTTCGCCAGAGTCACGTTGCCGTACTTAGGATCCGGCAGCGTGTCGCGTTTGGCGACGACTCGTCTTCTTGGCATGTCAAAAGCCTCTCTTCAGGGATTTTCCAAGACAACACTAAAAGCCAGATTGCTTGAAGTTTGCTTGGCCTTACTCGGTGGTAAACCGAAAACATTAACGAAAAAGCATGCTTATGGCGGATAAGCACCCGCCTAACGCATTACTTTGGACGTTTTGCACCGTATTTGGAGCGACCTTGTTTACGCTTGGCAACACCAGAAGTATCCAGTGAACCGCGTACAGTGTGGTAACGCACACCTGGCAGGTCTTTTACACGACCGCCACGGATCAGCACCACGCTGTGCTCTTGCAAGTTATGGCCTTCACCGCCGATATAAGAAGACACCTCAAAACCATTGGTCAAACGAACACGGCACACTTTACGCAATGCTGAGTTTGGCTTTTTAGGTGTAGTCGTATAAACGCGAGTGCAAACACCGCGTCTTTGCGGATTGCCTTGCAGAGCAGGAACATCGCTCTTGTCTACGATACGTTTTCTTGGCTTACGAACCAACTGGTTGATCGTCGGCATGAAAACTAACTCCATAGATAAAAAACGCCTTCATGTTATCGAAGGCAGGTTTAAGAAAGCAGGTTTTCTATTAAAGGCCCCGCTTCCCACTTCGGAAAAAGTGGGTGGCGCATTGTAAAGATGCACCCTCCCACCGTCAAGGCAAAGTCCGCTTATTTACTGACCAAGCAATAGCTCGTTCGATAAAAAAGCAAGACTGGCATAGCCAGTCTTGCTTAGGATATTGCCTGGGGCACCCAGGTGCCCCTTATGAACCAACAAGCATTAACCGATACTTGATTTTAGCGCCTCGGTCAGTGCTGCTTCGACATCTTCAGCGCTCACGCCAACATCTTGTATTTGCGCTGCCTCACGACGACGTTTGCGGTCTGAATGGTAGGCAAGACCTGTACCTGCAGGGATCAATCGACCCACAACAACGTTCTCTTTCAAACCACGCAATGCATCTTTTTTGCCAGTTACAGCAGCCTCTGTCAGAACGCGGGTAGTCTCTTGGAAAGACGCTGCAGAAATGAACGATTCAGTTGCCAAAGACGCTTTGGTAATACCTAACAGTTGACGTTCATAGTTGGCAGGTTGACGCCCCTCTGCACGCAACTTTTCGTTCTCTTCCAGCAACTGATTGTATTCAACTTGCTCGCCTTTCACGAAGGAAGAGTCGCCCATTGTGTTAATCTCTACCTTTCGCATCATCTTACGCACAATGGTTTCAATATGTTTGTCGTTAATTTTTACACCCTGTAAACGATAAACATCTTGAATCTCGTTAGTGATGTATCGAGCCAATGCCTCTACACCCTGCAAGCGCAAAATGTCATGTGGATTGCTTGGGCCGTCAGAAACAACCTCACCCTTGGCAACCATTTCACCTTCAAATACGGTCAGCTGACGATGCTTTGGAATCAAGACTTCGTAGTGAGTTGAACCATCTTCTAGTACCTGACCATCAGTTGGGGTGATAATCAAGCGACGCTTGCCTTTCGTTTCTTTACCAAAACTGACGGTACCGGAGATTTCCGCCAAAATTGAAGGCTCTTTCGGACGACGCGCTTCAAACAAGTCGGCAACGCGCGGCAGACCACCGGTAATATCGCGAGTTTTTGAACCCTCTTGTGGGATACGCGCAATAATGTCGCCCACATTGATGATGTCACCGTTGTTGATGCTCAAAATCGCCTTGGCCGGCAGCATGTAGTGTGCAGGCACATTGGTGTTGGCCAAGAACAACTCTTTACCTTTGGCATCAACCAAAGTTACTGCTGGACGCAGATCTTTACCCGCTGAAGGGCGCTCGGCAGGATCGAGAATCTCGATAGAACTAAGACCAGTCAACTCATCGGTTTGGCGACGAATAGAGAGACCATCTTCCATACCCGAGAAGGCAACAGTACCCGCCACTTCCGATACGATTGGGTGGGTGTGCGGATCCCATTTAGCAATAACCTGACCACCTTTAACAGCTTCGCCATCTTTTACCGTGATCAAGGCGCCGTATGGAATTTTGTAACGCTCACGTTCACGACCGCTGGCATCGGCAATCGCCAACTCGCCAGAGCGCGACACAGCGACCAGATTACCAGCCGGGTTACTTACTACCTTCACGTTCAGCAAACGAACCGTTCCTTCCTGCTTAACTTGTACGCTATCCGCTGCCGACGCTCTGGAAGCGGCACCACCGATGTGGAAGGTACGCATAGTCAGCTGTGTACCTGGCTCACCGATTGACTGGGCTGCGATAACACCCACTGCTTCACCCACGTTCACGCGGTGGCCACGCGCCAAATCACGACCATAGCACATAGAGCAGATACCACTGCGCGCCTCACAAGTAATGGGCGAGCGAACCAGAACTTCGTCGATACCCATTGCTTCAACGCGCTCAACCCATGCTTCGTCGATCATAGTGCCCGCAGGAACAAGAATCTCATCTGTGCCCGGACGAATAACATCGCGAGCAATTATACGACCCAGAATGCGATCACCCAGAGATTCGATAACATCGCCCCCCTCAATAACAGGCGACATCGTCAAGCCTTCATCAGTACCGCAGTCTTGCATGGTTACTACCAGATCCTGAGCAACGTCAACCAAGCGACGAGTCAAGTAACCGGAGTTTGCCGTTTTAAGTGCTGTATCCGCCAAACCCTTACGCGCACCGTGGGTTGAAATGAAGTACTGGAGTACGTTCAAACCTTCACGGAAGTTCGCCTTGATGGGGGTTTCAATAATCGAGCCATCCGGACGCGCCATCAAACCACGCATACCGGCCAACTGACGGATCTGGGCTGGCGAACCACGCGCGCCCGAGTCGGCATACATAAACACGGAGTTGAAAGAAGGCTGCAACTCTTCAACGCCATCACGATTGATAACTGACTCTTTGGAAATACCTTCCATCATCGATTTGGCAACCAGATCATTGGCGCGCGACCAGATGTCGATGACTTTATTGTACTTCTCACCTTGAGTTACCAAACCTGATGCGTACTGGGTTTCAATCTCTTTCACTTCTGCATCTGCACGACCGATGATCTCAGCCTTGGCAGCAGGAATAGTAAAGTCATTAACACCGATAGATGAACCAGACTTGGTAGAGAAGTCATAGCCCATGTACATCAAGCGGTCGGCAAAAATCACAGTAGCTTTCAAACCAACCACGCGATAACAGTAGTTGATTGCTGCTGAGATGGCTTTTTTAACCATCGGACGGTTAATCATTTCTAGCGGCATACCCGGTGGGCAGATTTCCCACAAGAGCACACGACCAACAGTGGTATCCACCAATTTAACCGTGGTTGTCTTCTCGCCCTCTTCGCCGATCAATGTTTCACTCAGGCGTACCTTGATTCGCGCCTGCAGATCAACTTGTTTCGAGTAATAGGCACGCGAAACCTCTGCTGGATCTGCAAATACCATATTCTCGCCTTTGGCGTTTACTCGGTCGCGAGTCATCCAGTACAGGCCCAATACCACGTCCTGAGAAGGCACGATGATTGGCTCACCTGATGCTGGGGACAGGATGTTATTAGTCGACATCATCAGCGCACGCGCTTCCAGCTGAGCTTCAATAGTCAGAGGAACGTGAACTGCCATCTGGTCACCGTCGAAGTCGGCGTTGTATGCAGAACAAACCAGCGGATGCAGTTGGATTGCCTTACCTTCAATCAATACCGGCTCAAATGCCTGGATACCAAGGCGGTGAAGCGTTGGTGCACGGTTCAGAAGAACCGGGTGCTCGCGGATAACCTCATCAAGGATATCCCAAACGACTGCTTCTTCACGCTCAACCATTTTCTTGGCAGCTTTAATGGTGGTTGCCAAACCACGCAATTCGAGCTTGCTGAAAATAAACGGTTTGAACAACTCCAGTGCCATTTTCTTTGGCAGACCACATTGATGCAAACGCAAGGTAGGTCCTACTACGATTACCGAACGGCCAGAGTAGTCAACGCGCTTACCAAGCAGGTTTTGACGGAAACGACCTTGCTTACCTTTGATCATGTCAGCCAAAGATTTCAGCGGACGCTTGTTGGAACCGGTAATTGCGCGACCCCGACGACCGTTATCCAACAGTGCATCTACTGCTTCTTGCAGCATACGCTTTTCGTTGCGCACGATGATATCGGGAGCATTCAAGTCCAGCAGGCGCTTCAAACGGTTGTTACGGTTGATAACGCGGCGATACAAATCATTCAAGTCAGAGGTCGCAAAACGGCCACCATCCAGCGGAACCAATGGGCGCAAATCTGGCGGCAATACCGGCAGCACTTCCATCACCATCCACTCCGGCTTGTTACCGGAAAAGAAGAAAGCTTCCAACAGCTTCAAGCGCTTGGAGTATTTCTTGATTTTGGTTTCGCTAGTGGTATTTGGAATTTCTTCCCGCAGGCGCTGGATTTCCGACTCCAAGTCGATAGCACGCATCAAGGTCTGAATTGCTTCAGCACCCATTTGCGCTTCGAACTCATCACCAAATTCTTCCATCGCTTCGAAGTATTGCTCATCAGAAAGCAATTGACCGCGCTCCAGCGTAGTCATGCCAGGTTCGGTCACTACATAGGATTCAAAATAAAGTACACGCTCGATATCACGCAGGGTCATATCCAGCAGCAAACCAATACGGCTCGGCAGTGATTTCAAGAACCAAATGTGGGCGACGGGACTGGCTAGTTCTATATGACCCATGCGCTCACGACGCACTTTGGCCAGTGTCACTTCTACACCGCACTTCTCACAGATAATGCCGCGGTGTTTCATGCGCTTGTACTTACCGCATAAACATTCGTAATCTTTTACCGGACCAAAAATCTTGGCGCAGAACAGACCTTCGCGCTCTGGCTTGAAGGTACGATAGTTAATGGTTTCCGGTTTTTTAACTTCGCCGAATGACCATGAGCGAATCATTTCGGGTGATGCCAAACTAATACGAATAGAGTCGAACTCTTCGACTTGTCCCTGGGACTTGAGCAAATTCAGTAAGTCTTTCAAGGCGCTTTCTCCTGTTGGCTCCGCGGGAGCTTTCATTAAACTTAGAGGCAAATTCTTGTCGGCAATGCTGACAGGCAAGCAATAGGGTAACGGGAATTAACTCCCGTTACCGGAGCGGAAAACGAATTACTCGTCTTGCTCGAGCTCGATATTGATACCCAAAGAGCGGATCTCTTTCACTAACACATTGAAAGATTCCGGCATGCCAGGCTCCATACGATGGTCGCCATCCACGATGTTTTTGTACATCTTGGTACGACCAGCCACGTCATCCGACTTAACGGTCAACATCTCCTGCAAGGTATAAGCTGCACCGTATGCTTCCAGTGCCCACACTTCCATCTCACCGAAACGCTGACCACCGAACTGCGCCTTACCACCCAGAGGCTGCTGAGTAACCAAGCTGTAAGAACCTGTTGAACGAGCATGCATCTTGTCGTCCACCAAGTGGTTCAACTTCAGCATATACATGTAGCCGACAGTAACTGGACGGGTGAACTGATCACCGGTACGACCATCGTAAAGCACGGTTTGACCAGTGTCTGACAATCCAGCCAATCGCAACAAAGCCTTAATCTCATGCTCTTTTGCACCATCAAACACTGGGGTAGCCATGGGCACACCGTCAACGAGGTTTTTAGCCAGATCCAGGATCTCTTTATCGCTAAATGAAGCCAAATCTTCTTTCGCTGCTACATCACCCGTTTTGTTGTAGACCTCCTCGAGGAAGGTACGAATTTCAGCAATAGCTTTTTGCTCTTGCAGCATATTGTTGATTTTTACACCCAGCCCCTTGGCAGCCATACCCAAGTGCATTTCCAACACCTGACCCACGTTCATACGCGAGGGTACACCCAAAGGATTGAGAACTATATCAACAGTTTCGCCGTTTTCGTCATAGGGCATATCTTCGATCGGCATAATGACCGAGATAACCCCTTTGTTACCGTGACGACCTGCCATCTTGTCACCGGGCTGTATACGACGCTTGATAGCGAGGTAAACCTTGACAATTTTCAGCACGCCTGGAGCCAAGTCATCACCAGTAGACAGCTTGCGCTTCTTGTCTTCGAAACGCTCATCAAGAATCTTGCGACGCTCTGCCAGCTGCTCTTCTGCACGGTCGATTTGCTCATTAAGAGCTTCTTCCGTCATGCGCAATTTGAACCACTGGTCTTTTTCCAAACCATCGAGGATTTCATGAGTTAAGGCTTCGCCTTTCTTCACATTTTTTCCTGAAGCAACGGTTTGGCCAACCAAGGCAGAACGTAAGCGTTCGAAGGTTGCAGACTCAACGATACGATATTCTTCGTTGAGGTCTTTACGCACTTCATCTAACTGAGCTTTTTCAATTTCCAAGCTACGCTGGTCTTTTTCAAGACCGTCACGCGTGAATACTTGAACGTCAATTACGGTACCTTTGGTGCTTGAAGGCACACGTAAAGATGTGTCTTTAACATCAGAGGCTTTTTCCCCGAAGATAGCGCGCAGCAGTTTTTCTTCCGGGGTGAGTTGGGTTTCACCTTTTGGTGTTACCTTACCTACCAAAATGTCGCCGCCGCTTACCTCGGCACCAATATAAACAATGCCGGACTCATCGAGTTTGCTCAGTGCACTCTCACCTACATTCGGAATATCTGCAGTGATTTCTTCGCTGCCCAGCTTGGTATCGCGCGCGATACAGGTCAATTCCTGAATATGGATAGTGGTGAAGCGATCCTCTTGTACAACGCGCTCTGAAACCAGAATCGAGTCTTCGAAGTTGTAACCATTCCATGGCATAAAGGCGATACGCATGTTTTGCCCAAGAGCCAGCTCGCCCATATCTACTGATGGACCATCAGCCAAAATATCACCGCGCGAGACACTGTCACCCATACTTACAATCGGGCGCTGATTGATACAGGTATTTTGATTGGAGCGTGTGTATTTGATCAGGTTGTAAATATCAACGCCTGCATCACCGGCTTCGACCTCTGCATCGTGAACTTTTACCACTATACGACCAGCATCAACACTATCAATCACGCCACCGCGCTTAGCAACAACGCACACACCAGAGTCAGCGGCTACGTTGCGCTCCATACCGGTTCCTACCAGCGGCTTTTGTGAGCGCAGGGTTGGGACGGCTTGACGCTGCATGTTCGAACCCATGAGCGCACGGTTGGCGTCATCGTGCTCAAGGAACGGAATCAGAGAGGCGGCAACAGAAACTACTTGACGCGCAGACACATCCATATATTGGACATCTGCTGGGGCTTTTAATGTGAATTCGTTCAAGTGACGAACAGACACCAGCTCCTCAGTCAAATTGCCATTTTCATCGAGTGTTGCCGATGCCTGAGCAATAACGTAATCAGACTCATTAATCGCTGACAGGAAGTCAATTTCGTTAGTGACTTTGCCATTGACAACTTTGCGATACGGGCTTTCAAGGAAGCCGTAGTTGTTGGTACGCGCGTAGGTTGCCAGGGAGTTGATCAGACCGATGTTTGGACCTTCCGGCGTTTCAATCGGACATACACGACCATAATGCGTTGGATGCACATCGCGCACTTCAAAGCCGGCGCGCTCGCGCGTCAAACCGCCTGGGCCAAGCGCAGAGACACGACGCTTATGCGTAATCTCCGAGAGCGGATTGTTCTGATCCATAAACTGCGACAACTGCGAAGAGCCGAAGAATTCTTTTACTGCGGCAGCAACGGGTTTGGCATTGATCAGATCTTGTGGCATCAAGCCTTCACTTTCCGCCATAGACAAGCGCTCTTTCACAGCGCGCTCAACACGAACCAAACCAACACGGAACTGGTTTTCAGCCATTTCACCTACAGAGCGAACACGACGGTTGCCCAAGTGATCGATATCATCCACAACACCTTTACCATTGCGGATAGAAATCAATGTCTTCATTACATCGACTATGTCGTCGTTAGAAAGCGTACCTTCGCCAGTCTCAGCTTCACGCCCCAAACGACGATTGAATTTCATACGCCCTACTGCGGATAAATCATAACGCTCTTGCGAGAAGAACAAATTTTGGAACAGCGCTTCTGCCGACTCTTTGGTTGGCGGTTCGCCAGGGCGCATCATGCGATAGATCTCAACGAGCGCCTCCAGCGCAGTGCGTGTCGGATCTACACGCAGAGTGTCAGAAATAAAAGCGCCACAATCCAACTCGTTGGTATACAGCGTCTCAACTTTTTCTACGCCTGCTGCAGCAAGCTTTGACAGAACATCAGCGGTAATCTCAGTGTTACATTCAAAGAGTAACTCACCAGTGCGGGTATCAATAATATCCTTTGCCAGAGAACGACCCAGCAGATATTCCGCTGGTACATCCATTTGATTGACGCCGGCTTTTTCCAATTGACGGATATGACGCGCAGTAATACGACGTCCTTCTTCGACAATCACATTGCCTTTGTCGTCTTTGATATCGAAGGTAGCAACATCACCGCGCAAACGCGATGGAACCACCTCATAACTAAACTGACCATCTTTGCCCAGCATAAAGGCACTGGTATCAAAGAACATGCCCAACATTTCTTGTGAACTAAAACCAAGCGCCCGCAACAAAATGGTGGCGGGTAATTTACGACGACGATCAATACGGACATAAAGCAAATCTTTAGGGTCGAATTCAAAATCCAACCATGAACCGCGATAGGGAATAATGCGTGCAGAAAACAGCAACTTACCAGAAGAGTGTGTCTTGTCCTTGTCTTGATCAAAAAACACGCCT
>FWPV01012532.1_pt1 | contig 13046 bp, 11 predicted proteins | sample 2228371 | NCBI WGS metagenome assembly FWPV01 (sample SAMEA103939776, study PRJEB20133) | metagenome | reverse complement strand
CGGAAAGCGCCGCCCGCGCCGCCCTGCTGGGCCAGAGCGCCGCGTCAGGCCGCTCGGAAGGTGAGCGCCTGCTGGTCGCCCGCGCCGGCAGCGACAAGGCGGACCCGCTGATCCGCTTCGTCGTCGACGACGAGAACGGCGATTTGGCTCACAAGGACCAGGGCTTCGCCAGCAAGGTGATGTTCTGGAAGAAGGGCGAGGCCAAGACCAACGTCGCCACGGCCGCCGAGACCGGCGCCAACGCCCCGCTGGAAATCGACGCCGCCGCCGAGGAAGCCCGTCTGAAGAAGCTGGTCGGCTCGGGCGGCGTGGTGATCAGCCGCGAAAAGAAGGCCGGCATCAAGCTGCCCGGCCTGTAGGGGTTTGGAATCCCTCTCTCTTTGAGAGAGGGAGGGGCCCACCGCGAAGCGGTGGGAGGGTGAGTGGTTACGCCCTCGCCGGAAAATCCCGATTCCTTCCGTTGAAACACTGGCCTCCGAAGGCCAGTCTCTCGCCATGGATCGAACCCCGACCGCGCGACGGCTGCGCCAGGCTCAGACCCTGGCGGAAAAGACCCTCTGGGCCCTCGTCCGAAATCGACGACTTGGCGGCTTCAAGTTCGTGCGCCAACTGCCTATCGACCGATATTTCGCCGACTTCGTCTGTGAGGCGGGAAAACTGATCGTGGAACTGGACGGCGCCGCGCATGACGGCCGCGAGGCCTACGACCTGGAACGAACCGAAACTCTGGAACGCTTCGGGTACCGCGTCATGCGGTTTCGCAATGAAAAGGTCCTGGCCGATCCCGGTGGGACGGCGGACGACATACTCGCCGCGCTTCGATCGGCGAGGGTGTAACCACTCACCCTCCCAAGCTTCGCTTGGGCCCCTCCCTCTCTCGAAAAGAGAGGGACTCTATCCCCTACCCCTCCCCCGGCGTCCGCACCGTAATCCCACGCGCGCGGAGCTGATCCAGCACGCCGCCTTCCGCGACCAAGCTGCGGATCGGGTAGAGGGCGACCGCGTGGCCGGGGGTCTTCAAGAGGTTCGCCAGCGCCTCGACCTCGGCGGTCTTCAGACGCTGACTCATCTCGGCGACGCCGGGCAGCAGGTACTGGCAGCGATCGGCGCTGCGGGGCGCGGTCAGAGCCGCGCGGACCCGGCCCTCGGCCCAGGCCTGGGCGGCCGTGCGATAACGATCCTGGCCCTGCTCCACCGTCTCCAGCGTCTCGGTCAGGCAGACCAGACCGGCGGAGTCCTCGGCCTGGCGGGCCACGGTCTTGATCAACGGCATGGCCTTGTAAGTCTCGGCGGCGCGGACCTTGACCCGATGCTTGCGCGCGAGCTTCTCGATCCGGCGGCTGACCTGGCCGTACTCCAACCCCGCCTTGCGGTTGGTCTTGCTGGCGATAAGGCCGCCCAGCACCAAGGGCTTCCAGTCGCGCCAACCATCCGGGTCCTTGGGCTCCACCGCCGACCAGGCGCGCTGGACGCGGGCGGCCAGGGCGGGCTCCGCCGACGCCCAGTCGCCGTCGTCCTTCATCTTGCCGCGCAGGCGCAGCAGCGCCGGGATGTCGGTCAGGCCCGCCCGCAGGGTCGCAGGGGTCAGCAGGGCGAAGGCTCCGTCCAGGCGGCGATCGGCCACCGCGATGTCCCAGGTCATGCCCTTGGGCGTCGCGCCCGGCGTGCCCAGGATATAGACGGTCGTATCGGCGTCGGAGATCCGCCACCAAGCCGGCCCCGGCAGCTTGGCGCTGACCACCAGGGCCTCCACCACCGTCGCCTCGGGGTCGTCGATCACCTGGGCGGCCGCGCTGCTGGCGATGGCAAGACTTAAGGCCAAGGCGGCTAAAAGCACGCGCATCTCGATCCCCCTCGAATGACGACCGAGCTTGGCGACGCCGTGTGGCGGAAGCTTGGCCTTATTCCGGCGCGGTCACGGTGAAGCCCTTGGACCGCAGACGATCCAGCACCCCGCCTTCCGTCAGCAGCGACCGCAGCTCGATCACCGCCACGGCCTTGCCGGGCTTCTTCAGCGCCGAGGTGATCGCCCCGACCGCCTTTTCTTGGCCGTCCTTGAACTGGCGTGCGATCCAGGGCGTCGAGGCCAGGCACCGCTGATAGCCGCGCTCGGCGGCGACCACCGCCTTGACCTGGCCCTCGGCCCACTGGTCGGCGGTCTCGCGCACGCCGGCCAGACCGTTTTCGACCTCCTTGAGGCCTGCATCCAGGCACAGCTCCTGCAGCGGCTGGGGCGCTTCGCCCAGCGACTTGACCATGCCGATCAGGTCGTAGTCGTCCAGCTTCTTGATCCGCGGCTGGACGGCGATGTCCTTGCTCTTGGCCAGCTTCTGGATGCGGTCGGTCAGGTCGCCGATGGTGATCGAGACATTGCCGCCCTTGTCATTGGCGATGATAAAGCCCGCCAGGGCGGGCTTGATCTGGTCATGCTCGCTGACCGGCTTGCTGCGCGCGGTCAGGTGCTTTTCCAGACGCGCGCGCAGGTCGGGCGGCAGGGTGTCGCGCATTGGCTTGTCCGTGATGAACTGCTTGCCGCGCCCGGGGATCAGGGCCAGCAGGCTCAGCAGCCGAAAGTCGGGCTCCTGACCCATGATCAGCACATTGGCCCCGTCCAGGCGGCGACGCAGCACCGAGTCGTCGAAGTCCAGCTTCTGTGGCGCGAAGGCCGGCACGCCCATTACATAGACATTGGTGTCGCCGTCGCTGACCTTCCACCAAGCCGGACCCGGCAGCCGCGCGTTGACGATCAGCTCCTCCACGAGGTTGGCCTGGCTGTCGACCGGCGTCAGGTCCACAGGCTTGGTCTGGTGGATCGACACCTCGTTCTTGCCCTGAACCTGGGCCAGGGCGGAGCCGCCGCACAGCAGGGAAAGCGCCAGGCCGGCGGCGGCGAAACGGGTCAGGGTCACGATCTTTCAGATCCTCGAAGGCGCGCGGAATCGCACTAAAGTCATCCCTCGCCTCTTGGTTGGCCGATCGGCGTTCGCCCGGTCAACTTAAGGAGTTGCAATGTCGGCGGCCCCGTCCCACCTGCGGACCCCGGCGCGCCCCGTGAAAGTCCGCTTGATGCCCATCCGCCGCCTGCCGCCCGAGACCGTCAACCGCATCGCCGCAGGCGAAGTGGTCGAGCGGCCGGCCAGCGCCATCAAGGAACTGGTGGACAACGCCATCGATGCGGGCGCCACCCGGATCGAGGTTGAGGCGCATGGCGGCGGCCTGACCCGGATTCTCGTGGCCGACGACGGATGCGGCCTGTCGCCCGAGGAGCTGCCGGTGGCCATCGAGCGCCACGCCACCTCCAAGCTGGCGCCGGACGCGGACGGCCTGTGGGACCTCTTACGCATCCACACCATGGGCTTTCGGGGCGAGGCCCTGCCCTCGATCGGCTCGGTGGCGCGGCTGCAGATTTCCTCGCGCGCCAAGGGGGCCAAGGACGCCTTCTCGATCCTGGTCGAGGGCGGCCAGGTCGGCGAGGTGGCGCCGGCCGCCTTTCCGGGCCCGCACGGCGCGCGGATCGAGGTGCGGGATCTGTTCTACGCCACGCCCGCGCGCCTGAAATTCATGAAGTCCGAGCGGGCCGAGGCCCTGGCGATCACCGAGGAGATCAAGCGCCAGGCCATGGCCAATGAGAGCGTCGGCTTCTCGCTGGACATCGACGGGCGCCGGGTGCTGCGCCTGCCGCCCGAGCATCCGGGACCGCAGGGGCGCCTCGCGCGCCTCGCCGCCGTGCTGGGCCGCGAGTTCCAGGAGAACGCGCTGGAGATCGACCAGACCCGCGACGGCGTGCGGCTGTCGGGCTTTGCGGGCCTGCCGACCTATAGCCGGGGCAACGCGGCTCACCAGTACCTGTTCGTCAACGGCCGCCCGGTGCGCGACCGGCTGCTGCAAGGCGCCCTGCGCGCGGCCTACGCCGACTTTCTGGCCCGCGACCGCCACCCGACGGCGGCCCTCTATGTCACGCTCGAGCCGACTGAGGTCGACGTCAATGTCCACCCGGCCAAGGCCGAGGTGCGGTTCCGCGATCCGGCCCTGGTGCGCGGTCTGATCGTCGGCGCCCTGCGCCACGCCCTGGCCGGCGCCGGCCACCGGGCCTCGACCACCGTGGCGGCCCAGGCTCTGGACAGCATCCGCGCCCAGCAGAGCCCGTTTCCAGGCTATCCGCCGCAGTATCAGCCAGGTCCCTCCCCCGCCGGCTTCTCGGCCTGGCGCGAAGGCGGCTGGACCCCGCCGACCCAGCGCCCGATGGACTTGCCGGGCCTGAACGAGGTCTCGGCGCGGGTCGAGCCCAGCTATGGCGGCGATCTGGCCGGCGTGGTGCGGGAGGCCTATGCGTCGGCGGCTTTCGAGGATCGTCCGGCTACAGATTACTCTGGCGCCGCCGCTCCGTTCGACCCCGTCGACTATCCGCTCGGCGCCGCTCGGGCCCAGGTGCACGAGACCTATATCGTCGCCCAGACGCGCGACGGCATGGTCATTGTCGACCAGCACGCCGCCCACGAACGCCTGGTCTATGAGCGCATGAAGGGCGAGATGGCGTCCGGCGGCGTAACTCGCCAGACCTTGCTGCTGCCCGAGGTGGTGGACCTTGATCCCGCCGAGGCCGAGCGCGTGGTCGCCCGCGCCGACGAGCTGGCCAGCCTTGGCCTCGTCATCGAAAGCTTTGGTCCCGGCGCGGTGCTGGTGCGCGAAACGCCGGCCCTGCTGGGCAAGACCGACGCCGCCGCCCTGGTGCGCGACATCGCCGATGATCTGGCCGAGAACGGCCAGGCCTTGGCCCTGAAGGAGCGGCTGGAAGAGGTCTGCTCGACCATGGCCTGCCACGGCAGCGTCCGCGCCGGCCGCCGCCTGAACGGCGCCGAGATGAACGCCCTCCTGCGCGAGATGGAGGCCACGCCCCACTCGGGCCAGTGCAATCACGGCCGCCCGACCTATGTGGAGCTGAAGCTGGCCGATATCGAGAAGCTGTTCGGCCGGCGGTGACCGCTTAAGCGCCCCTGCGCGAACGCCAACATCGTCTCGGCCGGAGACCGTATCAGGCGGCGCTCTTGGCCAGCGCCAGCGGCGCGCCGTCGGCTGCTGCGACGGGGGTGTCCATGAAATCGGTGACGGCCGGCCCTTGTACGCGGACGACGCCGGCGACCTTGCAGGCCTCCAGCTCGACGGCCGAGGCGACGTTGGCCACGCACTGCATCACGCCCTTGGCGGAATAGGCCGACTTGCGCTCGACAAACTTGAGGATCTGCTTCAGGCGCTCGTGCTCGGTCTCGCCCGACAACACCAGGGTGACGCTCTCGAGCAGTTCCGGCGGCAAGCCCTGGACCGGGAAGGTCGGGTCGGTGATCCGCAGGTCCATGAACGCGAAGGCGCCCGACAGAAAGCCTCGCATCTGCTGCAGCATGCCGATCGAGGCCTCGCGCGGCGCGCCATAGATCGAGGCGGTCAGCCGGGGCCGAGCGTTCAGCGGATAGCGCGCCAGACGGGCCTTGTAAGACTCCTGCGACGCGGGCGTGATCAGGTTCCAGAAGCCGAACAAGGCCTGGATCTCGCCGAACGTGGCGGTCTTCAGCGCGGCCTGGACGTCGGTCAGGGCGACGAGGTCGCGCTTGAGCAGCTTGGTGTCGTCCTCGGGCGGGGCGGCGACCAGATCGGCGCGCATGCCGATAGTCGAGCCGATAAAGACGCTTTGAGACAGGTCATAGACGCCCCACCAGCCCGTATCGGCCGGCTTCTCTGGCGCGACAACCTTGGCGGCGGTCGGGACGACGGCCGGCGCGGACGCCGGCTTGGCCGCTGGCTTGACCTCAGCGGGTGGGTTTTCCGCCGCGGCGGCCTTGGCCTTCTCGGCCGCGTAAACCTTGGCTTCCTCGCGGGTGACCGGCATCGGCTTGATCGCGTCGGCGGTGACCACGTGGACCCGCCCCGGTTCCCCGCCATAGCCCTCCCCGGCCATCAGGCTGGCCAGTTCCTTCTGGGAGAGCGCCGAGAAATGCAGCACCGCCGTCTCGTCGCCTTCGAAGGTCATCAAGGCGATCTGGCCGATCGGGCGGTTGGGGAACAGCACCTTTTCCAGCTCGACCGCCAGACCTTGAACCTCGGTGGGGTCCAGTTCCGTAGCGCGGTGATCGGCCAGCACGAAGGCCAGCGGAGCGACGGCGCCGCACTTGCGGGGTTTGCGCCACTTGGCCTTGAGAAACGCGTCCGCCACGCCCTGCGCCTTGTGCTTGGGCATATCACCGGGGCGCATGTCGCCGTCGGCGGTGAACAGGATGCGAAGGCAGGCGATGGCCGTCATGCGCGCAGCATGCGCCGCCATTCCTCGACAAATCGTTAGGGCGGAGGTGAATTTCAGTGCTTGCGGCAAAACGCCTCTGGCGAGGCGGGCAACTCTGTTAGCGGCAAAGCCTGATCGACGACCGGCGTGGCGAAAAGCGCGCTGATCAGCGGCCCCTTGACGATATGGGCGCCCATTTTGCTGGCCAGCTCCAGCTCGCGAGGCGCCTTAACCCCCGCAAGACCTATCCGTATCTTGCGGCCGACATATTGGCTGCGCGCCGACAGAAAGCGGTGGGCCTTGAGCAGGCGCGCTTTCTCATCCTCTTCCGGTAGCTGGAAAACCACACAGTGCGCCAAGGCCTCGGGCAGGGCCTGAACGTAAAAGCCCGGGTCGTTGACGGACAATCCCAGCCGCGCGAAATGGGGCTGCACCAGATCCCGCAGCGGCCCGATGGTCGAGAACGGCAGATCGCGCGGCGCGTCATAGACCATCGCCCCGAGCCGCTCCCGCACCGCTTGGGGGATGGCGGCGAAGCGCTCGGCGCAGGTTTCGCGCAGCCCGCCCCGCGCCACGCTCCAAAGCCGTACGCCGACCCAGGCCTTGAGCCTGGGGTCACCCTCCAGGGCGGCCACGGCGCGGTCCAGCGCCCGCAGGTCCCGATCCATGAGCGCGCCGTCGGCTTGAGGCTCGGCCTCGCCAGGCTTCACGAAGGGCTGGATCTGGCAGGCCTCGAACCGTTGGGTGGGCAGGCTGTAAACCCCCCGCCAGCCAAAGCGCGCCGGCGTTGCGTCTTCGGTCTTGGCCTGCTCGGCCACCACCCGCGGCGTGGAGCCCCAAGGCGCGAGCTCGCGCACGCCATCCTGGCTGACCAGACGCGTACGGCCCTCCGGCGGCGGCGGCTCGACGCCGCTGCGCATCCCCAGAAGCTCCTCTTCCGGAACCGTGGTGAACTTGAGGACCTGCTCCTCGTCGCCCTCGAAGGTCAGCATGCACAGATCCTGCTGCCCCTGCGTGCCGAACAGGTGGACCTGCAGCTCCGCCGCCATCTGGCGCAGCTCGTCGCCATTAAGGGTGTCGGCGCCGGGATCGATCAGCACATAGGCGCCAGGACCCACGCGCCCGTGCCGACGTGGGGCGCGCCAGTTCACATCGATATAGCCGGAGGCGACCTTGTCGATCTTGGCCGGCGTCACGCCGCCAACCGTGACGCTGCGCGCGCCGTGTTCGATGCAAATGCGTAGACACGCCATCCCAGCCATGGGGCGGCATTCATGGTGACGCTTGTTGAAAAAGTGTTGTTATGCCAGCGGCTGCGTCGGATTGACGCGGAGACCTCAGGCGAAGGTCTCGCTCAGCCGGAATTCCAAGCGTTCGCGGATCGCCGGCCAGTCGTAGTCGGTGATCGAGAACACGGCGGTGTCGCGGACATGGCCCGTCCAGGTGACCTTATGGTTACGCAGCACGCCTTCCTTGGTAGCGCCCAGTTTCTGGATCGCCGCCTGGCTGCGCGCGTTGCGCACGTCGGTGACCAGCTCAACCCGGATGGCCCCGGCCTTGTCGAAGGCGTGGCTCAGCATCAGGCGCTTGCTCTCCGGGTTGACCGGACCCGACCGCACCTCGGGATTTAGGAAGGTGGCGCCGATCTCCAGCCCGCCATGCAGGCGACGGATATTCAGGTAGCTGGAGGTGCCCACAACCTTGCCGTCAGACAGCCGACGGATCGCAAAGCCGATGCGCTCGCCGCGGTCGGTCTCGCCCTGCAGCGCGCCCCAGAAGTCTTCGAAGCCTTCCCCGCAGCCGTTCACCGACATGATCTCCCAGCTGTCGGGATCGCAATCGATGGCGACCTTCAGTTCGTCGCGATGATCGACGGTGACGGGCTCGAGCCGGACGTAGCGGCCCTGCAGGATGTCGGCGGTCAGGTTCAGCATGGCGACGTTGTCGGCGATGATTGACGTCAAGACAACCCAAAGCGCCGCTCTTGGGCTCACCTTGGTAAACCTGCCCGCTTGCCCGGCGCGTCAGGCCGGTCTACAAACGCTTCAAACAAGCGTTTGACATCGAAAGAGCGGGTAGAGGGAACGGCCATGGACTTCGACATTTCCCCCAAGCAACGCGCGTTCCTGGATCGCGTCACGGCGTTCATGGACGAGCACGTATATCCGGCGATCCCGGCCTATGAGGCCGAGATGAACGTCCTGGGCGCCGAGCGCTGGAAGGTCGTTCAGGTCGTCGAGGAGCTGAAGAAGAAGGCCAAGGCCGCTGGCCTGTGGAACTTCTTCATGCCGCCGCACAGCGGCCAGACCCATGTGGACGACACCTTCCAGTTCGAAGGCGTGCAGCTGACCAACCTGGAATACAGCCTGATCGCCGAACAGCTGGGCAAGGTCGGCTTCGCCTCGGAAGTGTTCAACTGCTCGGCGCCCGACACCGGCAACATGGAAGTGCTGATGCGTTACGGCACGCTGGCGCAGAAGGAAAAGTGGCTGCGCCCGCTGATGAACGGCGAGATCCGTTCGGCCTTCCTGATGACCGAGCCGGCGGTGGCCTCCTCGGACGCTACCAACATCGAGACCCGCATCGAGCGCGACGGCGACCCCTATGTGATCAACGGCCGCAAGTGGTGGTCCTCGGGCGTGGGCGATCCGCGCTGCAAGGTCGCCATCGTCATGGGCAAGACCGATCCCGACAACCCCAGCCGCCACGCCCAGCAGAGCCAGGTGCTGGTGCCTCTGGACGCGCCGGGCATCGAGATCGTCCGCATGCTGCCGGTGTTCGGCTATGACGACGCCCCGCACGGCCACGCCGAGGTCATCCTCAAGGACGTCCGCGTGCCGATCGAGGACGCCCTGCTGCTGGGCGAAGGCCGCGGCTTCGAGATCGCCCAAGGCCGCCTGGGCCCCGGCCGTATCCACCACTGCATGCGCACCATCGGCACGGCGGAAGTCGCGCTGGAAAAGATGTGCAAGCGCCTGATGAGCCGCAAAGCCTTCGGCAAGTACGTCTCGGACCACTCGGTGTGGGAAGAGCGCGTCGCCGACGCCCGCATCGACATCGAGATGTGCCGCCTGCTCTGCCTGAAGGCCGCCGACATGATGGACAAGGCCGGCAACAAGTCGGCCCGCCTGGAGATCGCGATGATCAAGGTCGCCGCGCCGCGCCTGGCCTTGAAGATCATCGACGACGCCATCCAGGCCCACGGCGGCGGCGGCGTGACCACCGACTTTGGCCTCGCCAAGGCCTATGCCGGCATCCGCACCCTGCGCCTGGCCGACGGTCCGGACGAGGTGCACCAGCGCACGATCGCCCGCATGGAATACAGCAAGTACGGCGACCTGATGTACAAGCAGAAGGCCGAGAAGGAAGCCGCCCTGCACGTGCCGGGGATCCGGTAGGCTCTTCCTAAATCCTCCCCCTCGCGGGAGAGGTGTCGGCTCGAAGAGACGACGGAGGGGGAAGACGCAGGGTCTGTAGGACTTCCCCCTCCGGCCTTCGGCCGCCTCCCCCGCTGGGGGGAGGATCTATCGGACCGCAAAATCCGGGCGGACAGCCGCGCGCGCCTCGGCGATCATCGCCCCATGACCCGCCCCGCCCGCCTGTTTCTCGACCGCCTGCCCTCGCCGATCGGCGACCTGCTGATCGTCGCCGACGAGACCGGCCTGCTGCGCGCCGTCGACTTCCATGATTTTGAGCCTCGGATGCGACGGCTGGCGCGCCTGCACTATGGCGATCTCGCCCTGGAGCCCGGCCCTGCGCCGGCGGCGATCCGCGCCGCCTTCACGCACTACTTCGAGGGCGCGACCAACGCTTTGTCACGCCTGGCCTGGGCCACCAACGGCACGCCGTTCCAGCAGGCGGTGTGGACGGCCCTGACCCAAATCCCGGCCGGCCAGACCATGACCTATTCCGAGCTCGCCCGCCGCGCCGGGCGTCCGTCAGCCGTCCGCGCGGCCGGGGCGGCCAACGGCGCCAATCCGCTCAGCCTGGTCGCGCCGTGCCATCGGGTGATCGGGCGCAACGGCGCCTTGACGGGCTACGCCGGCGGCATCGACCGCAAGCGGTGGCTGCTGACGCACGAGGGCGCGCTTTAGGCCAGGCCCAGCGCGCCGCGCAGCACGACCTTGCCGATCTGGAAGGACGGTAGGGTCAGGGTGATCCCGATCAGGGCGTTGAACAGCATCGCGCCGCGATTATAGCGCCCGGCGTCGCCGTCCAGCACCGCCGACACCGCGCGTCCCGCCGCCGCGCCCAGCCAGGCGAGCGCCAGCGCCAGCGCCATGGCCGCGCCGATCCGGGGCTGATAGCCAAGATACAGCGCCGCAACGCCATGCGCGGCAATCAGCACGCCGCCCAAAGCGCGCCCTTCGGCCAGCAGCGACGGCTTGGGGGTGTCGTCGTTGGACAGACCCGCAGCCTCCAGCAGCGTGGCCGGTCGCGCCAGGATCATGCCGCCCAGGGTACCGCCGATGACGCAGGCGATCACGGCCAGAAGCAGCGACAGGACGTAGCTCGACATGGCTTCCCCTACACTTGGACCGATCCCACGCGGCCGCCCGATCCGACGTCGGCGCCGTCCCGTTCCGGATGCGCCGCGCCGTAGTAGTCCTAAATACCATTTTGGCGAAGTGCGGGCGCCCTCAAGTCCGCCGCACGCGGAGAGTCTTATGGGCGCGCCCGAAAAAAGTTCGCAGCGCCCGTCCTTGACTCCCCGGAGGCCGGCGCCTAACTCACCAGCGTCGTTAGCACTCGGCGGGAGCGACTGCTAACAGTCCCGCTCCCCGATGGCCGACGAAGTCTTATTTGAAACCGTTCCGACGGAGAACACCATGAAGTTTCGTCCCCTGGGCGACCGCGTCCTCGTGAAGCGCGTCGAAGAAGAAACCAAGACCAAGGGCGGGATCATCATCCCCGACACCGCCAAGGAAAAGCCGCAGGAAGGCGAAGTCGTCGCCGTCGGCCCTGGTGCCCGTAACGACAAGGGCGAAGTCGTCGCCCTGGACGTCAAGGCTGGCGACCGCATCCTGTTCGGCAAGTGGTCGGGCACCGAAGTGAAGGTCGACGGTCAGGACCTCCTGATCATGAAGGAAAGCGACGTCCTGGGCGTGGTCGAAGCCTAATCGGCTTCCCGCTCACCACCGCTTTCCCAATATCTCTCTTTTAGAAGGGCTCTAACATGGCCGCTAAAGACGTCTATTTCTCGTCCGACGCTCGTGACCGCATGCTGCGCGGCGTCAACATCCTCGCCAACGCGGTGAAGGTGACCCTGGGTCCCAAGGGCCGCAACGTCGTCATCGAAAAGTCGTTCGGCGCTCCGCGCACCACCAAGGACGGCGTCTCGGTCGCCAAGGAAATCGAACTGTCGGATAAGTTCGAGAACCTCGGCGCGCAGATGATCCGCGAAGTCGCGTCGAAGACCAACGACAAGGCCGGCGACGGCACCACGACCGCCACGGTCCTGGCCCAAGCCATCGTCCAGGAAGGCCTCAAGTCGGTCGCCGCCGGCATGAACCCGATGGACCTGAAGCGCGGCATCGACAAGGCCGTCGCCATCGCCATCGAGGACATCAAGGCCTCCTCGAAGAAGGTCACCACCAACGCTGAAATCGCTCAGGTCGGCACCATCTCGGCCAACGGCGACAAGGAAGTTGGCGAGATGATCGCCAAGGCCATGGACAAGGTCGGCAACGAAGGCGTCATCACCGTCGAAGAAGCCAAGACCGCCGAGACCGAACTCGACGTCGTCGAAGGCATGCAATTCGACCGCGGCTACCTGTCGCCGTACTTCATCACCAACGCCGACAAGATGGAAGTTCAGCTGGAAGAGCCGCTGATCCTCCTGTTCGAAAAGAAGCTGTCGTCGCTGCAGCCGCTGCTGCCGGTGCTGGAAGCCGTCGTCCAGTCGGGCCGCCCGCTGGTCATCATCGCTGAAGACGTCGAAGGCGAGGCCCTGGCCACGCTGGTCGTCAACAAGCTGCGTGGCGGCCTGCGCGTCGCCGCCGTCAAGGCTCCGGGCTTCGGCGACCGCCGCAAGGCCATGCTGGAAGACATCGCGATCCTGACGGGCGCTCAAGTCGTCAGCGAAGACCTCGGCATCAAGCTCGAGAACGTCTCGCTCGACATGCTGGGCCGCGCCAAGAAGGTCTCGATCACCAAGGACGACACCACGATCGTGGACGGCGTTGGTGAAAAGGCCGACATCGAGGCCCGCATCGCCCAGATCAAGCGCCAGATCGAAGACACCACGTCGGACTACGACAAGGAAAAGCTGCAAGAGCGTCTGGCCAAGCTGGCCGGCGGCGTTGCGGTCATCCGCGTCGGCGGCTCGACCGAAGTCGAAGTGAAGGAAAAGAAGGACCGCGTTGACGACGCCCTGAACGCGACCCGCGCGGCCGCCGACGAAGGCATCGTCCCGGGCGGCGGCACGGCCCTGCTGAAGGCCTCCAAGGCCCTGGCCGGCGTCACCGGCGACAACGATGACCAGACCGCTGGCATCGCCATCGTCCGCCGCGCCTTGCAGTCCCCGATCCGCCAGATCGCCGAAAACGCCGGCGTCGAAGGCTCGATCGTGGTCGGCAAGATCCTGGAAAACGACAGCAGCTCGTTCGGCTTCAACGCCCAGACCGAGCAGTATGTCGACCTGGTCGCCGACGGCGTCATCGACCCGGCCAAGGTGGTCCGCACCGCTCTGCAGAACGCCGCCTCGGTGGCCGGCCTGCTGATCACGACGGAAGCCGCGATCGTCGAAGCCCCCAAGAAGGGCGGCGGCGCCCCG
>FWPV01012529.1_pt1 | contig 13047 bp, 13 predicted proteins | sample 2228371 | NCBI WGS metagenome assembly FWPV01 (sample SAMEA103939776, study PRJEB20133) | metagenome | reverse complement strand
TGACATTGGATTTCACATCTACCATTTTATTTTTATGCCGAGACAATCCAGAATAGATGCGCCGGGTGTGTTGCACCATGTGATCATTCGCGGCAGAAGGGGACGTCCTTAAATAATTCAATAAATGACATGAAAAGCTCAAACCCATTCTTCTTGGCAATCGCCTCGCCTCTGCGCATTGCGTAGGAGACACCTGACGACGTCATGTTCAACCGGCACGCAAGATCGCTTAATGGAATATTCGGTTCACGGGACGCCCAGTAACAAAATAACCCACGAGCACCGGCCCGTTTTTTGACACGCCCCTTTAAAAAAATCTCATTCGGTTCAATGTCGAAAGCTTTCAGTTTGGTTGAAATAGCCGACCATACCACCGTCAAACTAATTTTTCATGCAGGCTTGCCGGAAAGACACGATCAATTGGACAAAGAACTGGAGCGTCGTGGGCATCGGTTCGTGCGCTATGCGGATGACCTGAACATTTACGTCGGAAGCAGATGTGCGGGGAAACGGGTCTTAAAAAGTGTCAGCACATACTTGAGCCATCGAATGAAGCTTAAAGTCAATGAGATAAAAAGCGGTGTGGATTTGCCTTGGAAATGTGAGTTTCTAGGGTTTTCATTCACCGCAAAGCTCAAGCGACGCATTGGCGGAAGTTCCATCAAGAAGTTTAAGGCAAGGGTAAGAGAGATGACTTTCCGGACCCGCGGGGTGCGTATCGGGAAGATAGTGGAGGAACTCCGCCGGTACCTGTTGGGCTGGCAGGCCTACTTTAATTTTTCCGAAGCGCGCTCGATCACGAAGGAACTCGACTCATGGATCAGGCGGCGTCTTCGTTGTTATCTTTGGAAGCAGTGGGGGCGACGCGGCTACCGCGAGCTGGTCAAGCGCGGGGTCAGGAGGGATCTTGCATGGAATACCGCCAAATCGGCTCACGGGCCATGGCGTCTGAGCCGGATCCCGGGACTGGCATTTGCGCTACCGGCCAAATATTTTACAGGTTTGGGATTGCCGATACTGTATGTGAAACTGACTTAGTCAACCGAACCGCCGTGGTACGTGATCCGTATGCCCGGTGGTGTGGGAGGGGGGAGGCCGTGAGGTCCTCCTCTATCCCGATTGGCGATGAAGTCGGTATTAGCAAAAGAGGACATTATGATCGCAGCTCCAGCCAAAAGGATACAGGGCCGCCATGACCTTAAAGACCTTGTGGCTCGAATTCACAAAACAAGCCGCATGTCTTATATTGACAAAAGGCAGACATTGACATAAATTCACCATATGAAATATTTAAACTGGAGTTGTGATAAAAATGAAAAATTGAAGGCGCAGAGAGGGATTTCCTTTGAGGAGATCGCTTTCATCATCGAATCCAGTCAAATACTCGGCATTGAAGAAAATCCGAGGCGACCGGATCAAAAAATATATATTCTTGAAATCGACGGTTATGCCGTTGTGGTGCCTTCTGTTGAAAAAGAGAATGAGATTTTTCTAAAGTCGGCCTTCCTGAGCCGGAAATATACCAAGCGGTATGGCTTGAAGGGTGATATATGAAAAAAGTAATCAATAAAGTTATTGAACCGATGGATGATGAAGAAAGAAGTTTGATGGAATCCATTGAGAATGATGAGTGGCGGCCTGTTAAAAATTTTAAAGAAGAAAAAGATAAAGCTGTTTTAGCCGCCCGGAAAACATTAAAAAAAGATAAGCGGATCAATCTTCGTTTATCTGAGAAAGACTATCATCTTATTCAGATAAAGGCGATTGAAGAAGGCATTCCCTATCAGACTTTTATTTCAAGCATTATTCATAAGTATTTGAATGGTTCCCTGACGTCGAAATCATAGATGGAATAAGGACTGTTTTATCGGCAAAAATATGTTTATATGTCAAGGTTTTTTCGGAGGCCATGATTGAAAACACAAGTGCTGATTATCGGCGGCGGGGCGACCGGGACGGGTGTCGCCCGAGACCTGGCACTCCGGGGTGTTAAATGCATCCTGGTGGAAAAAAAGGACATCAATGCAGGCGCGTCCGGCGCCAATCATGGCCTGTTGCACAGCGGCGCGCGCTACGTGTTCAGTGATCCCGAATCCGCCCGGGAATGCCGGGATGAAAACCGATTGCTCAAACAATTAGCTCCGGACTGCATTGAAGATACCGGCGGATTGTTTGTGGCGGTTGAGGGCGATGATGAGAAATATATCGCCGATTTTCAGCACCACTGCGATCAGATTGGTCTTCCCTGTAAACCGGTGGATGTCAGAGAAGCGCGGGAAATGGAGCCGGCGCTGTCTGAAAAGACCATCGCTGTTTATGAGGTGGCGGATGCTTCCGTGGACCCTTTTAAACTGGTGCTTGAAAACATCACGGACGCCCAGAAGCTGGGATGCAAATTTTTAAGGCATTCCAAGGTCGTCGGGTTTGTCAAAAAAGGAAACCGGATTGTTTCTGTTGATCTGGTCAATAAAAACAGCGGCGAAAAAACGACCATTGAGGCGGACATGGTGGTTAATGCCACCGGCGCCTGGGCAGGCGAAGTGGCCAGGCTGGCCGGCGCGCACATTGATCTGATCTATTCCAAGGGAACCCTGCTGATCACCCACACCCGGATTACAGACCGCGTGATCAACCGGCTCAGGCCGCCGTCGGATGCAGACATCCTCGTGCCCGGCGGGACCGTCTCCATCATCGGCACCACATCCTTGCGAATGGAAACATTGGACGAAATCCGGCCCACTGTATCAGAAGTAGACCGGCTGGTGGAAGAAGGCGCCACCATGGTACCCCGGCTTGAAACCATCCGCTACATCCGGGCCTATTCCGGCGTCCGGCCCTTGCTGGGCGGCGGGAAAAAGGGAGATGACCGTTCGGTCACCCGGGGATTTGATCTGGTGGACCATGCCAAAGACGGCATTGATAATCTGGTCACCATCACCGGCGGCAAATTGACCACGTTTCGGCTGATGGCGGAAAAAACATCCGATCTGGTCTGCCGGCGGCTCGGCATATCTGCGCCATGCCAGACGCGGCGCATTCCCATGATATCCTCCCATGAGACCCGATGGACGGTGCCGGGTTTTTCGCCCAAAACCTGGATCCATGGCCATGAGTCTGATGACATGCTTTTGTGCGAATGCGAAATGGTGCCCCAGAGCGCCATTGAGGAGATCGTCGGTTATTTTGACATTTTTGAAAAACAGGCTGATCTTAAAGGAATCGGCAAGCGGAGCCGCATCGGCAAGGGTTCCTGTCAGGGATCGTTTTGCAGCATCCGGATTGCCGCATATCTGTATGACCGCGGTGTGGCGGTTTCCAATGAGGGTGTCGGCAACATCAAGGAATTCATCAATGAACGCTGGAAAGGCCAGCGGTGCCTGCTTTGGGATATGCCGGTGGTGCAGGCGGAACTGCAAGAGGCGATGCATTGCGGACTGTTTGGGCTTGAATTGCAATAAGAGATTATAAATGCCTGAAATTGAAACCACAAAATGCGATTTGGCCATCATCGGCGCCGGTTTGGCAGGCTTTGCCGCAGCGGTTTTTGCCTCTCAACAGGGCGTTCGGACGGCGCAAGTCGGCGTCAGCGGCGGCATCCTTTATGCCAGCGGATATCTGGACCTGATGGGCGTGCATCCGGTTGAAGAAACAAAAATCTGGTCCAATCCCTGGGAAGCAATAGACGCCTTACTCAAAGATATCCCGAATCATCCATACGCCTATATTCCCAGAGCCGATATCCGGGGATCCCTGGATCAGTTTATGGCATTTATGGCAGACACCGGCCTGGCCTTTACAAAAAAGGAAAATCAGAACACGGAGGTTATCACACCTGTCGGTACGATCAAACCGACCTATGCAGCGCCTGCATCCATGTGGAACGGTGTCCCTGCCATGGCGGAAGGAAGGCCCGGTCTGATCATTGATTTCTGGGGGTTAAAAGGATTTTCCGCCCTTCAGATCACCGAGATGTTAAAGCCCCGGTGGCCGAACTTGAGGGCCGTTCGAATTGCCTTTCCGTCTGTGGATTTATCCATTGATCTTTATCCGGAGCGCATGGCCCGGTCCATGGAGCTTGATAAAAATATCGTCATGCTTGCCGATGAGATCCGGCCTCATCTGAACGGCGCCCGGATTGTCGGTTTTCCTGCAATTCTAGGGATGAATAAAACAGCGCGCATTATGGAAAGGCTTACAGATTTGCTTGAAACCGATATTTTTGAAATCCCGACGATTCCACCGTCCATCCCGGGATTGCGCATGAAGGAAAATGTTGAAACAGAATTGTCCAAAAGAGGGGTTCGGATGTTTGGCCAGAAGCGGGTCATAGGCGCTATCCAAAATAAAAACGGAGGATTTTGGCTGGATATCGGCGATGTTGTGGGGGGAAAACCGGAACATCGGGTGGAAGCGGACGGGGTTATATTGGCCAGCGGCCGGTTTTTAGGTATGGGATTGCATGCAGGCAGAAAAAAAATTCGAGAGACTTTGTTTGATCTTCCGGTGTTTCAGCCTGAAGATCGGGCCGGATGGCATCGGAAGGATTTTTTTGACCCCAAGGGGCATGCAATCAACCAGGCAGGTATTGAAATTGATGAAACATTCCGACCGCTCTATCGGTCCGGCAGACCGGCATTTGAAAATCTTTTTGCGGCAGGATCCATCCTGGCCCATCAGGACTGGATGCGCCAGAAATGCGGCGCGGGGGTATCGATTTCCACAGCTTACGGCGCAGTCCGGTCATTTCTCCAAATTGTCAAAAATTCCTTCCGGACAGTTATAAGCGCCAGCGGTTAATTGTCTCCGGCAATTAAAGATTTTAAGGTCTTCACAGGGCGGCCATGGAAGGCGGGGCTCTCTATCCAAGTAATTTTAATATATTCCCTGAAAAAATTTTATCCTTGTTCTCCTGGCTGATGGGCAAATCTTCCACCCATGCCTTGCTCTGGGTATATGTCCAGGACCCGGCTTTGTTTCGCAATCCGTAGGGCGCGTCCGTTCCGTAGATAAGTTTTTCCGGCCCCACGATTTGAATCGCTTTTTTCACCAATCCGGCTGCCAAGTAGGGTCCGGATATGTCCAAATACACATTGGGGTATTTCCGGGCCCGTTCCCAGGATTCCTTAAACCAGGGAATGCCAAGATGGGCGAGAATGAGCTTGAGATTTGGGAATTCTTGGATTAATTCAGCGATATTGCTCGTGTCCGGTCGGCTGCCCATATGAATCAGCAGGGGCAAGCCGAGTTCCTGGCATCTGCGGGCCACGTTTTTCAGCAATTTGCCGGGATCATAATCATGAAACCAGGGATGAACTTTAACTCCCTTCATGTTGTATTCCTGGATGGCCTGTTCCAGTTGCTCCATCACCTTGGGATTGTTTTTGGGATTTAAAAAAACAAATCCGATAAAGCGGTCTGGAAATTTTTCAATGGCTTGGGCCACCAAAGCATTGTCCGGGTATGGATGAATATCATAGAATTTGCCGCCGGTTTTAAGTTTGCCGGGTCGGGATTTTGTGGCGTCTTCATACAGATATCGGGCAGCGCCCGCAAAAGGCGACAGAAGCAGCTGACGGCCCAGCCACAGAAGCGCCTCCGGGATGGACGGGAGATTTTCACACGCGGCGGCAAACAGAACAATCTTATCCACGCCGCCGGCATCCATGAATTGAATCATTTTTTCCGGTGGATTTTCCTCCATGTCCAAGTGACAATGAGCATCAATAATCATGGGATGCCTCCTTATTTTAGAGCGTTGCTGGTTTCCTTAACCCATATACGTATTTTTCCGCGGTCGTTTTCTCATCGCATACATCACAAACCCAAGGATGATCAATATGCCGATGCTGGCGCCGATGATCTTCAAGGTGCTGATTTTGATTTGCAGCACGTCGCTGGAGGGCGTTTCGGGCCGGGGATTGGGGGCATTGTCAGGTGCTGGGGATTGGGCAACCGGCGCCTGGGCGGTTTGGGGCGCAGGGGCCGAATCTGTCTGAGGGGCATTGAGGATAAGATTCATCAACCCTTTTGAGAGCAGTTCTTTTGTTTTGGCATCCCTGACTTTTCGGTCCACGGATCCCATGACCACCGCAATGGCGCGTTGGCCTTTTTTTTGAGCTGTGGCGGCAATGGAAAACCCTGCGGCGTAAAAATATCCTGTTTTGAGTCCGTCGCATCCTTCAAAGTTTCCCAAAAGATGATTATGACTTCTCATGATAAAGGGTTTATCTGTTTCGGCTCGAAAAGGGCGCTCTTTGGTGGACGTGTATTTTAAAACATCGGGTCGTTTCACCAATTCCTGACAGAGTTTCGCAATGTCGCGGGGGGTGGACACGTCCGGAAGCTGGTCTTTTGCGGGCGGAAGGCCGTGCACAGAGTGAAACACCGTATCTTTCATCTCCAGTTCCCGGGCGCGTTTGTTCATTAATTCCACAAATGCTTCTTTGCTGCCGGCATAATGGATGGCCAATGCCGTGGCCGCGTCATTGGCGGATTGGACAATCAGCGCATAGAGAAGCTCATCCACTGGAAAGACCTCGTTTTCTTTCAAATATACCTGTGAACCGCCGATTTTAGATGCTTCGGCGGTGATGGTGATGGGATCATCCAAAGTCAGGTGCTGGGCCTCAATGGCCTCTAAAATCAAAAGCAACACCATTAATTTGGTGACGCTGGCCGGATAGGCCTTGGCATCGGCGTTGTCCTCAAAAAGGACTTTGCCGGTGGCCGCATCAATGACAATGGCGCCGGCATAAGGGGATTTGGATAGGATATCAACGGCAAATGCAGATGGAACAACGGTGAATAAAGCCAGGATAAAAAGCAAGCCAAATAAGAGTGATTTTTTCATGGACATTTCCTTCATCAAAAACATTGGGTCATTTAAAAGTTAAAAAAGTATATAGATGGTTTTTTTAAAGAGTCAAGGAGAAGGAATGGATAATGACCTAATATTTTTCAGATGAAATATAATGATGCCCAACATTTTTTTATCGGAGGCAACATGAATGATCGGACCGAGTGGATGACTGAAATCATGAAATTCAAGGGTAAAGTCAACCCCGCAGTGTTATTCCACCGGATGGGCGGCAATTGAAATTTGATGGAGAGTTTTGACCAGAATACCGATAACCCCGGGCTTAAGCACTTCAATTTTGAGGTGCTGGCCTTTTTGAACCGCCCGAAAGAATTTGGCAAACACCAGTTTGTCGGCGTTTTCCATAGAGGAAATAAAGCCTATTTTCTTTTCCATGTGGGATGGCTTCAGATTTTCAGCATGATCCCGCCGGCTGTGCGCCCAGTTGATGACATGGGAAAAATAAATCAAGGCACGGTCCACAAGCACATACATCATTTGGTGATTGCGCCCAGGTCCGACCTGGATATCCATGCGTCCCAGGGGTAGGCCTTTAACTTTTGCAGCAGCCACATGTTTTCCTCCCAGTGCAGCGGCGCAAGCGCCGATGCCGGCGCCGATGAGAGCGCCCAGGGCAAAGCTGTGTCCTCCTGCGGCCAGATCGATTTTTGCGCCCACCATCCCCCCACTGGCGCCGCCGGCAACAGTCAGCTGCCATTTTTTCAGTCCCAGAATGCGCCAGGATTTTTTGGAAAACATGTCTTCATGGAGGATGGAATAGGCCGGCAGCTCAAAATGAAAAATGTTGTGTTTAAAACGCTTACGGATGTGTTTGTGCGCGGATTTTTCAATGGCTGCGATATCTTTTTGGTATTGCTCCATCAATTCTTTTTTGGCGATTTCCTTTTGGGAATCGTCCGGGCACATTTTTCGGACCCGATGACCGGCCGCGTGTTCAATGAGATCCAGGATAATGCCGGCTGTGTCATGGATCCGCTGATCCCAATCTTTTTTAAATGCTTCGATGACTTGGCGCAGATGGGGTTGCCAGAGCGGATCAATGCTTTGAAGGCTTTCAAGGAGCGCGATTCTTTCAGCATAGGAGGCGTTTTGGGCGTCAAATACGCGAATGGTATTGAAGTGTTTTCGGGCCTGGAGTCTCCATTGGTCCAAAAAATCCCCCGGACCGCTTTCTTTTGGATTGATGACTGCCATGCGGGGCAGTCCGGTCATGCGGAGGATTTCCATTTCAATGCCATCCACGCTCCGAAAAGGTCGGGAACCATCTGCCACATATATGATACCCGCGCCGGCTGCCAGGGGCGCAAATAATTGGCATTCATGAGCGAAATCCGGATCGGATTTCTTTTCATGGATGAATTGGAAAATCATTTGTTCGGCAGGCCCGCCATATTGCTTCATCCATTCCAGAGTTTTTCTGGGCTGCTGAAAGCCCGGCGTGTCAATAAATCGGAGAATCTCACGGCCGTCCACCACCACAGGATATTCCCTGCATTCGCGGGTTGCGCCGGGAACCGGGCTGATGGGCACGGTGTCATCTTCTGCCAGGGTGGAGACCACCGATGATTTGCCTTCATTAGGATGGCCGAGCACGGCAAACGCGGGAATGTGAAGATTCATGATCCTCCAAAATTTTCCACTCGAATATAGGGATCCCCCAGGCTGTTGACAGCTTGTTCCCAAATCAGCAGGTCCGCATCCTTAGGGGAAAAAAATTTATAGTTGCGGTCCGGTTTTCCAATCAAGGCCACAATCATTCCGATTTTTTCTCCCACGGTTTTCCGGAGATCACGGAACCATGAAAGGATCTCCTGAATGGGCGGCTGCCAGGCTTCCTGCAGGATCACCAACCGCAGGGATTCCGGCGGTATATCGGTTTGATTCAAAAGATTCTGTAAGTTGATTCTATCTTGGATGATATTTACGGTGTACATGATTTTTCCCAAGGTTCGGAGCCTGAACCGGGATGATATCCGATCGGATACTATCTCATCCGTAAAAAGATCTCCAACTTCTTCCGGAATCAGTAAAATAGCGGCGGGGAGGGATTCGGTGAATTTGCTGAGATCTGCCGGATCCGACCGTGTGGGTCTCGTCGCTTCATCGGACGGGGTTCGTATGCCAGGGAAGGGCCGGCTGAAGATTTCCATCTGCGGGGTTTGCATGTGCTGAATCAGTCGGTCACAGCCTGCATGGGTAAATGTCAGCCTTGAAAGGATTTGATGCTGGCGCCATATTCCATAAATCAAAAGCATCAGCCGCGGTAATAACCCATAGAAAAATATGACAAAGCAGAGAAATGGCCACCACGAAACCAAATTTTCTGTGGCAAGATGGGACATCTGATCTTTGAGAATGATTTTGCTTCCCTCGATTTGGGCAAGGGAGGGATGGGCGAGATCCCCTGGCGTTAACCAAGACCACGGCATGGAAATTGTTTCAAGAATTCGATGAAGCGTCTTGGAAGACACATTGAGGGTGGACTGCCACCCAAAGGCCAAATCAGTCACGCTGACCTTAATGAGCATGGCGCTTAATACACCGATATTGAAGCAAATTGCGATTATCTGAAAAAGATTGAAGATGGGCCAGAAATAAACGGAGCCATAAAGGATTTTTACTTTGGTTAGGGATCCATAAGCTTCTTCAAGACGTTTTTGTTGAAAAACCGGCAGGGAATGTATCGTGGATTGAATGAGTTTTGAACCCATGCGCCGGATGATATGAGAGGCCAGGGGATAGAGTCCGTGGATAGGACGCCATACACCCAAACGTTTCAATCCCAATGATAAGATCAACAGGAGCATTAAAAAAATCTGGGGGACAACCATTGTCCATATAAAAGAAAACACATTGATGGGGGTATCGCCCCGGTATGAAAAAAGACTTAAGACACCAGCCGCTCCCAAGAGAAAACTTAAAATAATTCCTATGACACAAATGATACGGTAGGATTCTTCCCACATAGCTCCAGGGGTTGGGGACGGGGCGTTTTTTGTCTGTTGTGCCGCGGCGCGCTGGCGATCCAACCAATATTTGAGTAATTCCCCACGATGGATGGGACCCGGATGTGTTTTGCAGTATTCCAGGTAGATGCGGCGGTTGAAAGATGGCGCAGAGGAATCAGGGCCGGCCCCGGGAAGTGCTGCATGCTGATTGATAAAAAATTCAAGGTCAATGATATCGGGCGTGCGCCATGTTTGTCCCATGGGAAGTGTCCATCGGCAGCGATTAAAAGAGCGCGGCTGCTGTGTTTAATTCATCAAATAAAGGGGATTACTGCACATATACCTGTTGGCCAGGATATATTTTGCTGTTTTTGGAAAGATTGTTGATGCGAAGAAAATCATTTAAATTCATGTTATGTCGTTCTGCGATATTGGCGATGGTATCGCCGTTTTTGACTTGATACACGTTAAAACCGAATAAGGGACCGGCGACGATTTTCAATGTTTGTCCCACCTTGAGTGAATTCGATTTTAACCCGTTTATTTCTTTTATTTTTTTTGTGGTGGTGTCGAATTTTTTCGCCAAAAAGACCAACGAATCCCCCGGGCGCACCGAGTATGAAATCACTTTCACGTCTTTGGCCGGGGTCTCCAATGTATCGGATTTTGGAATTTTTAAGGTCATCCCGGTTTTGATATTCTTTTTTTTACTCAAGTCATTGATGGATGACAGTTCACTGACGGAAATGTTGTATTTATCCGCGATACTTGAAAGGGTTTCTCCGGATTTTACCCGATGATAACCGACATTTTCCGCTTTTTTTTCCGGCGGCAGGCTATTTTCCGGCAGATTGTTTAAGCTTGCGATGAGCAGGTCTTTTGTCCCCACCGGGACTTTTAATGGATATTCTCCCGGAGGCAGCAGTTTATACCGCAATTCTGGGTTGAGTTCGGCAAGCTGTTCCTCCGTGGCATGGATGGCGTCTGCTAAATTTTTAAGATATGTTTGTTTGGAAATATTTACGATTTCATATTCCACCGGTGGATCAAGGACCACATCATCCAGATAATATTTATCCAAATTACTGACCATGTGAAGTGAGGCTAAAAATTGGGGCACATACCGCCGGGTTTCACAAGGCAGCCGTTTGTATAAATCCCAAAAATCATCCAGATAATTCACATTTTGTTCCCGGATGATGGACAGAACCCGATTTTCGCCGCAGTTATAAGCGGCCAAGACTGTCATCCAGTCGCCGAATATATCATGCAACTCCTTTAAATATTGGATGGCTGCCAGGGTGGATTTATAAGGATCAAGGCGTTCATCAATATGATGATTGCGTTTTAAGCCGAATTTGTAACCGGTTGAAGGGATAAACTGCCACAATCCCAACGCCCTTGCCTTTGAAAGCGCCTTGGTCTTAAAACCGCTTTCGATAAGGGGCAGCCAGGACAATTCCTCGGGAAGCCCCGCTTTTTTTAATTCTGCCACGATAAAAGGCCTGTATTTTCCGGATCGAATGTACGATGCAATAAAAAAATCCCGGCCTCCATTGTTGAAAAAATCGATTTCTTTCTGGACGTCTGCATTGATGACTATGGGAATGGCGTTATGATTGCCTTTGGCAGTGGTATGACGGGACGCATATATTTCCAAAATCCGTTTGGAAATCATAAACCGCAAATCGTCTTTTTGCTGATTTAATTTTGGAATATCATAGGCTTCGGATTCCAATATCAGCGCATAGGCCTGATCCAGGGCATGAAGCGCATTATCCATTTCTCCATGTTGCCAAAAGTCCTGGGAAGCCTGATAAAAATCCAATGCTTCATCCAGAAGGGATTGGCCGCGAATGCTTTCCGGTGAGTTTTCATCGTTTTGCGGATCGCATTCACTGTCCAGTTCTTTTTCTTCCTCAGATAAAGCAAGAAAATCAGTGTCTTCATTATTATCAGAAATTTTGTGTGACACGTTTTGTCTGGCGCCGGATGAAGCGTCCGCCCGTTGGGGTATCCGCACGGTGGACGTGATGGACTTTTGGGCGCGCTTTTTTTTACCTAAATCCGCGCATCCTGTAACCAGCAAGAATATATTGATGATACATATTATGCCGATGATGCGGCGGAATGCGGGGTTTGTTTTCATGCGTTTTAGTGCCAATGAATCGGAAAAAAAATTTAATTGACTGTTATGGAAAAATTTTTTTACAGTCAAAAACTTGTCGTATATTGAGTTAAAAATATCAATTTATATGAATCAATCAAGCTGCTTAAATATAAGTTTTTATATATTAAATGACTGCCCCCATACTGTCAAGAATTTAGACCATACCAAAAAAATAAAATTCAATTTGACATGGGTCTATTTATATTGATAATAAAAAATTTTTAATTATCATCGCTTCATCTTTTTGCTTGAAATTTGAAAACAGAGTTGTTAGAAAGTCTAGTTGTTTTTTTAAGCATCTAAGATGGACGAATTAAAGAAGGGCACATCGACACAGGTCAGCTGAGACCGTTGATACCCTGCAAATATGATATGCCAGCGTAGCTCAGTTGGTAGAGCTACTGATTTGTAATCAGTTGGCCGGGGGTTCGAGTCCCTCCGCTGGCTCCAGTTTCTCGGTGGGGTTCCCGAGCGGCCAAAGGGAGCAGACTGTAAATCTGCCGGCGAAGCCTTCGGAGGTTCGAATCCTCCCCCCACCACCATTTCAATAATGGTTGAATGTAGGAGATTCCCATGGCCGGAATCGCTTGCACTACATGGCTGAGATAATGATCTGGTTTGCGCGGGCGCGCGATGTGTCATTTTATTTACTGACATTAATGATAAATAAAATAAAGATGAAATTCATGTGAAGGTTTCGGGAGGATTTTTGAGCGGGAGTAGCTCAGTTGGTAGAGCTTCAGCCTTCCAAGCTGGTTGTCGCGAGTTCGAGTCTCGTCTCCCGCTCCAAATTTTTTTTATAGATTCAAGCCCACGTAGCTCAGTTGGTAGAGCGCATCCTTGGTAAGGATGAGGTTCACCGGTTCAATCCCGGTCGTGGGCTCCATCAAGAAACGCGTGCCGTAAATAAAAAAATAGGCGACAAGGAAAAAAATAAAAAGATTTCATGGGATACCGTGAATAGAGCGGGAGGAGAGCATCATGTCAAAGCAGAAGTTTGAGCGTACGAAGCCGCATGTGAATGTAGGGACGATAGGTCATATTGATCATGG
>FWPV01011102.1_pt1 | contig 13047 bp, 10 predicted proteins | sample 2228371 | NCBI WGS metagenome assembly FWPV01 (sample SAMEA103939776, study PRJEB20133) | metagenome | reverse complement strand
TGGTCGCTGCCCTCTCAAAAACCGAGAAGCAGGCAGACAGCGTTGGACTGATCCTTGGTTTTGCCCTGGCGGCTCTCGGCGGCTGCATACTGATGGGTTCGTATGTGCCGCTTTATGAATCGGGCGGGACAATCGGGATCATCTCTCGGCTAATCCCGCACGCCCACGCGTTAATGGGCTACAATGCCCTGATCAACCAGAACGCCGGGCTTTTGGACATTCTGCCGCAGGCGGGCATCCTGGTGGGGTACGCCGTTGTCTTTCTGGCTGTGGCGGTCTGGAGGTGGAAATACGAGTAGAGTCTGGAGCGGAAGCAGACTGCGTTCCACCAGGGACGCGGTGGACCGCGTAATGAAATTTATGTCGTCCAAAGCGTGAGCTTTCCCTGCGGGCGAGTGTTTTACCCGTTCCAGGCCGGCGCGGTGACGGGATGGACCGACGGCAGGATGGACGGCGAAACCGGCCAGCCGGGGAGGGTCAACTCGCTCACGGCGATCGGATCCTGCGGCTCCGCCGGGGCGGACTCTGCTGGCGCGAAGGGGCGGGCCTGCTGGTGATCGCCCGCCAGGAGGATTTTTTCGAAAAGAATGTCAAAGATCTTATCCCAGGTATAGCGGGAGGCCACCAGAGGAGCCGATTTTCGGACCGCTAGCGACCGCTGGGGATGATCGCGGAGGAATTCGATCGTAAGAACCAGTTCGGCGGCATCTTCGGTATCCAGGGCGATCGCCCCGGCTCGATCCATCGAATACGTTTCGCCAGTGCAGCCGGTGATCGCCACCCCGCCGGCCGCCATCGCTTCCAGCCCAACCAGACCGAACGGCTCGTGCTTGCTGTTGGCCAAAACGAAATCAGCGGCGGCGTAAAACGCGCGCAGCATCGGTTGAGTCATGGGGAAACACAGGTCGTACACATCCACCGGCCTGGAGGAGAGGATGGCTTCGACCGCATCGTCTCGGGTTCGGGGCTGGCCGTATACTTCCGCCACCGTCAGGTCCAGCTCTCTGGCGCGGTCGAGGACCCGGACCCTGTGGGCTTCGATGCCGCCCCGGCAAAGGAAGCGGACTCTGGCGCCGTTTTGTTTTAACCTGGCAGCGGCTTCGACCGCTGAAAGCCAGCACTTATCCGGATCGTAGCGGGCGACCTTAAAGAGCAGAAGACCGTCTCTACCGGCCAGCTGATCGTGAATCAGGCCAGCCTGATCCCTTGGGACCGGCTGGAGCAGGTCCGCCGGGATGCCGTTGGGGATGACCAGCGGGTCCAGACCTATTCCGCGCATGATCTGTTTCATGTAGCGGCTGACGGTGGTCAGCGAGGAAACAAATTCCAGGCGCTTCCAGTCGATCCGGTCGAAACCCTTGGTGTTGTTGGCGTTCCACAGCAGGATCGAATCCGCCCGTAAACCGGCTGCGTGGAGCTGGTCGCTCAGGCGGATCAGCGCCTCAGCGGTATGCCATTCCTCGGCGAGCACGACCAGACGGCGCCCCCGGGAGATTGCGGGGCGCGCGATTTGGTCGACGATGTACGGTGGAGCCGACTGGTTGAAATCGTTCAGTTTACCTTCCTCGCCGTCGTACACCCCCAGGGGGTGATAGCGGCTGATCCACTGGCACCAGCGGTGCAGGTGAAGGCAGCCGCCCAGTCGGGATACATGCCCGGGCAAATCCGGGCTGCCGATGAACAGCAGGTGGGTGCAGTATCCCGCACGCGCCAGCCAATTGGCCATATGGGTGATGCGGACGCCCAACCCGCCAGCCTGGGAATACGGATCGGGTCCTTCAAACGACATCAGGACAAACTCGACCTGGTCAGGCATGGGCCGAATTTCGTTCATGGCTCACCACCTTCGAAGAATCCCCAAGATCGGCGGCTTCTTCGCACACAGATTATTGCAAGAAATATGCCAAAACGGGGGTTGTCTACACAAATGGTCAAATAGCCTGTTTTCACCGGATCTACACTCCGGAAACTGGATGCGCGCCGCGCGCGACAGGACCTCGGCCTGTTGATTGGCATGAATATTGCAACTAACCGATGGACGGTTGTTTGTGTGTCTTAGCGGTGTCAGTCAGGAGGTGCTTTTATGATTGGCGAATCGATGTCCTCAATCTCCGCTGCGATCCACGCGCTGCCGAACCCATTCCCGCGGGTGAATTTAATCAAGCATTACAAAGGGGCAACGCTGACCCAGCCGGGGCGGATCATCGCCATCAGCCAGGATTCTGGAATGATCCAGGCGACCCAACCCATTACTTTCCCCTTCCTGGAGGGGACGATTCACCTGCGCAGCCGGGCGTTTCCGGGCGCAATCACCGCGACGATTCACCCGGTTGATTTTTCCCAGGGCACATTCCGTCTCACCGATCTCACCTATCGCGAATGGTGCGACCGCAAAGCTGAACGAGTTCAGCCGAAAGGCGCGGTTTATGTTGACATGGACCTGCATGGGAAAACCACCCGGGCGTGTCTGGACGACATCAGCTCTGAAGGCATGGGCGTCCTGGTCAGCGCAATGGCCGCGAGGAATGGCAGGCTGTCTCTGGGTACAAAAGTCAGCTTGAGCTTTCAGCTTACCCAAGACCTGGTCTTCAATCAGGTGGACGGCGAGGTGGTGTACCGTGAGAAAGCCTCTTCCCAGATGCTGAGGGTAGGGCTGCGGTTATTCCTCGAAAAGGAACAGAAAGATGCGCTGGAGGCGTACGTCAACCGCCGCCATCATGAGATCTTCGAGGAATTAAAGCAGAATTATTACCGGATGCGCGAGCCCTCCCGGGTAGAGAACTTGTACTTCTGAGGCAGCGTTCTCCTCCTGAGAAAATTCTGATTCATGCAGCTCGCGGCTCGACGATTGTCCCGCGAGTTCAGGTATAATTTATTTTGCTGCTATATTCTAAGGGACTGGATAACGTAATGCAGTTATTGTGGAAAAAATTGTGGGGTAAAGATAAATATCTCAATATTCTTCAGGCAGTTTTAATTATTTCATTTCTTCTTTTTGTTATTCATATCCAGGATTATGGTTTGAGTTTTGATGAGAGCAACTTTTATGAATTCGCTCAAAGGAACCTGGCAGCCATAAAAAACGCTATCTATGGAATTCCATACGCCCATATAATCGACTTCTATGATTTACATTACTATGGTCCAGCGTACATGATCATTGGAAATGTGCTTGTTGATTTATTGATGAACTTGTCTAATAGTCTTGATCGATATGATGTTTGGCACGCATTGAACTTCTCGACATTTCTCACCGGAGCGTGGTTAATCTATCTTCTTTGCAGGAAGTTCGCTTCCAACAAATCATCATTATTTGGCGCATTATTGTATTTAACTCAACCTTTGCTCTGGGGACACGGGGTCATGAATCCCAAGGATATCCCTTTTATGGTGTGTTTCCTTGCCGCTATTACGGCGGGGATCACCGCTTTTGATAAGATACAGGATAACTTAACGAATAGAGATAGAAAAATATTAATTTCATCGAATCTTGGAAGGCCGCTGATAATCATCCTCTGTCTCGCTGGAAGTCTTTGTCTATTCTGTTTAGTCGATCGATTGACAGCAAACAGCATAAGTAAACCCATTTTAAATCTATTGATCGACAAATTGCAAAGCTCTCAGTTCGACTCCATTTCTTTTACTTTGAGTGCAAATCAGACTACTGGAATCGATCAGAGGGTGTTATTTTTATCTGACGGTAGTAGGGCGAGATACTTGGTCAACTTAATTGAGTTTATTTATATCAGCGCTGTTATTCTGTTTATGACGATTATTATATTTTTGAAAATCTCCTCATCTTCGCGACAGTTGGTAATCGCTGCCGCTCTCCTTGGATTAACCTCATCGATTCGTCCGCTTGGAATCGCAGCAGGAGGCCTCATTTACCTCTATGCGATTTTAAGAACAGGGAAAAAGTCGGTCAAATATCTTGCATGTTATTACATTGTTGCGGTGATAGTGATCTATGCTGTCTGGCCATATCTTTGGTCAGACCCTTTCCGCCGATTTATCGAAAATTTTCGGGTAATGATAAATTTCCCGTGGCCGGCAACCGTTCGGTTCGAGGGTCTCAACTATCCGGCGCAAAATCTGCCTTTTTATTATTTGCCAAAGTTAATCACAATCCAATTAACATTACCGCTGGTCGTTTTATGCCTTCTTGGTATGGGATTGGCAGCAATTACCACCGTTAAGCAACGTGCTTCAGACCAGAAACTCATGGTGATGTTTACCTGGTTCTTTATTCCAATATTAATTTTTATGATATTCAGACCCACCCTTTATGATAACTTCAGACAGCTTTTATTTATCATCCCACCGATGTTCGTTTTCGCTGCGATTGCTATGGAGATGCTATTAAAAGTGAAAAGATACTGGAGCGTTGTGTGGTTCATCAGCTTATTAATGCCCGGACTTATCGCCGGTGTCTGGTTGCATCCGTATGAATACGTCTATTACAATTCACTGGTTGGTTGGACAGGGAACATCGAGCGCAAGTATGAGAATGATTACTGGGGAACCTCTATGTGCGAAGCGGGCAGGTTCCTGGATAAAAACGCAAGCCGGGACTCCGTGATTGCAATTAATGACGGTGGACTGGCCAGTATAGCCCAGGATTGTGCTGATCACAATCTAAAGTTCGTTATAGAGAGGGATGATCTAACAGAACCTTCTCCAGATTATAGTGTGGTTTGGTCCCGATTTAACGATGATCTGAAATATTATCAAACCATGAAACCTTTGATGACAATTCATCGTGGGGGCACTGTGTTTTCGATAATCAAAACCAAGTGAGCGGTGGGGAAAAGTTGTTACCAACCCGATTTGGTCTTAAAGGATCAGTAATCTGCCCCCCTTGATTATTGGCCGGCTGATCGAAAGCGAGGAATGTTTCCGGGGCATCTGGAATAGCTCTTGCATCTCGATCAGAGGCATCCTCTCGACCATAACAGGGTTATAAATCATCATGAGAAGAGAAGCGATCCGTTTCCGCATGGACGTCACCTTCTGGCTGGCGATTCTGGTTCTGCTGGCAACCATGTTCTCACGCACCGTTGGGAAGATGCATACGGTGGAGATAAACTCGTTTTCTGCCGGGATTGAAGTCCCTGTTTCGGGGCAGACCCCCGATTCCTGATTCAGATCTTTCTGTTTTACCCGCAGACAATCTCGGATAATCATCTCGGGATCGTATCTGGGGTCTGACCCATCGGAGGATCGATGAACTTAAGGATTCGTGCGGCAGAAGCCGGGGATGGAAAAAGGATTGTCGAACTGATTCATCAGCTCGCCAAAGCTGGGGGAGAAACCAGCCCGCTGACAGCAGGTTACCTCGAGCAGTATTTCGGATTTCCAGGCAGCCGGATTCTGCTGGCAGAAGATGGAGAACGGGTGATTGGGTTGCTGAGCTACTCGGTACGCCCGGATCTCTACCACGCAGGGGATTCGGCGTATATCGAAAACCTGGTTGTTGATCAGGACAGGCGCGGAGAGGGGGTCGGCAGGGCGCTGCTAAAGACCGCGCTGGCAGAGATAGAACGCGCCGGCTGCGTCGAGGTTTCCATCGCGGCTATGCCGGATAATCTGGCAGCGCAGAGCCTGTACCGCTCGCTCGGACTGGCCGATGAGGCGGTGTACCTGGAAAAGCATTTCAAGGCTTAATAACCGCCCTGAGGGGGAGAAGATGATTGTCACTTTAAATCTTGACAAAAATCACCTATATACTATAATTTGATCCATTCTGAGGCGGAGGCGAGGTATTGCCAGAAATCATCGATACTGTGATCGTCGGCGGCGGTCAAGGGGGACTTTCCTTAAGTTATTTCCTGTCTGCGGCCGGACGCGAGCACGTCGTTCTGGAAAAAGCGTCCCAACCGGCTGAAGCCTGGCGCAATCAGCGCTGGGATTCGTTCACATTGGTCACCCCGAACTGGACCTTTAAATTACCCGGCGGAGAATACCAGGGCGGCCAGCCGCACGGGTTCATGGGGCGGGATGAAATTGTCCGCCATTTTGAGCAATACGTTGATCAGTATCATTTGCCGGTCATCTTCGATACGGCCGTCGAGTCGGTTTCTGCCCTCGATGGCCGCGGCTACCGGGTGCAGGCGGGCGAACGGCAGTTTGAGGCGCGGAATGTAGTCATCGCCACCGGCCTGTTCCAGCGGGGGAAGGTGCTGCCTTTCTCCAGGCAAATTCCGCCAGGAATTGTTCAATTGACGGCCGATGAGTACCGCCGCCCTGAGCAGCTCCCGCTCGGAGCCGTACTGGTGGTCGGCTCGGGGCAGTCCGGCGGACAGATCGCCGAAGAGCTGATCGACAGCGGGCGCAGCGTCTACCTCTCGACCGGCAAAGCCGGCTGGGTTCCGCGGCGCTACCGTGGGTGGGATATCGTCGAGTGGGTCGAGGCCATTCGATTTTTCGACCGACCAGTGGATTTGCTGCCCGATCCACGCGACCGATTCATCCCAAACCCGATGGCGACCGGAAAGGGCGGCGGCCACGATCTCAATCTGCACGCCCTGCACAGCCGGGGTGTGAGGTTACTCGGACGCCTGCGCGGCGCGCAGGACGGCAGGCTGATCCTGGCGGATGACCTGAAAGCCAATATCGCCAGGTCGGATGAGCAGGCGAAGCAGCTGCTCCAGAGAATCGACCAGGCTGTTCTGGCGCAGGGCATATCAACCTCTGACGAACCATATCATTTCCCCGAAGCAGCACATCAGGCGCCGGGACAGCCAGCGCTGGATGTTCAGGCGGAAAATATCGCCGCGGTTGTCTGGGCGTGCGGGTTCCTTTTCGATTTCAGCCTGGTTAAACTGCCGGTATTGGATGAATTTGGATTTCCCGTCACCCGGCGAGGTGTTACGCGGTTTCCGGGGCTTTATTTCATCGGCATGCCCTGGCTGCATACGCAGAAATCCGGCCTGCTGGCCGGGGTCGGAGAGGATGCAGCCTATCTGGCGGATCAAATAACCAGAAGTTGATTCCTGCTCTCCGCGGGAACGATAATACGATCAAAAACGTCCAATAATAAACCAAAACCATACGACGGATATCAGGAGCAATGCGAATGAAGAGACCTTTGATCGTGTTAGTCAGCCTGGCGGTCCTCCTGGCAGGCTGCGCCTCACCAGCAGATACGCCGACTCCCACTCCAACAGCCACTGTCGAGCCGGCGCCCACCTTACCACCGCTGGACCTGACTCCGGCGCAGATGACCGCCAGCACCGCGCTGGCGGACGCCCTCGGCGTGGATGTCGGGGAGGTCAGCTTCGTCAGCACCGAGGCGGTCGATTGGCCGGACGGGTGCCTTGGCGCCGCCCGTCCAGGGATGATGTGCACTCAGGCGCTCGTCCCCGGCTGGCGGATCGTCATGGAATCCGGCGGGCTTCAATATGAATACCGCACCAACCAGGACGCCAGCCAGATCGTTTCGGCGGCGAAGATCTTCTCCTGGACGCGGAGCGGCGGCATCGCCGGATTCTGCGATGAGCTGGCGATCTACCTGCCGGATGAGATCGCCGCCAGCGACTGCAAAGCGGGCTCCCGGGTGGACCAGCTTTCGATCCTGGCTTACGAGAAAGAGCGCAGCCAGCTGCTGGAATGGGTCAAGACCTACGAAGCCCAGACCCTGACCCGCAGCGACGGCGCCGTTGCGGACGGGATGACGGTTGAGATCGTCTTCGCCGGGCAAGGGAGCCAGAGGGAGATTCCTGCCGAGGTCGCGGAGGAGATGTTTGAGATGCTCGGCGATTTGTTCGCCCGGATGCAGCCATAACGCTTTATAGGCTTGCTTTTTCCACAGGCGGGTGTGCACAGGCTGTCATTGAACGCCCGCCCATTGCGCGATGCCGAGCATCAGCGCGCTGCGCACATATGAATTCTTTTCGAGTTATTCCTCGCGATATACCAGCCGAAACCGCTCGCAGACGACCGGCATCTCCGGACTGGGCTGCCGCTCGATGATGGCGCACTCGCGGGTGAAGACCTCCCAGTGCACCCGGCGCCATTCCACCAGGGTGCGGCTGCCCTCGCCTTCTTCGGCGGCGAACTCGGCGCTGACCTGGTCGAAGGGGACGATCTCGACGCCGGTCGTTTCAAGCACGCATTGCGGCTCGCCGGCCCAGTCAGTGATCACGCTCAAGTCGCCGGGCTGCGGGTAGGGTTCCTTCTGCCACTCATAGACCCAGCCGAGGCTGGCGGTGGCTTTTTTCACCCCATCTCTCACCAGGCGGGCGAGCTCGTCGGCATCGGCAGGGTTATCGCTGAAGTGCCAGGCCTGGTATTTCTCCGGCCGGGGTGCGCCCGGCGGGAGCGAATCCAGGTAGCGCCGCCAGAATTGTTCGATCGGGGAGGCAGTCAAGGGGATCCTCGTTTCGAGAAGCGGGATTTGATTGTATTGTAGCCTGAACCGGCCGATTTTGGATGGGTAGATGAGCTTTTGTTACCCTGGGGCAGCTTTGCGGCGGTGCGGTTCGATGAGGATGGGGCGAAATTCCAGACTTGCGATGATATTTGGGCGGCCGGGAGATCGCTTCGTCGCCGCAGGGCGGCTCCTCGCGATGACACCAGGACGGCTGAAAAAGGAGCCGCCCTTTGGTACAATAATCCCCATGGCAACCGCTCAGATCGCATCGACTGAATACAGCATCCAGCCGCCCTACCCGACCAACCGGCGCAGCGCGTTGGGCTGGGTCGCCTCGCACGCCCTGCGCCAGTGGCCGTTCCTGCTTCTGGCCGCCGCCGGAGCGGTCGGCAACGCCGCCCTGGCCGGCGTGCTGCCGGTTCTGATGGGTCAGGCTTTCAATCTGGTTGTGGCGCCTGAGCTGGATAAGGCCCGGCTGATTCAAATCGGCCTTCTGGCCGTCGGGTCGCAGACGCTGCGCGCGATCCTCCAGCTGGCGCGGAACGGCGGGTTCGAGATGGTGGCTCAGCGCCTGGAGCGTAACGTCCGCAATGAGCTGTATTCCGCGCTGCTCGGCAAGAGCATGACTTTCCACAACCTCCAGCCGGTGGGCGACACGATGGCCCGGGCGACCAACGACGTGCGCGAGATCAATTTCATGTTCAACCCGGGCATCAACCTGGTGGTTGGTTCTTTGATCTTCCTCTTTGTGCCGCTGTTTAACGCGCCGCGCTATCATCCCGCGCTGGTCATCACCCCGCTGGCGTTTATGCTGGTCTATTTCATCGCGCTGTGGTTCTACCTTCGCGAGCTGCGTCCGATCACCGAAGAGGTCCGGGCTTCTTTTGGGGCGTTGAACACCCGCCTGAATGAGGCGCTGGACGGGATCGAAACGGTCAAAGCGGCCGCTCAGGAAAAGAGCGAGGTGGAGCGGTTTCGGCGCAATGTGCAGCGCTACCGCGACGCGGTCGTCCGGCAGGGCAATGTGGAAGCCCGTTTTCTGCCGCTGCTGCTCCTGGCGGTCGCCACTGGACTGGGCCTCCTTCACGCGCTGTACCTTTCCATTCAGGGGTTGATCAACACCGGCGATGTCGTGGCTTACTTCGGGCTGCTGCTCCTCCTCGGGTTTCCGACGTTTGTTTCTCTGTTCGCTTATTCGCGCATCTCGCTCGGTCTGGCCGGCGCGCGGCGCATCCTCGAGCTGATCAACCGCGAAAACAACCTGGATCAGAACGCTGCCGGCTACAATCGCGAGATGCGCGGTGAGGTCGAGTTCCGCGGGGTGTGCTTTGCCTACGATGGGAGCGAGCCCGCTTTGGAAGATATCAGCTTCAAGGTACGGCCGGGGCAGACGGTGGCCATCGTCGGGCAGACCGGCGCGGGGAAGACCTCCCTGGCCAAACTGATCAACCGCACCTACGACGTGACCGGCGGGCAGGTGCTGGTTGACGGACGGGATGTGCGCGAGTGGAGTCTGGAAGCCCTGCGGCAGCAAATATCGATCATTGAGCAGGATATCTTCCTGTTTTCCCAGTCAATCGCGGATAACATTGCTTTCGGCAAGCCAGGCGCTGACCGCAGCGAGATCGAAGCGGCTGCCAAAGCGGCTCAGGCGGATGAGTTCATCCGCTCCTTCGAGGACGGCTACGACACCGTGATCGGGGAGCGTGGGGTGACCCTCTCTGGCGGACAGCGCCAGCGCCTGGCTCTGGCGCGGGCGTTTCTCACCGATCCGAGAATCCTGATTCTAGACGACTCGACCAGCGCAATCGATTCGGCCACCGAGGACCGGATTCAACGGGCGATCTACGCGGCAGCGCGCGGGCGGACGACTTTCATGATCACCCACCGCCTCTCGCAAATCCGCTGGGCTGACCTGATTCTGGTTCTGCGCAACGGCCGCCTTGCCGCCGCCGGGACGCACGAGCAGCTGATGCGGGAGAGCGAGGCGTACCGCAGGGTTTTCCATGAGTGAACCCCTGACCGTCTGACGGTGACGTCGGATTCGAGAGGAGAAATTTCAGAGGAGTATGGGCTTTTTCAGAGGGTTAGACGCAGAAAAATACGACCGAAAATATTCCGACCGGGAGCTGGTGCGCCGGATCGCCGGCTATTTCCGGCCGCAGGCCCGCCGGCTGGCAGGCGCAGCGCTGCTGCTGATGGTCGTTTCGGCGTCGAACGCCCTGCTGCCCATTCTCGTTTCGCACGGGATCGACCGGCTGAAGGAGAGTTTGACCCTCGCCGGCGCGCTGGCGGTCTCCGGGGGCGTGTTGGCAGCTGGCGTGATCAGCTGGGTGGCTAACTGGGGCCAGCGCCGACTGACGGTGCGCGCGGTGGCCGACGTGGTCGCAGAGCTGGCCGGGGACGCCTTCGACGCAGCAGCCGGCCACGACCTGTCGTTTTACGACGAATTCACCTCCGGGCGGATCGCCTCGCGGATCACCAGCGACACCCAGGATTTCGGCCAGCTGGTGCTGCTGCTGACCGATCTGGTCTCGCAGGTGGTCGAATCGGTGATCCTCGCCGTGGTCCTGTTCAAAATCGAATGGCGGATGACGCTGGTGCTCTTCGGCGTGATCCCGGTGGTGCTGATCCTGGCGCTCAGCTTCCGCAGTCTGGCGCGAAACGTGACCCGGGTCGGCATGCGGGCAATGGCGACCGTTAACCAGACGATCAAGGAAACCGTCAGCGGAATCGCGGTCGCCAAGAATTTTCGCCAGGAGAAGAGCATCTACGCCCTGTTCGACCAGGCCAACCGCAGCTCCTACCGGGTCAATGTGAAGCGCGGGCTGGTGCTGGCCAGCGTCTTTCCGACGCTCAACCTGCTCAGCGGATGGGTGGCCGCGGCGCTCATCTATTTCGGCGGTTTAAGCGCGGCCGCGGGAGCGGTAACCGTGGGGGCTTGGTATCTCTTCCTGCTCAGCTTCGACCGCTTCATGTTCCCGGTGATGAACCTCTCGTCCTTCTGGACGCAGGTGCAGAATGGGCTGTCTGCCGCCGAGCGGGTCTTTGCCTTGATCGACGCCGAGCCGAACGTGGTTCAGACTGCCAGCGAACGCCCGCCGCGGCTGAAAGGAGCGGTCGATTTCCACCATGTCCGCTTCCGCTACAAGGATGCCGAGCCGGTTCTGGATGATTTTGACCTGCACATTCGTCCCGGCGAGACCGTGGCCCTGGTCGGGCATACCGGCGCGGGCAAGTCGTCCATCGCCAGGCTGATCGCCCGTTTCTACGAGTTCCAGGGGGGACAAATCTGCATCGACGGGCGCGACATCCGCAGCTTTGACCTGAGCGCTTACCGCCGCCAGCTTGGCATTGTCTCGCAGTCGCCGTTCCTCTTTTCGGGTACCGTCCTGGAGAACATCCGCTACGCCTGTTCGGGAGTGGCTGTGGAGGACATCGAGGCGCTGGCCCGGCAAATCGGCGGCGGGGAGTGGCTGGAGACCCTGCCGCAAGGCCTGCGGACCGAAGTCGGCGAGCGCGGAGGGCGGCTCTCGATGGGTCAGCGCCAACTGGTCGCGCTGATGCGCGTGCTGGTTCAGCGCCCGCCCATCTTTATTCTCGACGAGGCAACAGCCAGCATCGATCCGTTCACCGAGTGGCAGATTCAACAGGCGCTTAATCTGATCTTTGCGCGCTCGACCTCGCTCCTGATCGCCCACCGGCTCTCAACGGTCAAAGCCGCAGACCGTATCATCGTTCTCGAAAACGGCCGGATCATCGAGGAAGGCGATCACGAGCAGCTGATGGCCCGCGGCGGCCATTACGCCACCCTGTACGACACCTATTTCCGTCACCAGTCGCTGCGCTATGTTGAGGAAGCCGGACGGTTGAAAGCATCCGCGGAGTGGGGGGACTGAATGAGAGCTGACCCTGTTCCTGAACAGCAGAGACCGCCGCGATCCTGCCTGACAGAGAGGCAGATTCAGCCGGCAGGCCCCGCACAGAAACGCCGTTCGAGCTTCGACCTCATTCTGAGGGCAATTCGGAAATCTTGTAAATCTGATCGCCGCGCCGGACGGGTTTTTCCACTTTGAGGGCGACCTCCATCCCCGGGCCGGCAAACTGGATCTTGCGGTGGTTGAGCTCCAGCGAGGCGACCTGCTGAGAAAAGTCAGTCGTGTGGCCTTGTATGGTGATGAAATCCCCCAGGTGAAGCTCCCCTTTGACGTCCAGCACGGCGACGCCTATCCGTCCGTAATAATGAGTCACAACAGCGACCGCTTCGTCCATCGGTGGACCTCCTAAACCAATGCAGCCCTCCCGCGAACAGAGAGGGCTGAGATGACCGGGCGGGATATCAAGGCCGACGCGGACCGCTGCGCGGCCTGTATGCATAGCGTACAGCAAAACGGGCCGGATTTCAAGGGGCGGGCGGGTGAAATTGCCTGCGCTGGTCGGGGCATGCGCCCCCGGGCTGGTTTCTCCACGCCCTGGTAGGGATCGCCCCGACCTGGCGAATATTGTCGCGAGGGATGGGGCGCCCCGCGAGGCGGTTCATCGCGAAGCCCGGAGACCGCGGTGATGCGGGTTCCCCCGGGGGCGCGGCCTGGTCAAGAAGCAATGGCGGGATGGCGGCCCCTGCACGTTGAAAGCGGAAAAAGAAAGGCGGCCCATACGGCCGTCCGCAGGTGAGA
>FWPV01012528.1_pt1 | contig 13048 bp, 8 predicted proteins | sample 2228371 | NCBI WGS metagenome assembly FWPV01 (sample SAMEA103939776, study PRJEB20133) | metagenome | reverse complement strand
GCGGCCGAGTCCGTCGGTTAGTTTAATGGCGGCAGGCGGCGGGGCGACTGGCGCCGCAGGCGCGCATGCCGCCAGGATGAAGGCAAAAGCCAGAAGGGTCAGGATGAACTTACGAGACATTGCGGTTTTCTCCAATCTAATCTAGTTTTTTAGACCACGGATGCAAATGATAAAAGAGATGGTTTCATCGCTTCTATCTGTGGTCGGTAGGCGGGCAGGAATAGCCTGCCCCAACGAAAATCCCCTGCCGTGGGCAGGGGAGGTAGGAGAGCCAATCCGAGAAGGGCGTCCTCCACCTCCTTTCTGCGAGAAGTGTGGCGGCCGAACAGGGCGGGCGACCTGGCTTGGAGATGTGCTCCTTACAGTTGCGCGACAGCGCCGGACTTGCACCGGCTTCGCCGTTTGTGCCTTCCCATCCGGGGGGTCAGGCACCCTGTTCGTTATGTTGTGCATGGCTATTGTATGCCATGCAGGGGGAAGAGTCAACGCAAAGATGAGCGGGGGACAAAAGAACCCAGAAACGCCAGAGACGCCGGGAAAACACAGAAAAAACGCTGCGTCCTTTGCGTCTCTTTTGTACATAGCAAATCGCAGAGATCCAAATTGCCAGCGCGGTGGTTTTCTGCTGTACAATTTGTGAGAGGTCTCATGCTCTTTCCGCTTTTCTGGATTGCTATTGCCTTTGCGGCTGGGATTGTGCTTGCCAGCCAGGTGACGCTGGGCGCGTACACCTGGCTGATGCTTTCGGCTGCCATGTGGGTTTTGGCGTTGTGGTGGCGCATTGCGGCCGAACGGCGCGGCTGGCGGCCGGGGGGGCTAAGTTATGCCAGTCAATTTTTGGTTGTGCTCAGTCTGGCGGCTGTGTTTGGCGGGGCGGCGCGCTTTCAGGTCAGCCAGCCCGTCAAGTCGCCTTTCAATGTTGCCTGGTTCAACGACCGCGAATATGACTTGCTGGTGACCGGCGTGGTGGATGCGCCCCCCGACGTGCGCGATACGTACACCAACCTGATTATCCGCGTCGAAGGGGTAGATAACGGCGACGGGCGCGACCTGCCTGCTTCTGGGTTGCTGCTGGCGCGCATCGCGCGCGATGAAACCTACCAGTATGGCGAGCGCCTGCGCCTGCGCGGCAGGCTGACCACCCCTGGCGAAAACGAACTTTTCTCCTACCGCGATTATCTGGCCCGCAGCGGCATCTACAGCCTGATGCGTAACCCCGGCGTCACGCGCCTGCCCTGGCCTGGGCAGGTGAACCCTGTGCTGGCCGCGCTCTACAACATCAAAGGGCGCTCGCAGCAACAACTTTACAACCTGTTCCCCGACCCCGAAGCCTCGCTGCTGGTGGGCATTTTGTTGGGCGATGAAACCGGCATTCCGGCCCGTTTGCAGCAGGCTTTCAAAAATACCGGCACGGCGCACATTGTGGCTATTTCGGGGTTCAACATTGCCATTATTGCCGGGCTGCTGGTCACGGTGTTCAGCCGCCTGTTGGGCAAGCAGCGCGGCGCCATTGCGGCCGTGCTGGGCATAGCGGCCTATACCATCCTGGTGGGGGCCGATGCCTCGGTGGTGCGGGCCGCGCTAATGGGCGGGCTGGGCATTTTTGCGCGTCAGAGCGGACGGCGGCAGGATGCAATTAACACCCTGGCGGCCGTGGCGGCCATTATGGCGGCCGCCAACCCCTTTATTTTGTGGGATGTGGGATTTCAACTCTCGTTTGGCGCGACGCTGGGGCTTATTCTGTATGCCAGCCCCATGCAGCAGTGGGCCGAAAACACCCTGGCCCGCCTGCTGCCGCCCGGCAAAGCCCGGGCAATTGCCGCCCCGCTGTCTGAATATGTGCTCTTCACGCTGGCGGCGCAAATCACCACCCTGCCCATTCTGGTCTATTACTTCGAGCGCGTCTCGCTGGTTTCATTCATCGTCAACCCGGTCATCCTGCCGGCCCAGCCGCCGGTGATGATTGCCAGCGGGCTGGCGCTGCTGCTCAGTTTTATGTGGTTTCCGCTGGGGCAGGCTGCGGCGGCCCTGGCGTGGCCTTTTTCGCTCTACACCATCCGCATGGTCGAATTGTTCGACAAAATCCCCGGCGGCGTGCTGGTTACGGGAAAAGTTGACCTGGGATGGATTATCCTGTTTTACGTTGTCTTACTGGGGGCAACGTATCAGTGGGCGCGCATTCGCCCCTACCGCGCCGTGCTGACCCCCTCGCTGGGGCTGAGCGGGCTGGCCGTGATGGTGCTGCTGGTCTGGCGGTTGGCGCTCAACCCACCAGACGGCCGCCTGCACCTGATCTTCGGGGATGTTGGCTCGGCCGATGGCATCCTCATCCAGACCCCTGGCGGGCGCAACCTGCTCATCAACGGCGGTCCCAGCGCCTCGACCCTTAGTGACGCGCTGGGGCGGCGCCTGCCGCCATTCAACCGCAGCCTGGATTGGGTAATTATCGCCTCTACGCAGGAAAATCAGGTCGGCGGGCTGGTGCGCACCCTGGAGCGATACCCCCCGCAAAACGCGCTGTGGGCCGGGCTAACCCAATCCTCATTTAGCGCCCGTCAATTGCAAGAATGGCTGACCCTGCAAGCCATTCCGCTTACATACGCTGTCCCTGGCCAATCGCTTAACCTGGGCAGCGGCGCCAGCCTGACGGTGCTCAGCAGCGACAATCGTGGGGCTATACTGCTGGTTACATGGAACAACTTCCGCGCCCTGTTGCCGGTTGGGCCAAGTTTTGCCGCGCAAGAAGCGCTGGGTGACGGCCGCGCCATTGGCAACGTGACCGTGCTGCTGCTGGGCGAAAGCGGCTACGCCCCGGTCAACCCGCCGGAATGGGTCGCCAACCTGCGCCCGCAGGTGGCTGTGTTGAGCGTTGCAGCAGGCGACCCCAACGGATTGCCCCACCGCGAGACACTGAGCACGTTAGAAGGCTACACCCTGCTGCGCACCGACCAAAACGGCTGGATTCACATCGAAACCGACGGCGCGCGCCTGTGGGTGGAAGTGGAAAAGCGCTAAGCCGCGTTCATTTTTACCGGTTTTTTCTCGCCAGGTTCAGGCGGATGAACAGCATGGGCGCCAGGGCGGCAATCCACAACCCTACCAGCGCGTAGCGCACAAAGCGCAGCAGATAGGGCAGCAAAGCATCGCCGCGCGGGAAGACCGCCCCCAGCCCCATGTAAAGCACCAGCACACCTACCAGACCCAGCAGGTAGCGCGCTGCGCGCTGCCACAACGGGCCGCTGGTATCAAATCCGCCTTGCGCGCGCATCCAGGCGGCGCCAGCCGCCAGCCCAAACAAAGCCCCGGCCGGTGTGAGCACGCCGCTCAACGACCCGGGGTTGATTGGCTCATCTGGAAATGCTGCATTTGCATTGGCTACCCAGACATCCGGGATAGTCCAACCGCCCCACAGCGCCAGGCTGAGCGCCGAGAGGGCCACCAACCCCAGCGAAACCGCCAGGGCCGCGCCTACCTGCGCGGTCAGCGAAAGCCGCCCCAGCCAGGCCGCGGCCGCATCCCAATAACGGATGAACCCGGCCAGCACCAGGGCCCCAAGCAGCCAGCCAGCCAGCACATCGTGCAAAAAGTGCACCCCCAAATACATGCGCGAAAAACCAATCGCAAACATCACAAAGATGGCCACTGCCCAGGCGCCGTTACGCCGCAGCCAGTGCGCTGCAATGCCCCAAACACTGACTGCATTTTGCGCATGGCCCGACGGCACGCCAAATGATGTTTCGGCAGCATAAGGGCTGACATTTGTGCTCACCCAGTAGGGGCGCGGGCCGTGAAACAGCAATTTGAAGGCTGTATTCAACCCGCTGCTAAACAGCAGGATGAAGCCAATCCGCAGCCCCAGGTCCACGCTAACGGCCCAATACACCACAGGCAACACCAGCAGGAAGAATTCCTCTGACCCCAGAAAAGAGAAAAACTTCATTGGCGCTTCTAGCCAGGACCCCAGGCTTTGGATAGCCAGAATAATCGAAACCCCCGATGAAATTAACCCTTCCATATCTATCCTCCTTATTTAGGGCTTTCCTAAAGTCCGGAATCATGTCACTGCGAGGCGTTCTTCGCCGAAGCAGTCTCCCGTTAAACGGGCATGATCGGAGTCCAGAGAGATTGCTTGGGCGCGCAAACCGCTCCTCGTAATGACAGTTCACCACTTTATGAAAACCTTGTATCCTCCATATCGTTGATTGACGCCGTTACACAGGTTATTGTACACTCATTACATGCAATCTTCTACTGCCGCGCGCCTGGATTGGCCCGCCGTTGGGCTTCTGGCTGTCCTGCTGGTTACGGCCGCTTACCGGCTCTCGCTCACCAACTGGGTGCCAGACCTGGCGCTTGTGATCAACGCCGCGCTGTTGGGGTGTGCCCTGGGACTGGCGCTGGGCGCAAGCCGGTTTAGCAAGCGCACCGCGTGGCTGCTTTCGGTGGGCTACGCGGTGGTCATCATCCCCTGGCAACTGATGCTGGTGATAAAACAGGAAAGCGAACCGCTGCTGCAACTGACCAGCATGGCAGGCAGGCTGGCATCTGCCCTGGCGCAACTGATTGAACGCCAACCCGTGCAAGACCCGCTCTTCTTTCTCGCCTTGATGCTGGTCACATTTTGGGCCGTGAGCGTCAGCAGCGCCTTCGCCTTTGTACGCCAGCGCAGCACGCTGGCCGCGGTTTTACCGTCTGCATTTAGCATTATTCTCATCCAGTATTACGACTCATACCCGCCGGGGCGGCTGGCCGCAGTCGGCTTCTTCATGTTTGTATTGCTGCTGTTTGTGGCGCGAGTCTATTTGCTAGAACAATACGAAACCTGGCGCGAACAGCGCATTTTCACCTCACCCGAAGCCAGTTTCGACCTGACCAACGCCGCCATCGTCACCGCTGCTATCATCATCCTGGCGGCGTGGGTGTTGCCTGCGCAAATCTCATCGGTAGAAGCCGCCCGCGATGCCTGGCAGCGCTTTACAACCCCTTTCGACGGCATCCGCGAACGCATCAACGACGCCCTGGCTTCGCTGCGCAGTTCGGGCGGGGGCGGCATTGCGCCGCAGTTTGGATCCACACTCAACCTGGGGCGCAGCGTCTCGAACAGCCCCGATCTCCTCTTTACCGCCGCCACCCCCAACCTTACCGTTGCGCGCTATTACTGGCGCGGGCGCGCCTACGACACCTACGCCGACGGCGCGTGGCGCAACAGCCAGGAATACTTCCGCGCTTTCGATGGAAGAAACAACACGGAACTGGTCATCCCAAACGCCGAAAAACGCTCACCGGGGCGTTTTGTCTTTACCATGCAGCAAGACCGCGCCACGCTGGTTGCGCCCGCCGAGCCGCGCTGGTTTAGCCGCAGCGCCCAACTGACCTATGCCCCAGCCGATAAAACAGGCATTGACCTGCTCACCGCCACGCCCACCGAAGTCATACGCCGCGGCGAAACGTACGAAGTACAAGCCGGAGTCATCAACCCCACCATCGCCGACCTGCGCGCCGCCGGAAGCGACTACCCCGACTGGGTGCGCGCGCGCTACCTGCAACTGCCCGAAAACTTCTCACCGCGCATTGCCGCCCTGGCCCTGCAAATTACGGCTGCGTGGGACGCGCCCTACGACAAAGCCTTCTTCATCACCGATTACCTGCGCAACAACATCACCTATGCCGAAACAGTAGAAACGCCCCCGCCCGCCACCGACCCGCTGGAGTGGTTTCTTTTTGAAACCAAAAGCGGATTTTGCAACTACTACGCCACCAGCGCCGTGCTGATGCTGCGCGCGGCGGGCGTCCCGGCCCGCCTGGCCGTAGGCTACGCCCAGGGCGACCGTCTGCAAACCAACCTGTTTGCCGTGCGCGCGCGTCACTACCACGCCTGGCCCGAAGTGTACTTTCCGAACATTGGCTGGGTAGAATTTGAACCCACCAGCAGCCAGCCGCCCCTGCCCCGCCCGCCGGGCGATGTAAGCCGTAACCCCGGCGCCGGGCCGCAATCGTCCCCGCCCCAACCCGACACCGACCTGCCCGAAACCGACCTGGCCGACATAGACAAACCCGCCAAATTCGAGCAAGACCCGGCCGCCGCTGCCGCCGCGCGCGCCCAAGCATGGCGGCAAGGCATCACACTGGGGCTTTTTGCCCTGGCCGCAGGCGCAGCGGTTGGGTTCTATCTGCTGCAACTCAGCAGACGTCAGCCGCTGCTGGTGCGCATTCCGCTTGCCATCCGGTCTGTCTGCGAGCGCAACAACATCACCCCGCCAGGCTGGGTGAATACCTGGCTAAACTGGACGGCCATGACCCCCATCGAGCGCGCGTTCCAGTCCATCAACCGCGCCTTGCGCTGGCTGGGCAACCCGCCCCCCCCCGCCGCCACCCCTGCCGAACGCGCCGCCGCCCTGCTCAACCTGCTGCCCGAAGCCGCCCCTGAAATCCGCGCCCTGGCAGCCGAACACGAAACCAGCCTGTTTACGCCCAACCCGGGCAACCCAAAACGCGCCTGGCACCTGCAATGGCGCATTTACTGGCTGGCGCTTATGCGCAAAATCAACCCGCCAGAGGAGAAACCCAACCCATGAGCCAAGCACCCACCCCCACCCTCGATCAGCAACTGACCAGCCTGAGCCAGAGCATAGGACAACTGCGCAGCACCCTGCTGCCGCTGCGCAACAGCCTGCCCCAGGGCATGCTCGAATCCCTCTCCCAAACCGAAAGCCGCCTGCTGCAACTGGGACGCGAGATAACCCGCCTGTCCAAAGAAAACCAGGACCTGCAAGCCCTGGCCGAAACCGGGCAAGTCATCAACTCCTCGCTCGAACTGGACGAAGTGCTGCGCATCGTCATGGACACCATCGTACGTCTCACCGGCGCCGAACGCGGCTTTTTGATGCTGCGCGATGAAAGCGGCCAAATGGTCATGCGCATTGCCCGCAACTGGGAGCAAGAATCGCTGCGCGACAACGAAACAGCCATCAGCCGCACGGTCATTCAGCGCGTTATCGAAACTGGCGAACCCGTTCTAACCACCAACGCCCAGGAAGACAGCCGCTTTGGCGGCTCGGAAAGCATCGTCGCCTATGCCTTACGCTCCATTTTGTGCACACCGCTCAAAGTCAAAAACGACCTGATTGGCGTCATCTACACCGACAACCGCATCCGCGCCGGCACATTTAGCGAAAGCGAACGCAGCCTGCTGGCCGCCTTTGCCAACCAGGCCGCCGTCGCCATAGACAATGCCCGCTTGTTTGCCCGCCTGCGCTACACCCTGGCCGAAGTGACAGAATTGAAGAACCTGATGGATAACGTCTTCGCGTCCATCGCCAGCGGCGTCATTACCGCCAACATCCAGGACCAGATTACCCTGGTCAACCGCGCCGCCGAAGCCATTTTGGGGCAACCCACCCCCAAACTGGTTGGCCGCCCGCTCAATGAGGTTTTCCCCCACCTGGTCGATTCGCTGGCCCCACAACTGGACGCCATTCGGCGCCAGGGCGCAGCCGCCGCCGATGTCGAAGTAAGCCACACCCTGCCCCAGCGCGGCAGCGTAGATTGGCGCTTCATCCTCTCGCCCCTGCGCGACGCCAACCACACCACCCAGGGCATCGCCATTGTGCTGGACGACCTGACCGAGCGCAAACGCCTGGAAGCCCAGCGCCGCCTGTTCGAGCGCATGGTTTCTCCGGCAGTCATCAACCAGTTAGACCCCAACAGCCTGCAACTGGGCGGCAAACGCGCGTACATCACCACCCTGTTTGCCGATGTGCGCGGCTTTACACACTTTAGCGAGCAAGTATCGCCAGAAGAGCTGGTGAGCATTCTCAACCGCTACCTGGCCGCTGCAGCCGAAGCCGTGCTGGATGAAGAGGGCACAATAGATAAATTCATGGGCGACGCCGTCATGGCCTGGTTCAACGCCCCCATTCCCCAACCCGACCACACCCTGCGGGCTGTACGGGCTGCCCTGCGCCTGCGCGAGCGCATCGCCGCCCTGCACGCCGAAACGCCCCCCGAAACGCATCTGGGCTTTGGTGTAGGCATCCATTATGGCGATGCCGTGCTGGGGCTGATTGGCACCGAAAAACGCCTGGAATACACCGCCATTGGCGACAGTGTAAACACCGCCAAACGCATTCAAGAAAACGCTGCCCGCAATCAGATTGTGATTAGCCAGACAGCCTACGAACAAATAAAAGATAAAGTTTGGGTCAAAACGCTGGAGCCAATACAGGCCAAAGGCAAAGCCGAGCCGCTTAAGGTGTACGAGGTGGTTGGGCTAAAGTAACGCGCATCAGACGCCCCACACCCGCTCAACAAACGCCAGCAAACTGTGCATGCCGCTCTCTACCGGGTCGGTGTAAATGAACTCGTCCAGGGTGTGCGCGCCGTTGCCGGTGGTCACGCCCATGACCACGGCCGGGTAACCGCGCGAAAGCGGAATGTTGGCATCGGTCGAGCCGCTGGTCAAAGAAGCGGGTAACCCCTGCGCAGACAGGCAGTCGCGCCCCAGGCGAATAAGCGGATGCTCAGGGTCCAGGCGTCCGGCCGGGCGTTGACCAATCACCTCGGCCTGCACGTGCACGCTGGGCCGGTCGGCGTCTGCAATCAACCCCTCCACACGCTCAATCAGGCGATTCAGGGCATCTGGCAATTCGGAACGCAGATCCAGTTCCATCCAGGCTTCGGGCGCCAGGGTATTGATGGACGTGCCGCCGCCAATGCGGCCAACGTTTAGGGTTGTGCGCGGGCTGGCAGGCAGGCGCAAAGCCGTAATGCGCGTGATGAGACCAGCCAGTTCGTGGATAGCCGAGGGTTGGCCATAATCGCTCCACGAGTGCCCGCCGCCCACGCGCACCGTCACCCGGTAACGGCGCACCCCAATAGATTGGTGATAGATATGCCCCAGGGCCATGCCCTCTAGCACAAGGTAACAGCGCGGCAGGTCGCGGAAGTGATCGCACACCGCCTTCATGCCGCGCAAATCGCCCAATCCTTCTTCGCCGGTGTTAGCAACCAGCCACACATCACCCGGCAGGGTAATGCCGCGTTCGCGCAGCAACCACACCAGCCCCAACAATCCGGCTACCCCTATCGAATTGTCGCCAATACCGGGAGCAGCAATGCGCCCCGGCGTGCGGGTGACGCGCAGGTCGGTTTCGATGGGAAAGACCGTATCCAGGTGTGCGCTCACAACAATCATTTGGCGGGAATTTGTACCGGGCAGGCGCGCGCACACGTTGCCAGCAACATCCACAGAAACATTTTGAAGGCCCTCTGCTTCAAATAGCCCGCGCACAAATTCCGCGCGCCGCGATTCTTGAAATGTCGGTGCAGGCACTTGTTGAATTTGAATAGCCAGATCAAGCAGCTTTTCGGAAAAGTTCATCACACCTTCCTCACCAGGTCGGCAATAGATTGCAATCGAGCCTGCGCCAACCCCGGCAGCGCATCGAGCGCATAAAGCGCGCCGCTCCCTTCCACATTCAGCGAAGCAGACACATTGCCCTGCAAAGCAGCCTGCACGGGGTCAAAAGTTTTCATATAACCCGCAATAAACCCACCACAAAAGGCATCTCCTGCGCCTGTTGGGTCTACCAAACGCGCAGGGTAGGCCGGAATTTCCCAGCGGTGCTTGCCATTGGCATCGTACACAATTTGCCCCAGCCCACCGCGCTTAACTACAATGATTTCACATCCGCTTTCGGCCAGGTCGGCGCACATCTCCCACAGGTCGGTGGTCACGCCCCAATACAACAGGCGGATTTCATCTTCGGAGGGCAAAAAAGCGCTTACCCCCTGCAGCATGGCGCGCACCTGCGGGAGGAAGTTTGCGTTCATGTATCCGGGAGATGGGTCAATGGTAATGATCGGTTCGCTCTGTTGACGAAAAGCAGGCGCCAGCAGGCTGTGGGTCAGGTAATCGAGCGGGCCCAGGTGCACCGCTTTCGCAGAAAAGTAAATTTCGGGCACGTCTGCCAGGCGCGGCGAATCTGGGTGGGCAAAAACGCGGCTATCCTGTTTTTCTTCGGGGGGTTGGTAACCTAAAAGCGATTTGGGAAAGGGCAACCCCAGACGCACAAAATGAGACACCGGGTTGGCGCGCTGCAACTCGCCCGCGCCTGTGTACACATAAAAGGCGCGCAGGTCGAGCGTTTGGGGCAAAATTTTTACCCCTTGCAAATCTATACCGCGCTGCTCAAACGTGCGCATCCACTGACGGGGATAATCTTCGCCAACGCGCGCCAGCAGCGCGACATGCTCTACCCACAGGCGCGCGCCAGTAGCCGCATAAAGCAGCCCGCCGCCGGGTGAATCGATCAGCGTGCGGCTGTTTTCTGTAATGATGTACTCACGGCGCAGTTGACCAGCCAGGACAATTTCAGGAATCATAACTCAGGCAGTAAACACGCGCTGGGCGGCGTCACTCTGAGAGGCATCCAGCGGCAACAAAATGGTAAAGGTGCTGCCTTTGCCTTCTACACTTTCGGCCCAAATGCGCCCACGGTGCAACTCCACCATGGCCTTGGCCACCGAAAGCCCCAATCCCATGCCCCCATGCGTGCGGGTGAGATGTGATTGCACCTGATAAAAGCGCTCAAAAATGCGCGTCAGGTCAGAGGCAGGAATACCAATGCCGTTATCCACCACCGTTATCTTTACATAGCCCGGCACACTTTCGGCGCTCACAACCACCATGCCCCCCGGCTCGGTAAATTGCAACGCATTTTTGATGACGTGACCCAGCGCCAGCCCCAGTTTTTCTGCATCGCCATCCACCCACAGGTCTGCGTTGCCCAGTTTGGCGCGCAAGGTGATTCCACGCTGCTGGGCCTCGGATTGAAAACTGTTAACCAGGTCTTTCGTCAAACGCTTAATGGAGACCATGCGGCTGCGCAGGCTAGACACCCCACGCTCAAAGTTGTCTACACTCGACAGGCTCTCAATAATGCTCTTAAGGCGCATCGCCGAGCGGATAATCGTATCGAGCTGTTCATGGTATTGCGGATCGGCCATATCGCGCAAGAAAGTCGCGTGTCCTAAAATAAGTCCAAGCGGCGTCCGCAGTTCGTGCGAGGTAATGGCAATAAAGTTACTTTTCATGCGTTCCAGGCGGTTGGCTTCGGCGCGTACCGCTTCGAGTTGTTTTTCTATGGTGTTGGTATAAAGCAGCAACGCCGCCTGCGCCGCCAGCACTTCCAGCAGCGCCACATCTTCGTCCGTATATCCGCCGCCATCCAGCCGGTTAATCACCTCAATTACACCCAGGGTTTGTCCCTTGAAAATGAGCGGCACGACCACCATGTTGCGCGTGGGCACACCGGTCAACTGATCAACATGCGTGAAAAAACGGGTTTCACCCTTGCGGCGCACAACAATTTCTGGCTCACCGCTGGTAAACACCCGCCCGGCGGCGCTGCCATCCACTGGCACATCCAGGGCGCGCAACACCTCACGCTGCAAACGCGGGGCCGTGAAAAAATAAAGCGCCGATTTTTCTTCATTGGGAAGCAAAATAGAAGCGCCCTCACTGTGCGTCAATTCCGCAGCCAGGTCGGTCAACAATTGCAGATAGGATGCCAGGTCTAGCGCATCGCGCAGGCTGCGGGTGGTTTGCAAAAATTCTTCCAGAGAAGGCGGCAATTCGATGGGCATGGAAAAACGCGCGGCAAATGGACAAATCCATTAAAAAATGAGACTATCTGATAGCAAGTAGTAGTAAGATTATAGCATAGCCAGATTTTGGGGAAATCCCCCTGACCTGCACAAAAACATCTCAAGGAGAGTAACCACATGACAAATAAGAAAGTACGCGTGGCAATTATTGGTGTCGGCAACTGCGCCTCATCCCTGGTGCAGGGCGTGGAATACTACAAAAACACGCCCGAAACCGAAACCGTGCCTGGCATCATGCACGTCAACCTGGGAGGGTATCACATCCGCGATATTGAATTCACGCTGGGCATAGACATCAACGCCACCAAAGTTGGCAAAGACCTCAGCGAAGCCATCTTTGCCGAGCCCAACAACACCTACAAGTTCACCGATGTGCCCCACCTCAACGCCCCGGTGGTACGCGGCATGACCCACGACGGATTAGGCAAATACCTCTCCGAAGTCATCACCAAAGCGCCTGGACCCACCGCCGATATTGTGCGCCTGCTGAAAGAAACCAAAACCGACGTGGTCATCAACTTCCTGCCGGTTGGCTCCGAAATGGCCACCAAATGGTACGTGGAGCAGGCCATCGAGGCCGGTTGCGCCTTCGTCAACGGCATTCCGGTCTTCATCGCTTCCAGCGAATATTGGGCCAAACGCTTCCGCGATGCGGGGCTGCCCATTTTGGGCGACGACATCAAAAGCCAGGTGGGCGCCACCATCGTGCACCGCGTGCTTACCTCTCTGTTTGTAGACCGCGGCGTAAAAATTGACCGCACCTACCAGCTCAACTTTGGCGGCAACACCGACTTCCTCAACATGCTGGAACGCGAACGCCTGGAAAGCAAAAAAATCTCCAAAACCAACGCCGTCACCAGCATGATTCCCTACGAAGTAGACCCCGACAACGTGCATGTAGGGCCCTCGGACCATGTGCCGTGGCTGACCGACCGCAAGTGGTGCTACATCCGCATGGAAGGCACCACCTTTGGCGGCGTACCGCTCAACCTGGAAGCCAAACTGGAAGTGTGGGACAGCCCCAACTCGGCAGGCGTGATGATTGACGCCGTGCGCTGCGCCAAAATTGCGCTCGACCGCAAACTGAGCGGACCCATCATCGGGCCGTCGTCCTACTTCTTCAAAACCCCGCCCAAACAATTCCGCGATAGCGTCTGCCGCGAAATGGTGGAAGACTTCGTCTCTGGCAAGAGCAACGAATAAACGTTTTGCGTTTTACGTTTTAGGCATTACGCTTTCCACACCGCCCCAAAAAGAAGGCTGCCCTCGTGCGGCCTTCTTTTTCGATTAAAATCAACCGCATGCTCAGCCTGCGTTTACGTTTTACGGTTTTGCAAATTACCCTCAGCCTGCTGACCGTCCTCCTGGCAGGCTGCGCTCC
>FWPV01012527.1_pt1 | contig 13049 bp, 12 predicted proteins | sample 2228371 | NCBI WGS metagenome assembly FWPV01 (sample SAMEA103939776, study PRJEB20133) | metagenome | reverse complement strand
AAGATGACTTTTCTTCCGGCCCCTTGAAATCACAAGACATTTTAGATATTCCAGGTCTTTTTGCGGCAACTAATTTGGAGATGACCCAAAAATTAGAAGCAGAGAGAAAAGGGGGAAAAAGTGAATTTCGTCGCTGAGCGGACTCCTTCACCTCTTCCCCTTTTTTCGTCTATTCTACATGCGGCAAATCTTTTAGAGCCTCTTTAATCTTCTCCTCTGGATATTCATAGTCCTCTAATTTATTAGAAAAGTAAGCATCATAGGCCGCCAGGTCAAAATGGCCGTGGCCACTAAAGTTAAAGACGATTACTTTTTCTTCTTTCTGTTCGCGGCATTTAATCGCTTCGTCAATTACCGCCTTGATGGCGTGGGCTGTCTCTGGGGCCGGAACTATCCCTTCCGTGCGGGCGAAGAGCACGGCTGCGGCAAAAACCGGATTCTGGGGATAAGCAACCGCTTCCACCAGTCCTTCGTCATAAAGCAGGCAGAGCAAGGGCGCATCCCCATGGTAGCGCAGCCCTCCGGCATGAATCCCGGGAGGAACGAAGGTATGTCCCAAAGTATACATCTTCACCATGGGAGCCATGCGGGCCGTATCTCCATAGTCATATCGATAAAGGCCCTTGGTTAATGTGGGACAGGCTGTAGGCTCCACGGCTATAAAGCGGATATTTCGGCCCTGTTTCTTTTCCGGAAAGAAGGGGAAGCAAAATCCAGCAAAATTGCTCCCCCCACCCACGCAACCAATTAATATGTCTGGTTCCACACCAATCTTTTTCAGCTGGACCTTAGTCTCCTGGCCTACTATTGTTTGGTGCAAAATTACATGGTTAAGCACGCTCCCCAAAGAATAACGGGTATCTTCCCGTTTAACTGCATCTTCCACTGCTTCACTTATCGCAATACCCAAGCTTCCTGGAGAGTCAGGGTTCTGCGCTAAAATTCTCCGCCCCGCGTCGGTTTTTTCACTGGGGCTGGGGATAACAGAAGCTCCCCAGGTCTCCATTAACATCCGCCGATAGGGTTTTTGGTGGTAGCTCACTTTGACCATGTATATCTGACATTCCAGCCCGAAAAGATGACAGCCAAAGGCCAAGGCACTCCCCCACTGGCCAGCCCCAGTCTCGGTCGTTAATCTTTTTACTCCCTCTTTTTTGTTGTAGTAAGCTTGGGCGACAGCTGTGTTGGGCTTATGGCTACCCGGAGGACTCACGCTTTCATTCTTATAATAAATACGTGCTGGAGTCTTTAAAGCTTCTTCCAACCGCCGGGCGCGGCAAAGAGGAGTTGGCCGCCATATTTTATAGATTGAAAGAACCTCTTCGGGTATATCTATCCAGCGCTGCTGACTTACCTCTTGCTCGATTAATCCCATGGGGAAGATCGGGGCTAAGTCTTGGGGGCCCAGGGGCTTAGCCGTAACAGGATGAAGCGGAGGCGGAAGAGGTTTAGGAAGATCAGGCTGAATATTGTACCATTGCCGGGGCATTTCTTTTTCGGACAGATAAATTTTATTCTCCTCCATTTCTTTCTCCTTTTCTTTTATTGATCTTATTTTGGGCCTCTTTTGGCCTTTTATACTATTTATTCCAACATCTGCCAGTCACCTTTGACGATCTGGACCATGACCATGGAATCCGTGCCCAGGCCATTGTGGTCTTCTGGAGTAATGTTATAGATGCCACTTACCCCCACGTAGCCTTTGGTTTTTTCGATCTCATCGCGTAACTTCTCCCGATCGGTACCTGCTTTTTTCAGGGCATTGGCTACTATGTAAATTGCGTCCCAGGCATAACCTGAATGGGTGTTAATCGGGAATTGGCGGTCATATTTATAAACTTCCTTATATAATCTAATGAACTCCAAAATGACTTTCTTTTGGGGGTCCTTGTCCGGCAGCTGGTTGGCCACCATTAACTTGGTGGAAGGCATGATATTGCCCTCCGCTGCTTCCCCGGCTAATTTAATATAAATGGGGTCAGGCAAACCATGGCACTGGAAGAGGGGAACAGTGATACCCAATTGTTTTACATTCTTAGCCACAATGGCTCCCGCCTTACCGATAGTCCAGCAAATGATAGCCTGCGGCGAGGCCGCTTTAAGCTTGACCAGTTGGGTAGTCATATCACTATCAGTAGGCTGAAACGATTCGGAAGCAATTATTTTCAACCCATACTCCGGGGCTAGCTTCTCTAACCAGAATTTGCCGTCCCGCCCAAACCCATCGGCGGCGGTAATGATTGCGATGTTTTGGAGCCCTTTCTTTTTCATATAAGAAAAAGTCTTTTGCACAGCCACAGAGGTGCGCTGGGGGGATTTGAAGGTCCAATGGAAAGGTCCAAATTTCCCCCCCATGATAACCGGATCTCCGCCAACGCACATGAAGGTGGGCACTTTCATTTGTTCAATAATCGGTTTGGCCGCCATGCCAGTATCGGTGCGCGTCGGTCCAATGATGGCCACCACTTTATCCGCTTCAATGAATTTCTTGGCGATGATAGCGGCTTTAGTCGGATCGCCCTCATCATCTGCAATTACCAACTGCAGTGGTCGCCCATTGATGCCCCCTTCCGCATTGATCTTCTTCACCACCATCTCTGCGACTAATTTGGTAGGCGTGCCAATGGCAGCTGAAGGTCCGGTTAGGTCAAAAAAGGCACCTAACTTGATGGGTTCGGCCGCGGGAGCTTCTAAGGTGCCTCCCCAGGCCATTAAAAAGCTTACGACTACTAAAAACAGTTTCTTCATTTTACCCTCCTTTTTCTCATTTATTTTTTTATTTTTTATTCTCCTCGCTGATCAAAAATTCTCTTAGTCTTCCTTTCGGTGCGAGGTAAGCTTTGGTAATCGACAATCTCCACCTGGCAGCTTACTAATAGCTGATGAGTTAATTTATGTTCCAATTCCGCCTTAAGGTCTTCATCTTGTTTTTGTTCCACACCGGGTGCTCTTTCCACTTTAATAATCATATAGTCACGACCATCTCTCTGGCGGTATAAATGTACTTGAAATTCACTCCCCAAACGGGGTATTTGCGAAAGGATATGATCTATCTGTCCGGGATATATGTTGACTCCCCTGAAGATAAACATATCGTCTGAACGTCCTAAGATCTTATCGTGGCGCGGTAGAAGGCAGCCGCAGGCGCACCTGCCTGGAATAATTTTCGTCAAATCCCGCGTGCGGTAACGGATCAAAGGAGCTGCCTCTTTACGCAAAGTGGTTACGACCATTTCCCCTACTTCGCCGGGAGGCAAAGGCTTCAAAGTCTGGGGATCAATAATCTCGAGAATATAGTAGTCAGCCCAATAATGAATACCTGTGTGAGCGCCACACTCCAAGCCGGTACCCGGCCCGTAGAGTTCCGTTAGACCAGGGATATCAAAAGATTCTTCGACGCCCAGGTACTCCTCCATTTGGCGGCGCATGGCGGCACTATGTCTTTCTGCTCCAAATATTAGACGGCGCAGCTTGATCTTCTCGCGCAAATTGCGGCGGCGCACTTCCTCAGCCATAAGCAAACCCATGGAGGCGGTACAGCAAAAAACGGTAGTCTGCAGGTCCACCATAATTTCACAATGCAAGTCCAGATTACCCGGGCCAACAGGGACCGCCATTGCTCCAAACCTTTCGCATCCCAATTGAAAACCCACTCCTGCCGTCCAGAGGCCATAACCGACGGCAATCTGCACGCGATCTTCTTGCGTAAGCCCGGCCATTTCGTAACAGCGGGCGAACATGTCAGCCCAATCTTGGATATCTTTGGCGGTATAACATAAAATTTTTCTTTTCCCTGTTGTTCCAGAGGAAGAATGAATTCTAACTACTTCTTTTAAAGGCACAGCCAGCAGGGGGAAGGGATAACCATCTTGGAGATCTTGAGCCGTCGTAAAAGGTAGATGAATCAAGTCTTCCAAACTCTGTAAGTCTCCCGGGAAAAACCCGGCCGAGGCCAATCGCTGCTGGTAAAACGGGGATCCCTCAAAAGCATGCTTTAACGTCCATTTTAAGCCGGCTAATTGCCAGGAGGCTAATTCCTCCTCAGACTTGAAATTAGGCAGAAAACTTTTCTTTAGCACTCTTCCATCCTTTCCATCAACTTAACTTCTATGCTCAAGCCAATGGCTCGCCGTAAGGCCATCTGAATTTCTTCTTGCAGATCTTCCTTTTTCTTTTCCAGAACATGAGTTAACCTTGGGGAAAGAGCTACATTTAACTGGAGCTGATCATTCAATCCTTTTTTGCGCCGGACTTGCAGGGAATAGTCCTTCTGTAACTCTGGGAAATTAGTCAAGACTTCCCTAATTTTTTCTGGGAAAACATTAATGCCTCGCACAGTAATCATTTGGTCGGTCCTTTGCAAGACTCTGGCCATTCTGGCCAATGTCCGCCCGCAAGAGCAGGGGGCGTAGTTCAGAGCTGTTACATCGCTTGTCCGGTAGCGCAAAAGGGGGTAAGCCGCATTAGTCAAAGTCGTCAAGACCAGCTCCCCTTCTTCTCCCTCCGGGAGATTTTCTCCCGAGACCGGATCAATAACTTCCGCGAAAAAATGATCTTCGTTAATATGCAGTCCCTGCCGCGCCGGACATTCACCGGCTACCCCTGGTTCAACTAATTCCAGAACTCCATATATATCGTATGCTTGCAGACCTAAATCTTCTTCAATGGTCTGCCGCACTTCTTCTGGCCATGGTTCTGCCCCTAACAGGGCTAGGCGTAGGCATAAATTGGCGCGCGCAATTTTCTTTCGCTTCATTGTCTCGGCCATGTGCAGCGCAAAGGAAGGAGTGGTGGCTAAAACGGTACTGCGAAAGTCCTGCATAATCCGCAACTGAATCTCCGCGGAATTAATCGAAGTGGGAACGACTGCTGCCCCGATTAATTCAGCACTTTGGTTAAAGCGCATGGCTCCAGAGAAGAGACCATAGTTAAAAGCCACCTGGAGTACGTCATGTTCCGTAATGCCGACGCCCACCATAATGCGAGCCACCATTTCCCGCCAATTTTTTAAATCTTCCCGGGTATAGCCGATCACTATCGGATTCCCATAAAGACCCGAAGGAAATTGCAAATAAACTACATCCCTTAAAGGAACCGCAAATAAGCCATAGGGATAACTATCCATGAGATCTTGCCGCGTAGTAAAAGGTATCTTCTTTATATCTGCTATGGTCTTAATATCATCTGGGCTTACCCCTGCTTGGTCAAATTGGCGGCGGTAAAAATCCACATGAGCATAGGCCTGGTTAATCACCATCTGCAATCTTTCCATTTGCAGATCCTGCAAATCGCGCCGGTTCATACTCTCAATTCTTGGCTCCCTGATGGGCATAATGCTCTCCTTCTCATCTTTCCCATTTAGCGCGGTAATCTTTGCCTAAAAAGGCCCGCTTGACCTCTTCGTTATGGAGAAGCTCTTGACCAGAGCCGGACAAGACGACTCGGCCAACTTCCAAGACATAGGCCCGCTGGCAAATGCGCAAAGCTTCGCGCGCATTTTGTTCGACTAACAAAACCGTAGTCCCCTTGCCCGGTAGGGCTTGAATAGTCTGGAATATTTCTGTAACCACGTATGGGGCTAAGCCTAAGGAGGGCTCATCCAGCATCAATAAGCTCGGGCGCGCCATCAGGGCCTTGCCCAGAGCGAGCATTTGCCGTTCTCCTCCGGAAAGAGTTCCGGCCGCTTGTTTCTGCCGCGGGCGCAAAAGCGGAAAGAGCGTAAAGACTTCCTCCATCTCTTTTTTCCTTTGCTGCTCATTCAGCCGGCGCAGGTAAGCCCCCAATTCCAAATTTTCCGCCACGCTTAATGAAGAAAAGATCTTATCCATTTCCGGGACCTGAACTAAACCCAGCGCCACAATTTTTTCCGGACTCAGCCCCTTAATTTCGCAATCTTGAAAAATCCTGCTGCCGTTTGCTGCCCGATGAACGCCCGAGATGACATTGAGGAGAGTGGTTTTGCCTGCCCCGTTGGCGCCAATAAGGGAGACAATTTCGCCCTTAAGCACATGGAGAGTTACATGCCTGAGTACTTGCACCTGCCCATAAAAGGCGTCGATGTTTTTGACCTTGAGCATACTTTATTAAATCCTTAATGGCCTTTTTTGGTTCTTATCCTGCGCCCAAATAAGCAGCAATCACTTCTTTATTCCGCTGCACCTCGGCAGGTATTCCTTCCGCAATCTTTGTTCCATGGTTTAAAACAATGACCCAATCCGAGATAGCCATTACTAAATCCATGTTGTGCTCAACCACTACGATAGTCTGTCCCCTTTCCTTAAGCTTTAAGAGCAATTCAGCCATAGCCTCTATCTCCCGCAGGTTTAAACCAGCTACGGGCTCGTCGAGCATGAGGAGCTTAGGTTGATTAACCAAGGCGCGGGCCATTTCTACTCTCTTTTGCTCAGCCATGGAGAGCGCGCTCGGTGGCCAACTAGCCTTCCCGCCTAGCCCCAAAAATTCCAGCATCTCTTTAGCCTGCTCTCTAATGCTCCGCTCTTCGGCTCTTTCCTTGGGGAAATGGAACAGGCCACTTATAAACCCCGACCTGGTGCGGGGATGAAGACCGACCATTACATTTTCTAAAACACTTAAATTAACAAAGAGCTGCACTTGTTGAAATGTCCGATTGATGCCCAATTGCGCAATTTGATGAGGCTGGAGCCGGGAAATTATTCTTCCCCCAAAAATAATTTCCCCTTCTTCGACCGCGTATAGTCCACTGATGGCATTGAGCAGGGTAGTCTTTCCCGCCCCATTGGGGCCAATGACGGCGACTATTTTTTGGGCGGAGACACTCAAAGAGAGATCATGCAGCGCTTCCAGGCCGCCAAAGCGCATGGTTAATTCTTTAACTTCTAAGATATTAGCCGCCATTTTTAAACCTTCTTTTTCCCCCAAGCCGCCACTAAAACAGGTAGCAGTCCGCGAGGAAAGAAGATAAGGATGAGCATCAAAATAAGTCCATAAATCAGGATATTGTACTCTTTTACGGCCTGCAGCAATTCCGGCAGAATGGTTAATAAAATTGCGCCCACAAGTGATCCCCATAGGGAGCCTATTCCACCCACTAAGACCATAGTCACCACCTGGATGGAATAAAAAAAGCTAAAAGTCCCCGGGCTGATGAACGTAAAATAGTGGGCGTAGAGAGCTCCGGCTAAAGAAGCTAAAAAAGCGCTAAAGACGAAAATCTTTATTTTATAATTTTCGGTGGGTACGCCTGCGCATTTAGCTACCATCTCATTGTGGCTCAAAGCAGCCATGGCCCTTCCCACCCGGGAGTTGATTAGATTTGAAGACAAGATAAACACCACAATAGAAATGGCCCAGAGAAGAAAGTACATTTTAATATCGGAGTCAAAGACAAATCCATTAATTTGCAGGCGGGGAATGCCGGCAAAACCCGAGGGTCCACCAGTTACCGACTCGAGTTGAATAGAAAGAATATAGGTGATCACGTTAAAACCCAAAGTGGCCATAACTAAATAATGGCCTTCTAATTTAAGGGTCGGCCCTCCCAGAAGGTAAGCCACCAGGGCTGAAATAACGAGATTCAGCAATAAAGCCAGCCCGAGAGGAAGACCAAGGGTAACAGTAAAGATGGCCGCTAAATAAGCTCCCAAACCAAAAAAAGCTCCCTGGCCTAAAGAAATTTGACCCGCATACCCCATTAAAAGATTCAAGCCAATCACCACCAAGAAATTTAAAGCCGCCACATTGAGCACCATGAGATAATAATTATTCGGCACCACCCACGGGAATATTAGAATGCAGATAGTTAATAGAAGAAGAGTTCTGTTATTCTTCTCCATAAAATTCTAAACTCTCTTGATCTTCCCTTGCCCCAAAAGGCCGCTCGGCTTAAAAAATAAGATAAGGAGCAAAATTAAAAAAGCCACCACATCTTTATACTCAGAGGAGATAAAGCCGGCACTCAATGATTCGCCTACGCCCAAAAGGAGCCCCCCCAAAATAGCTCCGGGCATAGATCCGTAGCCCCCCAGGATGGCTGCGGAAAATCCTTTCAGCCCTAACATCGCTCCTCCATCGTAAGAGGTGGTCGTAATTGGCGTAAGCATAATTCCAGCCGCCGCTCCTAAAGCACCACTAATGGTAAAGGAGAGCAGGATTATGCGGTTTACCGGAATCCCGGTCAATAAGGCCGTACGTCGGCTGGCCGCTACGGCGCGCATAGCTTTGCCCAGCATGGTCTTTTTCAAAAAATAATGCAGACCAAAAACCATAACTAAAGTAAGACTAAAGATCCAGATGCTTTGCGGCATAACCGCTGCGCCCAGCAAAAGAAAGGGATCTTCCCCTGAAAAGGGCGGCAGGGTCAACGGGTTTTTCCCCCAAATGATCATGGCCAAACCCTTAATGGTGATCGAGGCCCCTACAGTGATCATGACTAAAATGAGAATCTCTTTTGATCTGGCGCGACGTATCGGTCCAAATTCCAGCAGAAAGCCGATGGCGGCTACGGCAAGGATGGTCAATAAAAAAGAAACGACCATGGGGAGGCGCATAAAGGTATAAAAAGTGATCATAAACATCCCCCCCAACATAACAAACTCCCCCTGGGCAAAATTGACTATGCCTGTGGCATTATGGATAAGGGAGAAGCCAATGGCAATCAATGAGTAAGTGCTCCCGGTAGTCAAACCTGAAAGAAGAAATTGCAAAAACTGCCCAGCGAGAGTCATATTCATTCCGTGATTAAGCTACCCCTGAAACCAACTTTTAAGGCGCGGGCATTTACTTCTTTATATTTCACTCCAGATAAATCCCTAACCACCTTCTCGATTAATTCATAACTGCCGAATAATTTGTTGTGGCGCAAGGCAAAACCAAGCAAAACCAAATTGGCCATTAAAGGAGAGCCGATTTGCGTTGCTAAACCTGTGGCATCTATGGCTAAATTAAATTTATTATCTTGAGTATTCACAATCAGGGTGCCCTGCGGGGAAAGAAGCGGGGCAAAAGTGACCACTTCTTCTTCATGGAGAGCTAATATTAGATCCGCTTGACCACTGCGGATTAGAGGCCCGCGGAAAGGGCCTATTTTAATGGTGGAAATAACGGAACCACCTCGTTGGGCCATGCCGTGGGTCTCCGTGGCTATTACTTCTAAGCCTGCTCGTAAGGCACTCTCTCCCAAGATGCGTGTCAAAAATAAAATTCCCTGCCCTCCCCTTCCTACAATCGCTATCTGCTTTGGCAAAAAACCATCTCCTTTCTTTGATCACTCTTTTCTTTTTATAGCTCCCGAGGGGCAGATATATAGACAAACTCCGCAACCCACACATAAATTTTGATCAATCTCCGGCAAATCGGAGTTGGCCTTTTTAACAATCGCCGGGCACTCCAGATTATCCAGACATATCTCGCACCCCACGCAATCTGCGGAAATCTCCACGTACTCTCTTGGACTGGGTTTGGCCCCGGGCAGCAGCAAGCACGGACGCCGCGAAATAATAACAGCCACCCCTCCTTGTTCGCGGGTAAAAGAAGCTGCTTTTTTCAAAGCTTCGATCATCTCTTCCAGCCGATAAGGATCAACGATCTGTAAATGTTTTACGCCACTGGCTTGCACTAGATCTTCAATCTTTATTGCTTCTCCCCCCCGACCATTGCCTAATTTTTCTGCGCTGGGGGTTGGTTGATTTCCGGTCATGGCCGTAGTGGCATTATCTAAAATCATCAAGATGAAGCTAGCTTTTTGATGGACGGCATCTATGAGCGCTGGAATTCCTGCGTGATAAAAAGTAGAATCTCCGATAGTGGCCACAATCGAAGCATCTTTCCCCCCCAGTTGCTGAGCGAAGTAAAAACCGGCTGCTTGGCTTATGCTTGCCCCCATGCAAAGAACTGTATCCACTGCCTTTAAATTTAAGCCCAGAGTGTAGCAACCAATATCGCTGGGATAAATTCCCTGGGGAAAAGTCTGGCGCAGGGCATAAAAAGCCGCCCGATGAGGACATCCCGGACAAAGGGTTGGTCGGCGCATCTTGGCGGAAGAGGAGACAGGCTTTACTAGCGGTCTCTCCACAAAGGCGCTAATAACTTCGGCTAAGACATCGGGAGTTAACTCTCCCTGAGGCGGCACTCCTCCCTGTCTTCGACCATGCAAACGCTCCTGCCTTCCCAATTGCATTTCGATTACTGGGTAAGTCTCTTCTATAACCAATATCTTTTCCAAATGATTGATCTCCTCCAAAAGTTCTTTCCAAGGGAGCGGGTAAGGGATCTTTATCTGATATAAAGCCACCAACTCCTCTAATTGAAATTCTTTAATTAAATCAAAAGTATGGGCGAACGCCACTCCTGAGGAAACGATACAAAATTTAGCCTTTTGATCTCCCCCAACTTTTTGAAAGGCTTTCTTCCGGATATTCTTCTGGATGCTTAATATTTTTTCATTTAGTTGTTTGTGCAGTTGATAACGATAGGCTGGCGTAGCCGCCCAGCGCTTGGGATCCTTGTTAAATCCTGTGGGAATTACAGGCTGGCGCAGGTCACCCAAGAGAACAGCCTGTCTTGAGTGACATACCCTGGTCGTGGGCCTCAACATCACGGGAATTTCGTACTCTTCAGAAATCTGGAAGGCTTCGGCTACCATGTCTTTGGCTTCTTGCGGGCAGGAAGGATCAAAGACAGGAATTTTAGCCATCATGGCTAACCAACGACTATCTTGTTCTGTTTGGGAGCTGTGAGGACCAGGATCATCAGCTGCGATAACGATAAAACCACCTTGCACTCCTGTATATGCGGAACTCATTAGAGGGTCACAAGCGACATTCAAGCCCACTTGCTTCATGCTCACTGCCGCCCGACCACCACAACAACTAACTGCTAAAGCTGTCTCGAAAGCGACCTTTTCGTTTATTGACCACTGGGCTAAAGCTGGGCTTTGAGCTTCGGCAACCATGCTCATAAAAGAAGAGAGTATTTCCGAGGCTGGAGTACCTGGGTAAGAAGCAGCAAAAATACAACCACTCTCTAAAAGCCCCCGCGCTATAGCTTCATTCCCTAAAAGAAATTGTTTCAAAATTTATCTCCTTTGCCTTAATAAATTCCTGGGAAACCCGGTGTTTCTTTGGTCATTAAAATAAAAAAGCCGTGGACATCTGTGAAGCTGCCCACGGCTTTTTTAAGATCTCAATATGTCAAAGGCGCCGATTTATGGGCAGACTTCACCTCCTTTTTTATTCCACCACCAGCCCCAGAATTTATTGATCGCCATACCCATAAACCGACTTTCTATAATTTACAGTATTTTTTACTATACCCCCTAAATCCTTGTCAAGTTTTTTTTGGGGGTCACATCTTCAATTGTCAATATTTTCTTGATTTTAATCTGGGAACAAGTAGAATGTCATTATGGCCAGGCCAATACGCATGGACTATCCCGAAACCTTCTACCATGTTCTATCTCGAGGGAACGAAAAAAAAGAAATTTTTCAGGATGAAAAAGATTACCAAAAATTCCTTTCTCTCCTTTCTAATATGGTGGAAAGGTTTAGATTAGAAGTTCACGCCTACGTTTTAATGAAAAATCACTATCACTTATTAATTAAGACGAAAGAAGCCAATCTCTCCAGAGCAATTCAATGGTTAGGAGTGAGCTATTCTGTCTGGTATAATCGCCGCCATCAGCGAAGTGGCCACCTTTTCCAAGGAAGATTCAAGAGTTTTCTAATTGAAAATGAGCGGTATTTTGTAGGTATGGGCCTTTATATTCATGGCAATCCTCTGCGCGCTGGAATAGTAGAAAGATTAGCTGATTATCCCTGGAGTAGTTATGGAATCTATGCTAATCCAAATATTCAATGTTCATGGATAAAGAAGGATTTAGTTTTGGGATATTTCGGAGGGTCTAGCGCGAGTTTCATTAAAGAACAGAAAGCCTTTTTAGAGAAAGATAATAATTTCTTGAACAATCTGCGGCACGGCTTATATCTCGGAGAAGAAAACTTTGCTGAGGAGTGTAAGCGACTGGCTGAAAAAGAAAAGCATCCCGAGAAACCTCAGTTGCGTGCTTTAGAGAAAGACGATGATCTTCAAGCTCAGGCAGTTGAAATATTGAGGGCTCTGGGCGAGGAAAATCCTCATTTTTTGCTAAGGGCTCGCCGCCTCAGGTCAAAATCCCGAGACATGGCCATATATATTCTACATCGCACAGGAATCTATCGAAATGAGGAAATCGGCAAAGTTTTTGGAGTGGGCTACACGGCAGTCTCCGAGGCGGTCAAGCGCGGGAAAAAATATTTTGAGACTGAGAAAGGATTGTTGCCCAAAATTTAAGCAAATATTGACAATTGAAGATGTGACCCCAATTAAATTTTTAACGGATCGGACTTTAGGAAAATTGTGCCGGAAATTACGCGCCTTGGGCTTTGATGTTCTCTATTGGTCAGCAGGTCCTACTGCCGAAGCTGCCCGCATTGCCCAACGAGAAGATCGCTGTCTTTTGACTCGCAGTCATAAGCTTCCTGAAGAAATTGCCGGATTAAAATTCATCATCATAGAAGAAAATGATCCACGGAAACAAATTGCCGAATTATTCTCTAAGTTGTCTCTTAAATTGCAAGAGGAGAATATTTTATCCCGCTGCCTTCTCTGTAATGAACTTTTAGAACCTTTGCCCAAGGAAGAAGTGGAAGGGAAGGTTCCGGATTTTATTTTTCGCCTTTATGACTCTTTCCACTCCTGTCCTCGCTGCCAGAGAATTTATTGGCCGGGCACGCACTGGGAAAAAATGAAAAAAGAATTGGCCAAAATTTTAAATGATCATGTTAAAATGGAATAAGTAAATCTCTTAAGGAAGGGGGAAATTTATGGCCCTTTGGGATTTGATCAAAAAAGGGGCTGAGGAAGGATTAGAGGCGCTGAAGGAAGGGGTTACCGTCTTCATGGCGGAAGCTGAAAAGCAAAGCAAAATTATCAAGAAGAAAGTCGAATTGGCAGCGGTGCAAAATAATGTGCGCAAAGCTTTTATCCGCTTAGGAAGTATTGTCTACGATTATCATGGCCGAGGTACCCCGGAT
>FWPV01012526.1_pt1 | contig 13051 bp, 10 predicted proteins | sample 2228371 | NCBI WGS metagenome assembly FWPV01 (sample SAMEA103939776, study PRJEB20133) | metagenome | reverse complement strand
TCTGAGGAGCTCGCCACGCTTCGCGAGCTCGCCGACCTCGGCGTCGAGATCATCTCCTGCGGCACCTGCCTCGACTTCTTCGGCAAGCTCCAATCGCTGCGCGTCGGCGTGGTCGGGAACATGTTCGACATCGTCGAGCGGCTCACCCGGGCCTCCAGCATCATCGCCCCATGAGCGCCAAGGCCGTCGTCTTGCTCACCTTTGAGTCCATCCACCGGGTCCTCGCCGCCGAGAAGGCGCTCCTGGACGCGCGCCTTGCGCCCGACCTTGTGCCTGTGCCCAAGGAGATCAGCTCCGACTGCGGCATGGCCATCGCCGTCCCCTCCGCCGACCGCTCCGCCGCCCTCGCCGCGCTCGGCCCAATCCGCCCCAAACACATCCTCGACCACTGGCGCACTTAGCACCTGCCCCGCCTCGCTCAGGGCGATCGGGCGACTTGACATGCCCTGGGCTTGCCCCTAGAATCAGGGTGGGGTCGGCTCGGAGACCGGCGAATGCCTCGGCTGAACATCCACGTTCGACGCTCCACCGTGGGGGATGGGCTGCCCGTCGCGTGGGTGGAGCTTGACGGCTTCCTCGATGCCTCGACGGTGCTGTCGTTCGAGAGCACGCTCGAGCTGCTCTACGGCGAGGGTCGAGGCGATGTGGTGCTGGACTGCGCCCGCCTCCTCTACGCCAACAGCAGCGGGATCGGCATGGTGCTGAACTACCGGAACCTCTTGCTCCGTGGGGGCAGGGAGCTGTTGCTCGTCAAGGTCAGCTCGCAGGTGCGGACGGCTCTGGACCTGTTGGGGCTGAGCCTTGTGGTGCCTTGCCTGGCCGACGATGGGGCGGCGACGGACTACCTGGCGAGCGCGCCGCCGGGGCGTCGCGCACCGCTGGTCCCCGCGGAGGCCGCTGTGGGCGCGGCGGGCGCGCCAGCGAGAGGCCCCGCCAAGCCGGCAGGCCTGCCCAATGGCAAGCGCAACGTCATGATGGTCGCGCCGGAAGAGAACCGGTTCACCGACATCATGAAGATGCGCCTCGCGGCTCCGCAGGGGCGCTTCCACATCGTCACGAGCTGCTCCGAGGCGCTGCACCACTTCGACGAGCTGAACCCCGACCTGATCATCCTGGAGGACCCGATGAAGGGCTCCGAGGAGTTCCTCTGGGCCATCAAGACCGAGAAGGGCAAGAGCCTGGTGCCAGCGGTGAAGCTGTACTGGACGGGGACCGACATCGAGACGCGGAAGGACTTCAAGATTTGGGAGAACGACTTTCTGGTGGAGCCGTTCGAGGTGATGGAGCTTTTCGCGCTGTGCGAGGCGGAGCTTGCGCGGTTCCCCCACGACCGCCGCGTGTTGCTCCACCAGACCCATTACGAGTTCCGCACCCGCAAGGAGAACCTCCAGCGGGCCAACGAGCTGGGAGCGAGCCTGCTGAAGAAGTCCGGCCTCTCCGCAGCCGCCGTCACCGCCATGTCCACCGCGCTCGCCGAGGCCCTCGACAACGCCGCACGCCACGGCAACGCCTACGAGCCCGAGAAGCATGTCGACGTCGTCTTCCTCCTCGACCACGCGAAGGTGTCGCTGACAGTGACCGATGAGGGGCGCGGCTTCGACTTCCGCCCGCACGTCGAGCGTGCGCGGCACGAGCCGCCGGTGCCGCCCGAGCGGCTGCGGCAAGACAGGGGCGGCCTTGGCAAGCTCGGCATCGCGCTCATGGTCCGCTGCGCCGACGAGGTCGAATACCTCGGCCCAGGCAACAGCGTCCGCCTCACCAAGCGCCTCTGACCAGCACGTCCCACCAGACCAGCAGCGAAGTGGCGCCTGCTGCGTCCAGCGTGCCAGGAGGCCAGGAGCGCCGGCGGCCGCGCCCTCTCCTGCCACGCGGCACGTAGCCATTGGAATCAAGGAGGACCTCCGCGAATGGCCAGGACACTCGGCGAAGGCTTGAGGGATCGGCTCTGGCTCTGGTCGCACGAGGAGGGCGCGCAGAATGTCGGCTGGGGCCTGCCCTGCCCGACGCGCATCACGCCGACCGAGGCGGCGCACTACATGGGCATCCCGAACGTCATCATGGTCGTCTATGGCGGCAAACCCCAGCCCCCTTTCGACCAGCACGCCATCGCAATGAGCACCCTCAAGCGGGTCGTGTGGTCAATCGTCGGCGACTCGTCATCGAAGAGGAATGACGAGAAGACAGACCTGGACGAGGTGCTGCGGCTGGCGGCGAAGTTCCCCAACATCGTTGGGGCGATGATGGACGACTTCTTCCACGCGCCGAACGCCGCGGGCGCGGTGGCGCGCTACAGCGTGGCCGACCTCGCGGGCTTCCGCGAGCGCCTCCACGCCGGCCCGCGCCCCCTCGACCTCTGGGTCGTCCTCTACACCCATCAGCTTGACCTCCCCGTTAGGGAGCATCTCCGCGAGTGCGACATTGCGAGCCTCTGGACCTGGCGGGCCGCAGACCTGGCGGGCCTTGAGGCGAGCTTCGCACGGTTTGAGGAAGTCGCCGCGGGCGTGCGGAAGGTCTTGGGGTGCTACATGTGGGACTATGGTTCCCGCCAGCCGATGTCTCTGGAGCTCTTCAAGCACCAGGTTCGGCTCGGCACCGCGTGGCTGCGCCAGGGGCGTATCGAGGGCATCATCTTCCTCGCCTCGTGCCTGTGCGACCTGGAGCTCGACACCGTCGAGTGGCTGCGCAGGCAAATCCAAGCCCCATGACCTCGCGAAGGTTCCAAACCTTCCAGAGGTCACGGAGCCGCGCGAGCCGATGGCGGCGGCGCACACCGCTCCAGCAGACGATAGGACGGGTCCAGGTCAAGCACCACCTGGTAGCCGATGCGGGTGAGGTCGTCCGTGTGCTTGTCCCTCGCCACGACGAATCGCGTGGGGAGGGCAGCCACGTGGCCTGCATTGTCGTAGAACTTCACGGTTCTGTCAAGGTAGTAGATGGCTTTTGCGCGCAGGCCCCAGGGGCTCCGTGTCGGGCGCGCATTCTTGGCGTCCGAGTCGTCGGACTGCACTTGCGGCAAGTACGACACGAGCGTCTGGCCGGGCTCCAGACGGTCGAGGAGCTCGCGGGCGTTGGCGAATCCCCGGCAGGTGTATTCGTGGAACGGGATTGGGAGAAGTGCGAGGATGACGGCCTCGATGAGTGCCAGGGAGCGGATGAAGCGTGGGAGGCGCTCGCGGAGGCGCTCAGGAATCAGGCCTTCGAGGCCGAAGCCGGCGAGGAGCGCCACGGCGGGGTAGGCGGTGGTGAGGTAGCGGTCGTAGCGCTTCGGCACGACGATGGTGAAGATGGCGACCTCGGCAAGCCACAGGAGCGCCAGGAGCATTCCCCACCGCTCGCGGGCGTCGGCCCGCCGCCAACGGGCAAGAGCCGCGACCCCCAAAGGCCACCACGGCAGGGTGAGCACGGCCATCCCTACGACGTTCGCCCACAGGTTCCTGAGCATGTGGGGGCCAAAGACGATGCGGCTACCCATCTCGCGGTGGATGTAGATGCTGGCGAACTCATCCCAGTGGGGGCCGAAGTAGACAGCAAGGTGCCAGGGGGCGATGATCGCCGCGGCCAGCGCCGCGGCCCCCCAGAAGCACGGGTGGAGCAGCCAGCGCGGGCGGCTCGCCGCCAAGAAGAGCACGAGCAGCGCCGGCACGTGCACGCCTGCGGCCATCTTGGCCATGAAGCCCAGGCCGCCCGCCACGCCGGCAAGCAGGAGCCAACGCGGGCGGTCCTCCTGGACCGCCCGCACCACGGTGTAGAGCGTCACGGCTACCGCAAGGGTCACGGCCGAGTCCAGCCGCAGGTCAATCGAGTTTATTATCATCCCGGGCGTCGCAGCCACGATGCAGCCGCCGAGGAGCCCCGCCGTCGTGCCGAAGAGGCGGCGGGCGACGAGGAAGATCATCACGCAGATGGCGGCGGCAAAGAGGCAGGACCAGAACTTGGCGGCGAAGGTGCTGACGCCGAAGATGCGGAAGTTGGCCGCGACGAGCCAGAACATCAGCGGGGGCTTGTTCGCGTAGAGCACGTCGGGCGCGTCGCGCATCGTCACCCAGTCGCCCGAGGTCACGATGTTCTTCGCGATTGCCGCGTAGCGCACCGGGTCGCCGTGCAGGTCGCCCTCCCACGCCCGGCCCAGGAAGCCCAGCGCGGCCGCGAGCGCCACGATGGCCAGTTCCCTGTTGGCCTTGAGCCAGTTCTTTGCGGCCCCGGCGACTGGGCATGTCGCCTCGGGTGTCGCCTCGTTCACAACAGTTCCTCTCTCATCTACTTTTCGCGGAGCTTGATGCGGACTGCGGCGGGGTAGCACAGGCGCGGGTCGCGGTTGGCGCGTGCGCTCTCGAAGAGCTCCTCGAGGGAGCGCTCGACCTTGCCGCTGAAGACGGTCTCGCCATTCGCGTAGATGCGCACCGGCTTGTCGAGGTCCACCATCTTGTCGCTGAGGAAAACCGTCAGCTCTTCTACGTGCTTGGTGACCAGGTTGATGCGGTTGCCAGGTGCGACGGCGGCGATCACCTGGCCCATGCCCTTGCTCATCTCGCCGAGGTAGATCATGTGGAGCTGCTCCTGGCTGTATTCCTGGCCGAACGGGGTCTTGGCGCTTATGCGGCGGTCGGGGTCGAAGATGGTGGGGGCAAAGCGCTCAATGCGGACCCAGAAGGCTGCGGCGTTGATGGCCTCGAAGGAGACGAGGCGCACGCGCGGGGTGTAGGGGTCGCGCACCTTGGTCTCGAGCCACGCCCGAATCTTGGCGTTGAGCTCGGGGAAGGAGGGGTTGCGGGCGTAGCCGGGGACTTCCTCGCGCTGGACGTCGTAGCCCCAGGCGTCGAGAGCCTTGTAGGCTTCGCGCTGGGAGCCGATGACGTCGGGCGCGGCGTGCAGGCCGCAGATGAGGTAGGTCGGCAGGTTCACAGCGGCGCGGAGGTAAAGGCGGCTGACCTCGTCGAGGGGCGCGTTGCGGACGACGAGGGCGGCAAAGCGATCGGGCCAGCGCAGAGCCACCGCCCAGGCCAGAAGGCCCCCAGGCCCTGAGCCCTCGAGGTAGACCCGGTTGGTGTCAACGTTGTAGACGCCCGCCGCGTGATGGAGCAGGGAGAGGGGAAGGTTGATGTGCGAGAACCTCCAGCCGCCGGCCTTCGCGGGGCAAACGGGCAGGATGAGGATGTAGTTCTCCGTGGCGGCGATGGTCTCGAGGTTATAGTAGTGCTCCTTGGCGGTCTCGCCGTCGCGGTGGAGTGCGATGATGAGGGGCCAGGGGCGGCGCGGGTCGTAGCCCTTGGGCACGTAGGCCACGTAGTTCGCGCGGAAGAGCAACTCGTCCACGATGAAGGAGCCTTCGACGAGCCCCGTCTTCTGGGGCTGGCGTTCGGTGGTCTCGCGGAGTGCGCCCTCGATGGCCTCAAACGGGGCGCCGCTGCGGGCGATCTGGAAGATGAGGCGCTGGCGCGCCGCCTTGTCTCGCGTCGCGAAGGCCCTGGGCGCGAGCAGGAGTTGTTCCGCTCGGGCGCGGCGCCGCACCACCTCGTCGTCGGTGGGGTTAGCCGCCACGAGTTGCTTGTAGATGTCGAGCGCCATGCGGATGCAGCCCTGCCGCTCGTTGTGCTCGACGAGGAGCTTGAGGAGCTCGGGGTCGCGCGCCCCGGCGTCGTAGGCCTCCTGGTAGCGCTTGAGCGCCCGGTCGCGTTGGCCGAGCTGCATCAGCACGCGCCCCTCGGCGGCGAGGCGGGCGGGGTCGCGGGCGGCGGGGTCGGCGCCGGCCTCCTGGAGCTTTGCCAGCTCGCGGAAGGCGGCGGCCCGCTCGCCGAGCCTCTTGGAGTGCTCGGGGTCCTTGGCGTTCTCAATCGCCTGCTCGGCGAAGGCGACGGCGTCGGCCCACTTCCCCAGCTCCGCCGCGGCGTTGGCAGCCCCTTCGCAGGCCTCGGTGAAGTGGCTATCAATCGCCAGGGCGCGGCGCCAGCGGGTGAGCGCCATGTCGAACTGCTTGCGCGCCGCGAAGCCCAGGGCCAGGTGGTGCTGCGCGGCGGCCGCGAACGAGCTGTCGGGATACTGCTCCAGGATGGCGATGAGGGGCTCTTCGGCTGCCTCGTACTCGCCCTGCTCCTGGAGGCGTTTGGCGCGGCTCAGCAGCGGCTGGGCGCGCTGGTCAAGGAGCGGCAGGAGCTTCGCGCGGGCCTCCGCGTGGTCCTTCCTCAACTCAAGGGTGCGGCGTAGCTCAGCGATGGCCTCGGGGACCAGGCGGCGCTCCAGGCAGTAGCAGGCCAGCTCGTAGTGCCCGTCCGCATCGTCGTCCTTCAGTGCTGCCGCCCGCTGCTTGTAGACATCAAGCGGCGCCTCGCCCTTCTCGATCTCCGCCACCTGCTCGCGCGGCACCGTGAGCTCCGAGCCGCCAACGCGGATGCGCACCTCCTTCGACGTCTCCACCACGATCTTCCCCTCCAGCACCTGCCCGTTCTTGAGGCGGAGCACGTCCGCGCGGGCAAGCACCGCAGCGGCCAACAGCGCGACGGCGGCCAGGTGACGCCGCATTGCGAGCAGTCCTCCTTACGCGCATTCTAGCAGTGCGCCGGCGGCAAGTCAAAGGGGCGATTGGGGATGATTCAGCGGCCCGAAGCCGACGGGCGGCCGGGCTCCTCTGCCACCACTTTGCCGTCGCGGAGGGTGAGCACGCGGTCGGCGAGGTAGCCGAGGGCGAGGTTGTGGGTGGTGACGATGACGGTGAGGGAGCGCGCGGCAACGAGCGAGCGGATGAGGGCGAAGATGGCCGCGCTGTTCTGGGAGTCCAGGTTGCCGGTCGGCTCGTCCGCGATGAGGATTCTCGGCTCGACGATCAGCGCGCGGGCGATTGCCGTGCGCTGCATCTGGCCGCCCGAGAGCTCCCGCGGGCGGTGCGAGGCGCGGTCCTCCAGCCCAACCTGCCGCAACACCTCCATCGTGGCCGCCCGGTTCACCGGCCGCCGGCAGAACATCAGGGGCAGCTCGACGTTCTCGGCGACGGTGAGGGTGGGGAGGAGGTAGAACTTCTGGAAGACGAAGCCCATCGTGCCGCGGCGGATGCCGGCCAACTGGTCCTCGGAGCGCCCTGCGGCCGGCTTGCCCGCGACCGTCAGCGTGCCCTCGCTCGGCGCGTCGAGGCACGAGAGCAGATTGACCAGCGTGGTTTTGCCCGAGCCCGACGGGCCGAGGATGGAGACCATTTCGCCCACGCGGATGTCGAGGTCCACCCCGTCGAGCGCCTTCACAGTCTCGCTCCCGCGCCGGTAGTATCGCTTCAGGCCTCTGGCCTGGATGATGACGTTGTTCCCACCAATTGACCCGCTCATCTTGTCGTCTCCTCAGCAGGGAGGGTACTCACCCCGCCTCCCTTCCAGGGAGAGGGGTTCCGGAATCGTATCTCCAGCGCGTTGCGCTTATTCGATTCCCTCTCGAATAGCCTCGACGGGCCGCATGGAGGCGGCGCGCCAGGCGGGATAGAGTCCGGCGAAGAAGCCAACCAGTATCGCGCCCGCAACGGCGCCGCCTAAGAGGCCGGGCGTTATCTTCACAATCGAGCCGCGAATGCCAATGTCGAGGAGCGCTTGGATGCCGAGTTCGACCACCCGCGCCCCAAGCACAGCCACGATACAGCCGGCCAGGCCGCCAAGAGCGCACACGGCGAGGGTCTCCAGCCAGATGAGCTGGAAGATGTCGCTCCGCGACGCCCCGATGGCCTTCATGATGCCGATTTCGCCCGTCCGCTCGTAGACGCTCATCAGGACCGTGTTCACGACGCCGATGGTGGCGACGAGGACGGCGACGACGGCCACCGCGCTGAGCATCACCTGAGCCGCGCTTACGAGCATCACCAGCGTGCTCTTCACCTGCTCCATGCCGACCACCTGGACCTCCGGGAGCTTGACCCAGCGCTCGGCGAACTCGCGCATGGCCGGGCCGGTGAAGCTCTTGAGCTTGATGCCCACGATGGTCAACTGCGCCGGGCGGCCGAAGAGCCTCTGGGCCGCTGTGTAGGGCATGAACACCGTGCCGTCGTCCTGCGAGCCGGTGCGGGCCAGCACGCCGACGACCCTGAACTTGTGCATCACGGGCTGCGTCTTGCCGGCGGGGACGACGGAGAGGTAGAACTCGTCGCCAACCTTGCGCTGCTCGTAGGTCGCCGCCTCGTAGCCCATCACCACCTCGTCGTGGGCGTCTGGGCGGAACCAGCGGCCGCCCTCAAAGCCCTTGCTCGTCTCGAAGGCCAGCCAGGGCTTCATGGCCGAGAAGCTTGCCGCTTCAATGCCGCTGACGACTGTGTAGGCCTTCGCGCTCTCGCCGATGCCCCCCGCCTCCTTCTCCGCCACACCGATGAACACCGGTGTGATCGTCTCCACCGCGGGGTCCCTGCGCACCTGGCCGTAGACGGTCTCGGGCAGGTAGAGAAGGCCGGTGCCGCCCTTGAGCATCATGGTGGCCGCCTCGTAGGGGCAGCCCTTGGCCATGATCATCACCTGGAAGCCAAGCTTGTCTATGCTGTCGTTGATGGCGCGCTTGTAGCCCTGGATGAAGCCGCCGAGGCTCACAGACACCGTGACGGCGAGCGCGACGCCGGCGACTGTGAGCGCCGAGCGCACCGGCCGGCGCAACAGGTTCTTGAATGCCAACGACACGAAACGCATGTGACCTTTCTCCTCACGCGGCCTCTGGCCGCGACCAGCGGGGATGACTGGAGGGGTGGATCAATGGATGATTCACTGACAACCATCGGCCCATCCATTCATCCGTTCATCGCTGTCAACCTAGCGAAACTCGACGGCTTTGCCTTCGATCTCGTAATGGTCGCCGACCTTTGCGAGTTGCCCCTCGACCTTCGCCTTGCGGCCGACGCGCTGCGGGAAACGGGGGGCCAGCTTGTTCATCTCCACGCGAATCTCCTTCCCGCTGTCGTCCTTGAGGAACAGCCAGCAGCCGGTGGCCGGGCACTGGCGGACGATTGTGCCCTCGAGCGCCACGTCGCGGCCGAGGTGCTCATCGGGCCTCTCCAGGAGGTCCTTCACCGCGGCCCTCGGCGCGCCCTCGAACGGCGCGCCGAAGTGCTGCGGCCGCGTGAAATGCCACACGGCTACGGCGGCCCCGAGAACCAGGATGACGCCACACAGGATGAGAATCTTACGCACGGCACTCCTTCCTTCTTACGTGTTCCCTGGCGGCCGAGGTCACCTCTTCTCGGCCTTGAGTTTGGCGAGCGCCTCTTGCGCCCGCTGGTAGAACGGCTCGTGGCGCCGCTCGTAGACGAAGAGGTCGAGGAGGATCAGGTTCTTCCGCACGCCGCGCAGCGATGCCCGGAAGTCCGTCTCCCCCTCGCCGCCCTTGACGGGGCTGGCGATGCGGCCAACCCTGTCCTTGTCGCCTGCGGGGTCGGCGACCGCATAATAGTCGTGTTTGTAGAAGTCGGCCAGGGTCAGCCCCTCGAACTGCGCGCGGAACTCCCTGGCCTTGAGCGCCCTGGCGGCGGGACTCTCGAGCCTCTGGAAGACCAGTTGGCGAATCTCGGCGGTCTTGGGGTCCGTCGCCAGGAAAATCTGGATGACGCCGCCCTTGCCGGGGACGTTGACGCCGTGGACGATGCCGATGACCTCCTCGCCTTTGTACACCGTGTAGAGCGTGTATGGCGTGTCGTAGGTCTCATACACGGGGTCGAGGTCGCTGCCAATGCGCTCCTTGAGGGCATCGTACATCTCCCTTCCGCCCTTCATCGTGTCGAGCTGTTTGACCTCCTCGCGGTAAGAGGTCATCGCGGGAAAGAGGAACTTCAGGTCGCGCGCCGGGTTGCTCAGCGTGCAGCCCACGGCGCCCCCGGCTGGGCGGGCGCCAGCCAGCGCACCCGCTAGGAGCAGGAACAGGGCCACTGGCTTCATGTCTCGTCTCCTAGCCTGTCACCGGTCTGCCAACCTCCCGCAGGTTGTGGAACCTGCGGGAGGTTAGGCGGTCACCAGTAGCGATAGTACTGGACGGTCACAATCGTGTTCCGGTCGCCCATCTGGCGCTGGAGCTGCTGCTCGACATTGAGCTTGACCCAATGGAGATTCGCCCCGGTGATGTCGTTGCGGAAGTAGTAGGTGAGGTCGAGGGCGATGGAGGAATCAACGTCGTCGGGCCGCTTCATCCCCGGAATCATTGGGCCGCGGCCAATGTCCTGCCAGGAACGGCGGTACTGGGCGGCAATGCCCACCTTGCGCGAGCGGTGGAGGTACTCGGCCTGGTAGAGTTGGGTGAGCACGTCGTCGCGCTCGTCGCGTCCGGCGGTGCCCTCGAAGGTGAAGGTGAGCCAGCCGCTGGGGATGTTGCGGCGGTAGCGAGCGTCGAGGCCCACGCGGAAGGTGTCTACAACGTTGCCGTCGGCCCTCGCGGCGACGGATGGGCTGCGCTCGACGGCCATCTTGTCGAGCCGCTCCCCCGCCATCACGGCCACGCCGCCCTGGATGCCGTAGTCGGTGTCGAACGAATTGGCGAGGCTCAGGCGCGCGCCCACCATCCCGCTCTGGCCCCTGAGCCTCGGGTAGTAGCCCGAGCCGGCCAAGTAGTAGAGGTCGTAGTTGAGGTGCTGGTTGAGCGAGCCCCAGAAGCCGGCGTACCAGTCGCGCTCGAAGCCGAAGTTCCGCTCGTTCGAGAGCTGGAGCACGGTGGCGTGGGTGTCGGTCTGGAGGTTGAGGCCCATCGGGAGGTAGAAACGGCCGATGCGGAAGTTGAATCTGCCGATGTTTGCCCCCTTCGCGGCGTCCGACAGCAGGGGGTTGAAGACGTTGTAGAGGTCGAGATAGAAGTTGTGGAACTCGGCGTACCAGCCCTCGCGGCCCATGCCCTCGTGGTCGTTTGAGACCTCGATGGGGTTGTCGCGGCGGACGAGGCGGAACTGGGCGTTGAAGGCCGCCACCGTGGCGGTCGCGGTGGAGAACTTCTTGAGGACCTCGAGACCGAACGACTGGCGGCTGGACCACTCGCCGTCGTAGGAGAACTGCGACATGACCTCGCGTTTGAGCGTGAAGTTGTCGCTCAGCAGAGCCTCCGTCCAGCCCTTTGCCCGCTGCTCGGCCCATGGGGGCTGTGGCGCGGGCCTGGGCTCCGGGAGCCCCTCGAAGGGGTCGGCCTCGCCCGCGTGCGCCATCGCGAGGGCCAGCATGAGGGCCGGCGGCCCAGCGAGCCGAGCGGAGAGCATCACGTCATCCCTGCGGCCTGGCGAGCCACCTGGCGTCGCCCCAACACCCGGCCTCCACATACCATGGTAATCCGTACCCGCGCGATGTCAACGGCCGCCCCTGCCGCTTGCCCGAAGCAAGCCTGTCGGGTATCATAGGAGCTGTTGCAGGCATGGGAGCCTGCGGGATGTTCCCCTATCACGGAGGAGACAGCAACGATGGCGAGCGAGAAGGGCAAGCTGGGCATCCTGGTCGGCGGCGGGCCGGCCCCAGGCATCAACGGCGTCATTGGCGCTGCCACCATCGAGGCCATCCAGAATGGCATCGAGGTCGTCGGCATCTACGACGGCTTCAAGTGGCTGATGGCCGGCGACACGAGGCACGCGACCCCCTTGACCATCGGCGACGTCTCCCAGGCCCGCGTCCGCGGCGGCTCCATACTCCACACCTCGCGGGAGAACCCCACCAAGAAGCCCGAGACGATGGCCAACGTGGTGAAGGCCCTCGAAACCCTCGGGGTGCGCTACCTTGTGACGATCGGGGGCGACGACACGGCCTTCTCCGCCAGCCAGGTGGCCAAGGCGGCCAAGGGGCGCCTGCGCGTCGCACACGTGCCCAAGACGATAGACAACGACCTGCCGCTGCCGGGCAACATGCCCACGTTCGGCTTCCAGACCGCCCGCACCCTCGGTGCTGAGCTTGTGCGCAACCTGGTGGAGGACGCCCGCACCACCCGCCGCTGGTACATCGCCGTCCTCATGGGCCGCAGCGCCGGCCACCTCGCCCTCGGCTCCGGCAACGTCGCAGGGGCCACGCTCTCCATCATCCCCGAGGAGTTCCCCGACGGCGAGTGCTCCCTCGACCTCCTCTGCTCCATCATCGAGGGGGCGATGGTCAAGGGCAAAGCCGTCGGCCACGACTACGGCGTCGCCTGCATCGCCGAAGGGGTCGGCCTCCTCACCGGCGAGGAGATCGCCGCTAAGTATGAGGGCAACCCCTTAGTGGAGATCGAGCGCGACCAGCACGGCCACCTGCGCCTGGGCGAAATCCCCCTCGGCCTCATCATCAAGAAGGAGCTCCAGGCCCGCGCCAAGGCCCGCGGGGAGAAGGTCACAATCGTCGACGTCACCATCGGCTACGACATCCGCTGCGCGGCGCCGATCCCCTTCGACGCCGACTACACCCAGGAGCTCGGCTGGGGCGCCGTCCGTTACCTCCTCAGCATCGGCGAGGAAGACTTTGGCACCACCGGCGCAATGATCTCCGTCCAGGCCGGCGAGGTCGTCCCCATCCCCTTCGCCGACATCCTTGACCCCAAGACCGGGACCATCTCTTTCGATTTCTTCTACGGCCACCAGGGACGCGCCAAAGCCACCTACACCCCGGGGCAAGGCATCACCGGCCACGTGGTGCAAACCGGCCGCTCCGTCATCGTCGAAAATATGGCCAAGGACCCGCGCTTCCTCAACAAGGCCATGGGCCGCTCGGACGAAGAACTCCAGCACCTGGCCTTTATCTGCGTGCCGGTACGCCGCACCACGCCTGAAGACGAAACCGAGGTCATCGGCGTCCTCAGCGCCGACGTCCCTCAAGAGGAGCGGGATATCCTGGAGCGACACCGCGCCTTTCTCGAGGTCCTCGCCGCCATCATCGCCCGCCAGACCGCCTATATCCAGGAGACCATGGCCCAAAAGGAGCTGTGGGCCTCCATGGGATTTCTGGGCGAGGCCGCGGAGCGCGACAAGACCTTGCCGCAAACGAAAATCGTCGCCACCTCCAAGGCCATGGCCTTTGTTATGGGGCAAATCCTCCAGGTGGCGCCAAGCAAGGCCGCCGTGCTCCTGCGCGGGGAATCCGGTACGGGCAAAGAGCTTTTGGCCGAGGCCATCCAC
>FWPV01012525.1_pt1 | contig 13051 bp, 10 predicted proteins | sample 2228371 | NCBI WGS metagenome assembly FWPV01 (sample SAMEA103939776, study PRJEB20133) | metagenome | reverse complement strand
TGCTCGCTGATATATTTCAGGCTGAGCCGGGCAAAAGTCTCCATCTTTTCCAGGTAGCTTTTCTTGGAGGCGATCTCCGGGAAGATCTCCGGCGGCTGCGAGAAGTCGGTGTAGCGCCAGGCGCCCGGCTTGGCGTGGTTCTCATAGACCAGCGTCACGTCCATGCCGCGAGTCCGCTCGGCCAGGCGCCGCAGGCCCTCGACGGCCCAGGCGATCCCCTCGGCGCGGCCCGTCTCCGGGTGCGCCTGCCCCGCCGTCACCCGCACCAGGCGCGCCCCCAGCCCGGCCGCCACTTCCACCACTTCCTCCTCCAGCGCCAGTTCCCGCTCGCGCTGCGCCGGGTCCGGGTGCGTGAAGTCCGGATAACTGGTCACCATCGCCACCTGCATCCCCTGGCCCTCGATCTGACGCCGCAGCGCAGCCACCGCCGTCGCCGACCGGTCCGGCACGAAGAGGATGCTGAGGTCAATGGCGTCGAGGCCCACTTCGGCGCCCATGCGCGCCCACTCGGCCACCGACATGCGGCCCTCGATGATGTCTGTGAAGAAGGAAACGGGCAGGCAGCTCAGTTGCATCGGTACCGCTCCAGGAGTGGGCGCAGGGAAGCCACAGTCTGCCGGGCTGCCGTGTCGCCGTCCGGGCGGGCCAGCAGTTCGGCCGACAGGTAGCCTCCGTAGCCGATCTCGTGCAGGGTGGCGACGATGGCCGGGAAGTCAATCAGGCCCTGGCCCGGCGGCAGCCGGTTGTTGTCGCCGACATGGACGTGCCACAGCCGCCCCGCCGCCATCAGGGCCCGGAACGGCGCTGTCCAGGAGCGCTCTTCGATGTTCACATGGAAGGTGTCCAGCAGCAACCCCAGCGCAGGGTGGTTGATCTCCGTCACAAAGGCCAGCGCGTCGGCCGCGTTGTTCATGAAGTCCAACTCGTAGCGGTTGGTCGGCTCCAGGGCCAGCCGCACGCCCGCGCCCCCTGCCTGCTCGGCGGCCCCGGCCAGCATCTCGGCCAGCCGCTCCCGCGCGCCCGGCCCCCCCTGGGCCAGCCGGCCGCGGAAGCTGCCGATCGTCACCAGGGGCGCGCCGACCGCGGCAGCGAACTCGATGAGGTCGCCCAGGCGGGCGCGCGCCAGGGCAGACGCCTCGGGGTCCGGGTGCAACAGCGTCAGGCCGGTGACGAACGGGATGGCTCCGCTACCGATCGCAGCGACCGACAGGCCATGCCCGGCCAGCAGGCGCTTGACCGCTGCGGCATCTACCGCGCGCGGGTTGACCGTCATCAGTTCGAGGCCGTCGGCGCCGGCCTCAGCCGCCTTGCGCGCCCGCTCGGCCAGCGGCCCGGTGAAGAGCGCCACCGGCACGGCCCGGTTCACCTCGTCGGTCTGCACACAGATCGCCAGCCTCATGGCTCAGCGCACTTCGAGCTCTTCCTCCACCTCGCCGATCGCCAGGTCGAGGATCTGCAGCAGGTCGCCCATCTCCTGCTCATTGATGGTGAGCGGCGGCGCCATCAACACCATGTCGCCCGCCGCGCCGTCCACTGTGCCGCTGCAGGGATAGGTCACCAGGCCATGGCGCAGGGCCGCCGTCTCGAGCCGGGAACTCACCCGCAGTTCCGGAGGGAACGGCTCCCTGGTCGCGCGGTCCCGCACGAACTCGAAGCCGAACATCAAACCCCGGCCGCGCACGTCGCCGACGGAGGGATGCGCCGCCATAAGCCTGCGCAGCCCGGCCAGCGCCTGCTCGCCGCGCGCGGCGGCGTTGGCGGGCAGGTTGTGGGCGAGCATGTAGTTGATCACAGCAATGGCCCCCGCGCACGACACGGCGTTCGCGTTCAGCGTGTGGCCGGCCTTGAAGGGGGAGCGGTTCCGCTCCAGGACCGCCCAGATGTCGTCGCGCGCGATGATGGCGGACAGGGGCGTGTAGCCGGCAGTCATCCCTTTGGCCGTGGCGACGATATCGGGTGTGACCCCCCAATGGTCAATGCCCCACATGGCGCCGGTGCGGCCCCAGCCGGTCATCACCTCGTCAACGATGAAGAGCACGCCATAGCGGTCGCAGATGTCGCGGATGACCTGAAAGTAGCCGTCGGGGGCCGGCACGCAGCCCAGCGCCGCGCCGACTACCGGCTCGGCGATGAAGGCCGCGACGTTCTCGGGCCCCTGCTGGCGGATGGCCGTCTCCAGGACGCGGGCGCACAGCAGCCCGCACTCGGGATAACGCTTCTCGAAGTAGCAGCGGTAGCAGAAGGCCGGCGGGATGTGCGGCGAGTCCACGTACATCGGCTGGAAGATCTTGCGGCGCACCGTCAGGCCGGAGAAACCGGCCACCGCGATGTTGTTGCCATGGAACCCCTGCCAGCGCGTGATCACCTGGTACTTGCTCGGCTGGCCGCTCTCCACCCAGTACTGGCGGGCCAGCCGCACGGCGTCGTCGGTGGCATCCGTGCCCGTGCAGGTGACCCAGACGCGGCTGTTGTCCCGCAGGCCCCCGGGCGCCAGACTCACCATCAGATCGGCCAGGTCAAGGAACGGCTGGTTGGTGAAGGCGTGCGCCGGATAGAAAGAGAACTTCTGCGCCTGCTCATACATGGCGCGCGGCACCTCTTCGACGCCGTGGCCGATGCTGGTGACCACCGACGAGCCGCCGGAGCCATCAATGTAGCGCCGGCCGTCCTGGTCGTAGAGGTAGATACCTTCGGTGCGAACGATGACGGGGAACTCGCGATCCCAATCGCGGTGCACAGCGTGGACGTTGGGCCTGGTCATGGGTCTCCTCCATAAAGGTAGCCGCAACGGGAGGCGCCGTGATGCGTGTGCTGCGCCTCTCAGAAAACGATTACAAACTACCACGACTGCCGCCTTTTGTCAAAGTGCCCCCTCACTGCGGTGGGCCGCCCGAAAATCGGGCTTGACAGCCGTGTGCTTCGCGCGTATAATAGGGCTGTTCGTAATCGTTTGCAGCCCCGGGTGCGCCTGGTCGCCACCACCTCACCTCGCTGGCGCGGCCACGGACGCACAGACGCCGATCGGTCCATTAGCGATGGGGAGGGAACCATGAAGACGGGCGCCAAGGGCGGGATGCTCGACATCCTCTCGGAAGACGACATGCTGCGCATTCACCGCGCAGCGCTGGCCCTCCTGCAAGACCCCGGCATCCAGAGCGAATCGGACCTCTTCCTGGACATCTTCGCGCGCGGTGGCGCCCACGTGGACCGCGAGACGCGCGTCATCCGCGTGCCGCCCGATATGGTGGACGCCGCGCTCCGGACCGTGCCCCCTTCCTTCGTGCTGCACGCCCGGCGCGACCCGGACATGGACCTCCTCATCGAGCGCGGGCGCGTCTACTACGGAATGGGTGGCACCTCCGAGCCGATGTTCTGGGATCACGCCCTGGGCCGGCCGCGGCAGCCGACCAAGGCCGACATGATCAGCAGCACGCGGGTCGGCCACGCCCTGCCCAACATTGACTTCGTCCAGACCATCTGCATGTCGGGCGACGTGCCCACCGGCCAGGCCTTCTTCCACGACTTCGACGCCATCTTCCGCAATACCACCAAGCCGACCGTCATCAACATCCTGGAGCGACCGTTCACGCGGCTCCTCCTGGCAATGACCGCGGCCGCCTCGGGCGGGGAAGCGGAACTGCGCGAGCACCCCAGCGTGTTGGGCATCGTTACGCCGGTCTCGCCGCTGAAGGTTGCCGTCATGAACGAGGGGATCGTGGACGCCATCGAGGCGGGCGTGCCGATCCTCTATTCACCCGGCCCGATGATGGGCGCCACCGGCCCGGCAACGATCGCCGGCACGCTGGCCCTGACGACTGCCGAGGTGCTCTTCGGTGTGGTGCTGACGCAACTCATCCAGCCCGGCGCGAAGGTCGTGCTCAAGCCCGACACCGACGTCTTCGACATGCGGACGAGCCAGTGCACCTACGGCAGCCCCGAGCAGAACCTGGGCAAGATGGCGATGGGGCAACTGGCCCGGCACTACAACATCCCGATCTACAGCCTGGGCGGCGGCGTGGAGGGCAAAGCCCCGGACGCGGAAGCGGCCTCCGAGGCCATGATGAGCATGTTGCTCAACGCGCTGGTGGGGATCAACCTCAACCAGAGCCTGGGAACGCTGTCGTTCGGCCTCTACGGTTCCCAGGAGATGGTCGTCATCTGCGACGAACTCGTCCGCATGATCAAGCACGTCCTGCGCGGCATCACCGTGGATGACGACACGCTGGCGCTCGACGTCATCCGCGAGGCAGGCCATGGCGGCAGTTTCCTGGGCGCGGATCACACCGTCCGCCATTTCCGCCACGAACTGTACTTCCCGTCCCTCTTCCCGCGCAAGACGATCGAGGGCTGGCTCGCCGAGGGCGCACCGCTGAGCCATGAGATCGCCCATCGGCGGGTGGAGGAGATCCTGGCAACGGCCGGGCCGGTGCCGCTGCCGCCCGAGGTGGACCGCGCGCTGGCGGAGGCATTGAACGACGCCCTCCGTGAGACGGCCGGCAGCGCATCGTCCGCGTGAGCCCGGATATCGGACAGGGGCAGATGAACATCCGCCAGCGCGTCGAAGCGGTGCTCAGGGGTCAGAAGCCCGACCGGCTCCCCTTCGTGGACCGGCTCGAAAACTGGCATCGCCACCACCTGCGGGCCGGCACCCTGCCCTCCGCATACGCCGGCATGGACCTCCTCGATATCTACCGCGCTGTCGGCATGGGCCAACAGAAGTTCGTCGTGCCCTACGCCCTGCGGCTGCGCGGCGTCGAGGTGACGGCCAGCCTGAACGGCCAGACGTTCTACCGGGAAGCCGACCCGGTCTTCGAGTCGTTCCCAGGCATGTGGGATCTGGTGGCGAGCGACCGTCCGGGCGTCACCGTGACGGATCTCGTGACGCGGGTCGGCAAACTCTCCGTCCGGCACGAGACGCTGCCCGAGACGGTGGCCATGGGCGCCGAACCCTATCTGCGCAAGCACCTGATCTCGGAGGACACAGACTACCGGACGGTCCAGTACATTGTCGAGCGTGCGGAGTTCGTCCCCCGCTACGAGGCGCTGGCTGCCGCGGAGGCCCAGGTCGGCGATGCCGGCTACGTGGTGCCGTTGCTGCATCGCATCCCCTTCCAGCAGGTCCTGCTGGAGTACCTGGGCGAGATGCGCCTGGTCTTCGAACTGCACGACAACCCGAGGGCCGTCCACCGGCTGCTGGCGCTGCTGGACGAGCAGATGGCGGAGATTCTACGCTGTCTGTCCGACTGCCCGGCGCTCTACGTCGAGTTCCCGGACAACCTGCACGGCGACATGACCGACCCGCGGCTCTTCGCCCGCTACTGCCTGCCGGCCTTCCAGCGCTACACGGACATGCTGCACGGCCAGGGCCGGCGCGTCGGCAGCCACACCGACGGCAACGTCGGGCCGCTGCTCGGCCTGCTGCGCGAGTCCGGCCTGGACGTCTGCGAGTCGGTCTCGCCGTACCCGCTCACGCCGCCGACCTGCGCCGAGATTTGGGAGGCCTGGCGCGGCGGGCCGATCATCTGGGGCGGCATCCCGTCGCCGCTCCTCGAGCCCGAGCGCACCGACGAGGAGGCGTTTCGGGCCTTCGTGGCCGATCTCCTGGCGACAGTCGGCGAGGGGCCGATCATCCTGGGTATCGGCGACCTGGTGATGGGCAACAACGCGATCGAGCGCGTGCAGTACATCGCGGAGCAGGTGGAGGCGCATGTCATCTGAGCCGACGCGCCGGCAGTGGCTGAGGGTCCTCTCGGAGGACCGCCTTCGCGCCATCCACACGGCCAGCCTGGAGGTGCTGGAGCGTACCGGCTGCATCGTCCCCGTCGCCGAAGCGCGTGACTTGCTGGCCGGGGCCGGCGCGCGAGTCGAGGGCCAGCGCGTGACCATCCGCCCGGAAACCGTGGAGTGGGCGCTGGGCAACCTGAGCCCGGTGACCCTCCACAACCGCCTGGGCGAGCCGGCCCTGCCGCTGGCCGAGGGGCGCGTCACCTTCGGCGCGCTGGCCGACAACCTCTACGTACAGGACGCCTATGGGCCCAGGGTGCGCCCCTTCCTCCGGGCCGACCTGGCCTGGTCGGGGGCGCTGCTCGACGCGCTGCCGAACATTGACTGGGTGGCCTGCTCCGGGCAGATGCACGACGTGCCGCCCGCGCTACAGACCCAGACGGCGTTCGCCGGCATCGTGCGACAGACGACCAAGCCGCTCCTGGTCTACCCCTACGACCGGCGCGGCCTGCTCGACATCCTGGACGCGGCGAGCCTCATCGCCGGGGGCGATGAGGCGCTGCGCGCCAGGCCCTTCATCTTCTGTGCCTCCGTCCCGAACGCGCCGCTCGAGCAGGCCCCATACAACCTCGAGATCCTGCTGACGTGCGCCGAGCGCGAGGTGCCGGTCATCTACCACCCGCACCCGGCGATGGGCGCCAACAGCCCGGCCGATATCGCCGGCACGCTGGTGCTGGCCAACGCGGACTGGCTGGCCGGCCTGACCCTGCACCAACTCAAGCGGCCCGGCGCGCCGTTCTGCTCTGCTGGCTTCACGGAACTGCTGATGGACATGCGCACCACGCTGTGGTCCTACTGCGCGCCGGAGATGCTGACCGCCTACGCCGCCGTCGCCGACCTGTCCCACTGGTACGGCCTGCCCGCCTGGGGCATCGAGATGCTCTCCGACACGCCGTCGCTCAATGCCCAGGCCGGGGCGGAACTCGCGCTGACCTGCGCCTGGGCCCTGCTCTGCAACATCGAACTGGTCCACAACGCGGGCCTGCTGGGGGCCTGCAAGGTCTGTTCGGCCGCCTCCGTCACGCTGGCGGATGAGCAGATCGCCTATGCCCGCGCCGCCGTGCGGCCGCTGGCCTTCACGCCCGCCGACCTCTCCGCAGCCGTGGCGCTGATCGCCGAGGTCGGGCCAGGGGGCAACTACCTGGAACACCCCCACACATTGGCGAACTTCCGGGCTTTCTGGTATCCTGAAGTCCTCGAGCGGAGCAATTTCGATGCTGAAGCGGTCTCAACCCGGGACACCCTGGGTGACCGGCTTAACGCCCGGGCGCGGCACCTGATCGAGGCTCACACGCCGGTGCCCCTGCCCGACGATGTCGAGGCCGGGCTGGCGGACCTCGAGCGGCTCTGGCAGGCGCGCCTGTGACCGTGCAACCGAGGGGGTAGCCATGAATCCACACAACCTGCATCGCTTGAGCGATCACTTCCGGTCCCGCGGCATCTCCGCCGCGCTCCTATCGAATCCCTGGACGATCACCTGGCTGACGGGCTACGCGCCGCCCATCCAGACCGGCCCTAGCCCGTTCGAGGGCGGGCCGGCGCTGGCCTGGTGGCGCGGCGGCGACCTGACGCTGCTCGTCTCCGACGCGGAGGCCGCGGCGGCCCGGGCCGCCGTCGCCGACGTCCGCGAATATGCGGGCTACACCATCGAGGAACCGCTGGCCGTCGTCGAAAGGCAGGCCGCGGCGCTGCGCGACCTCCTTGGCGGGTGGGACGGCCGAGGGGCAGCGGTCGGCGTGGAACTGCGCTTCCTGCCAGCCCCCTTCCTCGAGACGGCCCGGGAGGCGCTGTCCGGGGCTGCGCTGCAGCCGATTGACGGCGAACTCGACCCGCTGCGCGCCGTCAAGACGGCGGAGGAGATCGCCGCGCTGCGCGCCGTCCTGGCCCTGTGTGACCTCTCCCAGGCGTTCGTGCGCGCGGCGCTGCGGCCCGGCATCAGCGAGATTGCCCTCTGGGGCGAGTTGAAGGCGCGACTGGAGATCGAGGCCGGGGGCAGGCTGCCGGTGCTGGCCGACCTGGTCGGCGGAGCCCGCACGGGGGATATCGGCGGGCTGCCGGGACCCTACGTGCTCCAGGAAGGGGACCCGGTGATCGCCGACATCGTGCCGAGGCTCGGCGGCTACTGGGGCGACATCTGCGGCACGCACTTCGTGGGCGCGCCATCCGCCGAGATGGCCCGCATCCACGGCATCGTGCGCGACGCCTTGCGGCGCGGCGTTGACGCCGTGCGGCCCGGTGTCATCGCCAGGGACCTGGACGCCGCCATGCGTCGCGCCGTCGCCGACGCCGGCTATGAGCCGTATCCGCACCACTCGGGCCACGGGCTGGGCGCGAGTTTCCACGAGGAACCGCGCATCGTGCCCTACAACAACCTGCCGCTGGAGCCGGGCATGGTGCTCGCCCTGGAGCCCGGCATCTATCTGCCCGGGGCCGGCGGCGTCCGCCTGGAGGATGTGGTGCTGGTGACGGAGGGCGGCTGCGAACTGCTCACGCGGCACCTGCAGTAGCGGATCGGGCGGCCCTCGCAGAAGGTTGCTTTGGACGGGAAGGAGCCATGAGCGAACGCAAGCGGGCGATCATCACGGGGGCATCCTCCGGCGTCGGGCGGGCGACCGCCATCCGCTTCGCCGGCGAGGGCTGGGATGTCTGCCTGACGGCGCGCCGGGCGGCCGAACTGGAAGCGCTCCGGCAAAGCCTGCCGCCCGGCGACCACCTGGTGTGCCCCGGCGATTACAGCGACCCGGCGACCGCCGACCGCATCTCCGCAGCGGTCGCCGAGGGCTGGGGCGCGCTGGACGCGCTGATCAACTGCGCCGGGGTCTATTTCCCGGTGCACTCCATTGACACGCCGATGGAACAGTGGCGTCCCGCCTTCGAGATCATGGTGGACGGGGCGCTGTACCTCACGCGCGCCGCGGTGCCCCACATGCGGGACGGCGGCCGGATTGTGCACGTGACATCCATCCACGGCGAGCGCGCCGAGGCGCTGGCCAGCGCCTACGCCATGGCCAAGGCCGCCATCAACCAGCTCTGCCGCGTGCTGGCCGTCGAACTGGCGCCGCGCGGCATCCTGGTCAACGCCATCGCGCCCGGCTTCATTGACACGCCGATGAGCATTGTCAACGGCGTCAACGAACTGGAAAGCGACTGGTTCCGGCAGAACTACGTGGAGGGCCACCACCTGCCGCTGAAGCGCGCCGCCCGGCCGGAAGAGATCGCGGGCGTGGCCTTCTTCCTGGCCGGGCCGGACGCGTCCTACATCACGGGGCAGGTCATCACCGTGGACGGAGGCTTGACGATCACGTTCTGACCTTCAAGAGCCGGCTCGGGCGGGTCCGCCGCCCGATCGCCAGAGTGAATACACAGCCAAGTCATCGCGAAAGGAGAGATACCATGTCAGGCAAGTTCCGCATCGTCGTCGCCCTGGTCGTGCTGGGCCTGGTGTTGGGCGCCTGCGCGGCGCCGACGCCCGCACCCGCACCGACCTCCCCGCCGGCCGAGGCCCAACCCACCGCGGCCGCACCGACCGCGCCCCCCGAGCCGACCCAGCCGCCCGCCAAACCGGTGAAACTCACCATCTGGTGGTGGGGCGAGCAGGAGGCCCCCGGCGCACAGAAGTGGCTGGACGAGACCATGGCCAAGTACCGGGAACTGCACCCGAACGTCACCTTCGAGGCCGTGCTCCAGTCCACCGACACGCTGATCCCGGCCTTCCAATCGGCTGCCGCAGCCCGGCAGGGCCCCGATATCGAGTACTTCTGGGGCGGTGTGTGGACCCTGGAGAACGCCTGGAGCGGGGCCATCATCCCCATAGACGATCTCTTCCCGGAGGAGGAGAAGGCCCACTGGATCAACAACTTCGAACGCAGTTACGACGGCAAACTGTGGGGCGTGCCGTGGTACCTGTCGGGCAACCCCTTCGTCTACAACCCGGACCTGTTCGCCCAGGCAGGGGTGGACCCGGCGGCCGTCAAGACCTGGGCTGACCTGATCGCCGCGTGCGACAAGCTCAAGGCAGCCGGCATCATCCCGATCTCCGGCGGCCTGAAGGACGGCTGGTTCGGCGGTTGGCTCTTCTCCATCCTCGGCCGCCAGCAGGCGGACAGCGAGAAGGACTTCATGAGGGCCTCGCTGACGCCCGGCGCCTTCCTGGAGCCGAAATTCAGCGAGTGGTGGACGCGCCTGAAGGAACTGAAGGACGCCGGCTGCTGGAACGAGGACATCAACTCGGTGGACTACCAGCAGGGCCAGGACCTCTTCGTGCAGGGCAAGTCGGCCATGATCTTCGGCAACGACACCTTCCTCGCCGGCTGGGCCGAGCAACTGGGCACCTGGGACAAGATCGGCGTCATGATGGTGCCGAAGTACGGCACGGGCAAACTGGCGGACACCTATGTGGTCACGGCCCAGGGCTGGGGCATCACCTCATGGTCGGAGCATCCAAAGGAGGCCGCCGATTTCCTCATGTTCATGCACACGCCCGACCGGGTGAATGCCTGGTTCCAGGCCACCGGCGTGCTCCCGGCCGACGACCGCCTGGACACCAGCCTGATCCAGCAGCCGCAGCTCAAGCAGGTCTACGAGTGGGACACCACGGTGGGCGGCCCGAACCTGGAGAACTTCATCCCCTCGATGATGGACGAGCAAGCCAACTTCGCCGGGGCGCAACTGCTCTTCGCAGGCGAGAAGACCCCCGAGGAACTGGCCAGGCTGACGGACGACGTGCTGGCCAAGTGGCGCGAGCAGAACCCGGACGCCGTGAAGAACTTCGAGAAGTGGCAGCAATAGGCCAGGTGGGGCAGGCCTGAGGACCTGCCCCACCTGCCGCGGCACAACGACCATGCAGTATCGCAAGCACGAGCCCTGGCTCTACCTGGCGCCGATGTTCGCCTCGTTGGCGCTGGTGTTCGGTTACCCGGTCGTACGGCTTTTCATCATGAGCGTGCAGCGCACGGCGGGCGGGACGACCCAGTTCGTCGGGCTGGCCAACTACCGCGCCATGTTTCGCGACGAGGTCTTCCTGCAGGCCGTGCGCAACAACCTGACGCTGTTGATCTGTGTCCCCATCATGGTGTTCGTCGCGCTCGTGCTCGCCGTCTTCCTCTTCGAGCGGATCCGCGGCTGGCAACTGTACCGCACCACCCTCTTCCTGCCCTATCTGCTGCCCATCACCGTGGTGGGGCTGATCTTCTCGTACATCTTCCAGTTGAGCGGCGTGCTCAACGAATTCCTGACCGCCATCGGCCTGGGCCGCCTGGCCATGGACTGGCTGGGCAGCCCGCGCCTGGCCTTGCGCACCTTGATGTTCGTCGTCATCTGGAAGGAGGTCGGCTTCGGCGTGGTCCTCTTCCTGGCGCGCCTGATGTCGGTCGAGGAGGAACTGTTCGACGCAGCCAAGATTGACGGCGCCAACTGGTGGCAGCTCCAGCGCCACATCACGGTGCCGCAACTTGCCGGCGTCATCGAGTTCTTCTCGGTGGTGTCGGTCATCACCATGCTCTCATGGGTCTTCGGCTATGTCTATGTCATGACCGGCGGCGGGCCCGGCAACGCCACGATGGTGACCGAACTTTATGTCTATCTGATGGGCTTCCGCTACAACCAGATGTCCATCGCCGCTGCTGTCTCGATCCTGCTGCTGCTGGTGACCGGCGTATTCATCTTCCTGGAGCTGCGCCTGCGGGTCGGCGCCGAGGAAGCGGAGGGGGTAGCATGAGCGGTTCCGAGATGGCTCCCGGGGCATCCCTGCCGCAGCGGGCCGTTCCCCGCGCGAGCGGGCTGAGCACCCGAGCCAGGGTCGGTTCGTGGGCCGGCGCGGCCGTGCGCCAGGGGCTGGTGATCGCCGCCACACTCCTCTCCCTCTTCCCCGTCTACTTCATGGTGGTGTCGGCGTTCAAGACCAAGACGCAGTACCTGGACAACAAGTGGGGCCTCCCGCTGCAGCCGGTGTTGACCAACTTCGCCACGGCGCTGGCGGGCGAGAAGTTCTTCCTGCGCTTTGCCAACAGCCTGATCCTGACGGTCGGCTCGGTGCTCATCTCCCTGGTCATCGCCTGCCTGGCGGCCTACGCCTTTGCCCGGATGCCGTTCCCCGGCAAGAAGAGCCTCTTCAATCTGGTCATTGCGCTGATGGTCGTGCCGCCGGTCGTCATGGTCGTCCCGCTCTTCGTCGCGATGGTGGCCTGGAAGATGGTCAACACCTACCAGGGGGCCATCCTGATCTACGTCGGGCTCCTCATGCCCTTCTCGGTGTACCTGATGACCAACTTCTTCAGGACGGTGCCCCGCGAGATCGTCGAGGCGGCGCGCATGGATGGCTGCTCGACCTTCGGCATCTTCTGGTCCATCATGATGCCCCTCTCCGCGCCGGCCGTCCTGACGCTGATCGTCGTCAACGCCATGTGGGTCTGGAACGAACTGCTGATCGCCCTGATCTTCCTGCAGCGGGACGAGATGAAGACGCTGATGGTCGGCATCGCGGCGATGCGCTCCCGCCACTACGTGGACATCCCGGCCACGATGGCCGGCCTGCTCGTCGCAACGATCCCGATCGTGATCCTGTACATCTTCGGGCAGCGCTACTTCATCCGCGGCCTGACGAGCGGAGCGGTGAAATGACGCCGTGGTTGCAGCGGCTTGCCGTCCCCGGCGCCGGCCGGGCCGGCTGAGGGTAGGGGAGAGATGGCATCCTCCCGCGGGCATCGCGCCACACTGAAGGACGTCGCCGGGCTGGCCGGCGTCTCCGTCGCCACGGCGTCGCGGGTGCTCAGCGGCGTCGGCGGGGCCGCCGAGGAGACGCGCCAGCGCATCACCCAGGCCGCGGCGCTGCTCAATTACCAGCCGGACCTGCAAGCGCGAGCCTTGCGCCGGCAGGCCAGCTGCAGCGTGGGCCTCATCCTGCCCAACCTCAGCAACGCCTACTACGCGGCCCTGGCCGATTCGATCAGCCAGATCCTGGCCGGGCGCGGCTATCACCTGCTCCTCTCGCCGACCCGCGATGACGCGCATGTCGAGAGCGAAACGCTGCGCGATATGGTCGGGCAGCGCGTGGGGGGGCTGCTGCTGGTGCCGTGCGGGCTGAACCAGGCGGCCGTGGAGCACTTGCGGGCCCAAGACATCCCGGCAGTGGCGATGGTGCGCCGCGTGCCAGGCGACGGCCTGGACACGGTGACCTTCGAGGACTTCGCCGGCGCCTGTGCGGCCACCAGGTATTTGTTGAGCCTGGGCCACCGGGCGATCGGCTACATCGGCGGCGACCTCCAGTTCA
>FWPV01012524.1_pt1 | contig 13054 bp, 12 predicted proteins | sample 2228371 | NCBI WGS metagenome assembly FWPV01 (sample SAMEA103939776, study PRJEB20133) | metagenome | reverse complement strand
CCCTGCAAAAAGATATTTATGAGAAACTATTTTCCCTTGGGCTGTAATCCCATCTCCAAAATTCCAAATATATTCTTTGATGTTACCAGTAGATAAAGAGGCGTTAAATATTATTTCTTTATTAGTAGTACTAATAATAGATGATCCAGGATTCGCCAATAAAGGAATGTTTGAGCCCATTGGAGAAGGAAGTGTATTATCTGACCAACTTTCAAGTGGCTCGCTTCCCAAAAAATCCCTTTGCATTGAAATTAAATTTTCTTTTCCGGCCGGCCATTTACTGCTTATGGGAAATGGAGTTTGGTCAAAAACTTGATTATCTTTTTTTAAAATCAAAGGGCCATTACTTTTATAATCATTATTTAACGAAATAGAAGTATAAAAATCACAATTATCTTTATTGGAAGAGGTATTGCAAATTAAAAAATAGCCCCCACCCGGAACAACACCATTATCAATTATTAAAGAAGCTCCACTTCTCCCTCCGTTTTCAATAATAAAACCTTCAATATTAATATTATTATCAGTAATATTTTTTAGTTCTATCCATTCTTCTCCATCTGCGTCTTTACCCCACATTATTTCATTTATAACAATTGTCTTTTGTGATTGAGCTTTTGCTGTTAAAATAAATAGAAAAATAGATATTAAAATTAATAAAAAAATCCTTATTCTCATGCTTTTTCTAAAAATTACTAATTTAAGCAAAAATAAAAAATATTAATCTTGATAGATATATAAATAAAATTAAAAAAGGATAATTTATCCTTGACAAAAAAAATTTAATATGTTATAAATATAATATTGCTGCGAGCAGGGTTTGGAATTTATTTAGAAAAAAGGACGACTTGGCTTTTGGCTGGGTCTATCCTCGAATAAATTCTGATTTTTTTCTTTTTTTTAAAAAAGCTTTCCTGCTTGCAGTTTTTTTATTGAAATAATCGTAAATAGCAAACAATAAAAAACGAATTTTATATTTATTATTCTAATGGTCCTGTCACCCTTTCGAGCTCATCAATATCGGCTATTCCCTCAATTACTCTTAAAAGAGCATCTTGCTGCATTGTTATCATTCCTTCCTCAAGAATGGTTTTCTTCATCTCAAAAATAGAAGGTGAATTTGAAATAACTTCTCCTATCTTATCGGTTATTTTAAACATCTCATATATTCCTATCCTTCCTTTATAACCCGTATTATAACATTCTTCGCACCCCTGAGATTTTAAAAAAGTTATTTTCGAAATATCTATTTGGCTATCATTATTTAAAATTTCTTTAGGCAATATTTCTTTTGGTATCCTTTCTAAATTCTTTTTTATTAAGGTGAGAGTTCCTTCTTCTAAATTTGCTTTAGTCGCGCATTTTTGACACAACCGCCTAATTAATCTTTGAGAAATCGCAAGGTTTAAAGCAGAGGCTACCGTTGGAGCGTCAATACCCATTTCAAATAATCTCGGAACAATACCAGCAGCATCGTTTGTATGTAAAGTAGAAAAAACTAAATGTCCCGTCAAGGCCGCTTGTACTGCAGTATTTGCTGTTTCACTATCTCTAATTTCGCCAACTAAAATAATATCTGGGTCTTGACGCATCGCAGCCCTTAAAGCGCTTGCAAAGTCATATCCTTTTTCTGGCTCAACTTGGGTTTGGTCAACATTTTGAAGATGGTACTCTATAGGATCTTCAATAGTAATAATTTTAACATCTTCTGTGGCCGCATACCTTAAACAAGCATAAAGAGTAGTAGTTTTACCGGAGCCAGTAGGTCCGCAGGTTAAAATCATTCCGGTTGGCTTTTTCATCTGGTGTAATATCATATCTTTATGCCACGAATGGAAACCCAATTCTTCAACAGAAAGTAAAGCGTCGGGATCTAAAATACGCATCACAATATCTTCTCCATACTCCCCCGGAACAATAGACACCCTTATTTCAATTTCTTTATTTTCAAGTGAAATACTAAATCTTCCGTCTTGGGCAATGTTGTGTATATTAATTTTTAATTCTGAAATAAGTTTTATTCTTGAAAGAACTGAATTAAAAAAATCATTATTTATAGTAAAAATATTATGCAAAGTGCCATCAATACGATACCTAATATTTGAAACCTCAGATCCGGGGACAATGTGTATATCAGAAGCCTTAAATCTTATAGCTGAGGCTAAAAGAGCTTCTATAAATAAAGAAGTATTCTTTTTTGACTCCTGAAGTTTTAGTTTAAGATCGTCAAATTGTTTAATCGACTTCTTAATTTCGCTAACTTTCTTTGATGATATTTCAATCTCTTTTGTAATTTCTTTTTGAAGGCCTGTAATTTTTTCATATTCTTTAAATCCTCTTTTTAAAGAGGCCATTGAACAAATAAAAAGTTCAACCTGATATTCTTTTTGTTTTAATTCTTCTAAGGTTTGATTTAAAATTCTATCATTAGGATCAAAAGCGGCTATCGCAATTTTTTTTGATCTTATTTCGAAGGGTAAAAATAAGCCCGCCCTTGCTTTTTCTTCTTTAACTTTCGAAAGAGCATCGACCTCTATAGGAACCGCCAGAAGATTTACATAAGGTAAATTAAATTTTACTGCTTTAATTTGGGCCCTTTTTTCTTCTTGACCCCTTAAAATAAGAGGTACTTTGGTTTTAATCTCGTCTTCTTTGGAATTTTTCTTTTTTAATGAATCTTCCATAAAAAATAACTTAAAAAAAGGTTTTTTTAATAGCTAAAATTAAAAATATAAATCCAATTATTAAAAAAATGTAAGAACAATACCACCCCTCGCATTTTAAACCCCTTAAAAAACCAATTAAAGCGGCTATTAAACTATAAAAAAATAATATTAAATAAACCCCTGCTTTATCTAAATCTTTTGGCGTTGGCATGTTTCTTTTAAATTTTGATAATTATTGATTAAATTTTTCTATTTCTTTAACAATTTCAACACTACTTGAAGTACCAATAATATCTGCTCCATTTTCTATCATAAATATTGTATCTGCCAAATTTCTTACCGCAACTGATGCTTTAATTAAAAGTCCCGGAGCCGACTCTTTCATTATTTTTAAATGTTTTGCTTTTTCTTTTAATTCAGCAGCATCTAAAGGATCTTTTTCTGTAGCAGTCTTTACACAAATAGCTCCTGCATCTTTTACTATCTCTGAGGCTTTTTTAATCTCGTCATCTGTTAAATAACCACTTCCAATAATAACTTTTGTTGGTAAAATTTGACAAATTTCTTTAAGATCATCTAAAATTTTATCGTAATTTTCATATTTTAAATCAACAATATTCATCACAACATCTATTTCATCTGACCCATCGTCTTTAGCTTTCACTGCCGTTCTTACTCTTTCCTTATGAGAAGATAATCCCATAGGAGGATCAATTAAGGTTATAACTTTTGTTTGGCTATTTTTTAATTCTTCTTTTGCTATTTTTGTCCACTCTGGCCTTACACAAAAACCACGAAAATTATATTTTTTACAATCTTCGCAACTTTTTTTAATATCTTCCTCTATGGCTTCTTTTTTAATGTTTGTATGGTCTATAAATTTAGCAATGTTCATATTTTAAAACTCAGAGCGCATAAATTTTATTTTGCGCTCTGGTTATTAATACTATACCGTTTTTGGCATTAAAATGTAAAAATATGTTTTATCTCCTATTGGTTGAATAATAGTTGGCGAAGTTTTTTCATTTATTCCCAAAAGAACCTCACTTGACTTTATGGCATTTAGACCATCAAGTAAATATTTCCAATTAAAAGTAATTTCAATTTCTTCTCCTTCTATTTTCCCCTTTACTTGTGTTTGTGTTTCGCCTAAATCAGACTAAGCAGCAGAAATTAAAACTTTATTTACTTTTGGTTCAAATTTTAATTTTATATCATTAATTTTACCAGAAAAAAGGCTTGCTGATTTAATTTTTTCTTGAAGTTCGTTTCTATTAAAAACAGCTTTTGTTTTAATGTTTTTTGGGATAATTTCTCCATATTCAGGAAAAGAACCTTCAATGATTCTTGATATTAAAATTATTAATGGATCATCCTTTTTTAGGGGGGTGAGTCTAAATACAACCTGAGATTTATCAATAATAATTTCAACATCCCCTTCAATTTCTGAAAACGTATGTATAATTTCATTTGCGGTTCTTTGAGGAATAATAATACTATACTTTGGAATTTCTTTTGAAATTTTAATATTTTTCTCTGCAAGACGAATACTATCAGTTCCACATAAATAAAGATTATTTCTTTCAAACTTTATTAAAATCCCTGAAATTTCTACTCTCGAGTCAAATGGTGAAACAATATGGGAAACCACCGAAAGACCATCAACTAATTCTTTATTTTTTATTTTTACAATTGGTTTTTCGTTAAAACTTGGTAAAATGGGAAAATCTTTTGGATCTTGACCTAATATTTTTGATTTGTATTCACTACATTTAATATTAAATATAAAATCCTTTTCTTCTATTTTTATTTCATCTTTAGGTAAAGACAAAACAAAATCAGAAAATATTTTTCCAGGAATTGCTATTTTTCCCTTCTTTTTGTATTTTTGAGGAATTTCTATTAAAAGACCCAATTCAAGGTTTGTTGAAAATAATTGTAATTTATTATTTTCTAATGTTATTAAAATATTATTTAAAATAGGAAGAGTTAAATTTGTTCCACAAATTCTTGTAATTAGAGGAATAATTTTTTTAATTTTTTCTGATTGAATAGTAAATTTCATATATTTATATTTTTATTATTATTGTTATTATTTTTGTTAAAAAAATGAATAACTTTTGAAAACCTTTATTTTAGTAGATTAAATTATTTAAAAATATTTGAATTTATTGTGGAAAAATATTTAATAAAATTGAAAATTTTTAGGAAAAAATTAACTATTGTAAATTCTTTCTTTAATAACTTCAAAATCCTTTAAAAAATCCACATCTTTTCTAATTTTTTCCCCAACTTTTTCACAAGCATAACCAACTGTTGTGTGGTCTTTATTTCCTAATTTAACCCCTATAGATGGTAAAGATAAATTTATTTCTTCTCTTAAAAAATACATTATTACTTGCCTTGGTAATACAACTTCTTTTTTTCTGGTTTTTGAAAGTACTTCCCTTGAAGAAATATTATAAAAATCACATACTATTTGAATCACTTTTTCCGCTGAAATTCTTTTTTTGGGTTCTGATATTATTTCTTCAAGTGCTTTTTTAACCTTTTCAAAACTTCTTTCTTGTTCAAAAATAATTAATGATCTAATTAAAGCTCCTTCAAGTTCTCTTATATTCTTTTTTATATTTTTTGCTATAAATTCAAGTATTTCTTGGGGCAATATACCTCCTTTCTCTTCTAATTTTTGTTCTAAGATGGCTAACCTTTCTTCATATTCAGGGAAGGTTATATCAACTATCATTCCTCCCTCAAATCTTGAGCGCAAACGGGCTTCAAGATTTTCAATTGCTTTTGGGGGCCTGTCAGAGGAAATAATTATTTGATTATCATTTTCTTTTATATTATTAAAAACCCGAAAAAACACCTCTTGGGTTCTTTCTTTACCGGCGATAAATTCAATATCATCAATTATTAAAACATCATAGTTGCTGTACATTTCAACTACTTTTTCTATTCCTTGGTTTCTAATAGCTGTTATAATTTGACTTGTAAAATTTGGACATGGGATATATTTTACTTTTTTCTTTCTTCTCGAATTAATAATCTCATTACCAATAGCTTCTAATAAATGGGTTTTACCAAGCCCAACTCCACTATGAACAAATAAAGGATTAATTGAATTTGGATTTTTTAAAATAGAAATAGCACAAGCGTGTGCAAGTTGATTAAATTCCCCCACTATAAAATTTTTAAAAGTATATTTTGGGTTTAACCCAGAAAGTCTATTTTGGGAAAATTCAATTTTGGGTTGCGCAATATCATTAATAAGATTTTTTGTTTTTTTATTTAATTTTTGGCTTTCTATTTCTGAGCTTGGTTTTGAGATAACATATTTTATATCTTTAATATTGGGAGAGAATTTTTGAAAAGCTTCAATTAGATCTTTTTCAAATTTATTATGGAGCCACTCTCTTACAAAAATATTTGGAACCGAAATTATAATTTGATTATTTTTTTGTTGTTTAATATCAATATCACGAAACCAAGTAACAAGATTAGTTTTTGAAATTTTGTTTTCAAGAGAACTTAAAACTGATTGCCATAAATTGATATTAGCCTCCATGGTTTTTAGATATTAAATAGAAAAATCATTTTAATTTTTCCCAAATAATTAGTCAAGGTAAAAAGTTGGGGAAAAACTGGGGAAATTGTGGATTATTGTTAGATTTAAAATTATAATCAATAAAAACTAAAATACAAGTTTTGACATAAAAAATAAAAAATGTATAATTTTTATTGTATTAATCATTAATAATTTAAAAGATATGATGAGTTTTACTTATAAACCAAAAAAGAAAAAAAGAAAAAGAACTCATGGTTTCAGGAAAAGAATGAGAACAAACGCAGGGAAAAAAGTTTTAAAAAGAAGACGAGCGAAAAAAAGACAAAGATTAACTCCTTAATTTTTCATGCTTCCTAAAATAAACCGCCTTAAAAAAAAGGAAGTAGAATTTATTTTTAAAAATGGTAAAACCTACAAAGAAGGATTTTTTCTTTTTAAAATAGTTAAAAGAAAAGAATCCTCACCTCCCTCTTTTTCAGTTATTGTTCCTAAAAAAGTTTCAAAAAAAGTCGTTGAAAGAAACAAAATAAAAAGAAGGATAAGGGAGGCTTTAAGAAAAGAAATATTTCATATTCAAAAAGGGGTTAGTGGGATTTTTATAGCGCTTCCTGAAATCAAAAATAAAGATTATTGGGAAATTAAAAAAAACGTTGAAAAAATTATAAAAAACTCAAAAATCAAAAAATAATTATGAATATTTTTACTTTTATTTTTCAAGAAGCCTTATACCGCCCGCTTTTAAATATATTGGTATTTTTTTATAATTTGCCTTTTGTTGACTTTGGAATTGCAATTATACTGCTGACTTTTTTAACAAAGCTAATAACTTGGAGGCTTGATACACACGCTATAGTAAAGCAAAGAGAAGCCCAAATTAAAGGAACTGAAGTTCAAGAAAAAATGAAAGAAATACAAGAAAAATATAAAGAGGATCCAGTAAAACAACAAGAAGAGATTATGAAACTTTGGCGAGAAAAGAACTTTAATCCCTTTTCAAGCTTTATCCCCTTAATTGTTCAATTTATTATTATAATTGCTCTTTTTCAGCTTTTAAGGAATGGAATTGGCCCGACTCAAATTGAAATGATTTACGGATTTATTCAAAAACCAATTAATTTTAGCCCCTTGTTTTTAAAATATGTAGATCTTTCAAAACCAAACCTAATATTAGCTATTTTAACCGGGGCTATTCAGTTTTTTTATTCTAAAACGACTTTTAAATTACAAAAAAAACACGCCCCAAAAAACACAAAAAAGAAAAAAAATGAAGAGGGAATGCAAAAGATATTACAGACTCAAATGCTTTATTTTTTACCGTTAATGTTAGTTTTTATGTACGCAAAAATTCTGCCCTCAGCTGTTGCTTTATATTGGTTCTTTGCAACTATCATTGGAATAATCCAGACAAAGATTATTTATAGTAAGATTGAAAGAATAAAATAAAAAGCAAAATCTTTTAGGGATTTATTGTAATAACATAACGCAAAGCAAAAGCAAGTTCGTTTCTTGGAGCTATTAAAAAAGACCCATCTGTTCTTTCTTTTTCATTGCAATTAAGGTATGGAGGGCTACCAGGATTATAAATTTTAGTTTGTTTATTATCACAAAAATGAGAGCCGTTTGGGTCATGAACAATAACATTTCCATCTGAGGTAAAACCAACTATTACGATAACATGCTGCGTTGCGGCGTAGGGGTTTACTGTTCCTGCCAAAGAAGGATGTCCTAGTTTTATATTTTCTTCTGCTTTAGCTAAGGCATCAAGACCACTTTGTAGATTATTAGTTATAACTTCGTAATAAGTGGAGTTTTTACCAGCTAATGTTTTTATTGCGCTTTGAGAGTCTTGAGGAGAAATTGTAGATTTTCTTCCTAATGTTTCAAAAACTTGTTCTGGGGTAACGCTTGGATTATAAAATTGTATTACCATTGTGGTTGAGACATAAGCGCACCTTTTTTTCCAATCTTCTCCAAGTCCATGTTGATAGATATAAGGAATCTTTAAAGACCCTTCTATTGGTCCTGATCCATAAGTTACTCCAGAGCTTCCGCTTCCGCCCCCACCAGAACTAAACTGTGGGTTATCTCTTCTCCATTTTTCCAAAACTTCATTTGGGTCCGTTCTTGCGGTGGGCGTTATTAAGGTGGGCTCTCTCAAACCCAAAAGGTTGGGGTTTATCATTGAAGTTATAAAGTAAGAAAAAAAAGCCAAGCCTATTCCGGTAATTGCGCCAAATATTCTTTTTTTTGCTAATGACATTTTTTCAGGATTTCCTGTTGAAGCCATTAAGTTAATTCCTCCTATTACTAACATTAATACTCCTAAAAAACCCGCGCTTCCAAGTCCAAAACGATAAATATAATTAATATAATCAGGCAAACTTTTGGTTGCTTCTTCTCCAAACTGAGTTGGGTAATCAATTTCAGCTGCTTTTAGATAATTTATATTAAAAGAGAAGAATATAGAAGCAATCGTGAAAATTCCGATTAAAAATATAAAGAACGTATATACTATTAATTTCTTCATTTTATTTTAGGCAAGTGCAATAAACAGAATCTGTTCTTACTCCATTTTCAACCCAAGTTGTGTAGCCAAAAGAATAACCACTATTTTTACAGTAATCAAAACATTTATCTCCTTTTTCGTTAAAACACGGATTGGGGTCATCAGTGGGTGGAGCATTACAAAAATCATCATTTCTTATTGTTTTTGATTCTGACCACTCTTTTGTACTATCATAACAGGCGCATTTTACAACATCTCCATGAGCCCAATTACCGTTTAGAAATTCGCCCTTCTCGGCGTTATAATTCGAATAGCGCAAACCTTCAAGGCCGGCAGGACTTATTGTTCCTAATATAAAATTACCGCCTTCGTAATAAATTTTTCTACATATTTCAAAGCAATAATCTCCACATTTAGGACCCCCAGTCCATCCTCCAAATTTTTCACATGGTTCTTTGTCGTTTTCTGAGTTACCCAAGTCAGCGAGCCGCCTGTGGTCTGGATTATTTGATTCATACACCATTAAAAAGTCTAATTTTACATCTGCTAAGTCGGGCGCCTCTCCTTTTGCCAATACTTCTACGATATCATTTCCATTAATTTGATATTGGAATTCTTGCTGTTGCCCTTGTTGTTGGCCTGACTGCTGTTGCTGCTGCTGCTGTTGCTGCTGCTGCTGGCCGGGACGGACTATTGGTGGCTCTTTTAATCTTAAGAGTTCTGGATTAATAAAATTAAAAACAGCAACTATAAAAAATAAGATTATTAATCCCATTAAAGCATTTATTATTTTTCTTCTTGCAACTGCTTTTTGGTTGGGATTTTGGGAAGAAATCATCCACTGGACCCCTCCAATTGTTAACATTAAAACCCCTAAAAATCCTCCAAGCCAAAGAGAAAATCGATAAATGTATTCAAAGTAACTTGGTAAGTTTTTAGATGGGCCTCCCCAAGGATAATCCACTTCCCACTCAAAAGCAAAAGTAATTCTTCCTAAAATTATTACTAAAGCGACTATTAAAAATATGATTTTAATTGGTATTTTTTTTATTTTCATATTTAATTTAGTTTTGAGGAATGCATTTAGCCTGAATTCCTCTTTTTGAAAACCAAACTATTTTAATTTTTTCAAGATTAAGTCCGTTTTCTTCAAGGTATTCTAAGGCCATTTTTTTTGCTTTTTCGCATTCTGTTGAATTTATAGTTATAAGATAATTATTTTCTTCGCTCCAATAGTCTATATTATAATTTTCATTTACAACCGGTAGCAAACTTTTTGACCTAAATAAGACTCCTAAGTCCTTTGAATAAGTTTTTCCATCACTAGTTTGAAAATTGATTGTATAGGGTAGATTTTTTATTGGAAGGCACCTTGCGCTTTTGGGATAAATACTTACTTGATATTCTGTTTTTTCTTTTAAGCTTTCAGTTGGGACTATTTTAATAACTTTTTGAGTAGCTTTTATATTAAATTTAAAATTGGGGGTTGTTTCAATGTTTAATTCTTTCAATTTTCTTTGGGTTATGGGTTTATCAATATATAAAATAATTTCTGTGTCAGTCCCTACCCTTTTCCCGCTCCACGGTTCATTGGATATTATATTAGTCGTTGGAGTGCATTGGGATTGTATTTTACCGACAATAAAAATAGTCCAGATTACTGCAATTGGTAAGAAAATGATTACTATAATATATATTTTTTTATTTTCCATTTTTTTAACGATTAGTTCCTGCTAATATTTCATCGTGTCTTTGAGCCGTGAATGCTCCATAGTTAAAGTTAGAATTTCCACATCCAGTACAGGTGTCGCATCCGCAATATCTACAACCTATAAGATGAGCTTCATCTGTTGTAAGTTTATCACGGAACCCTTTACTTACTACTGTTCCTTTTCCAAGCGACCCGCTACTACAATATGGTTGATTTTTAAATTGCATTTTCCCTTTAATTACAAAAGCAGAAAGCCATGCGCCTTTCCTATAGTTACAAGCATCTTGTAAGTTGTTAATTTTTACCCTCCAGTTATTCTGGTTACTCCATTTAATGGCTTCGTTTATTTCGTCTGGCATTATTTGAAAAGGACCAATAGCTCCAGCAGAGCTTACTTCGCACCCAGGTTGATCCGCATCGGGGTTAATATCTCCGGGGAAACTCGTGATATGGTGTTCTGTTAAGTAAATTGCTGCTATTATTTCAGGAGGAACATCTAATCCTTCTCCTGCGTCTAATGCTATTTCCCAAAAACCAGAAGGAACAGCACTATTACTTGGTCCAGCGCATACCATTTCTGAAGGCGCATATTGTTCTGCTTTTTGGACGGCTCTTTCATATCTGCCACCATAATAAGGATATCCAGTTTTATTTGGCCACGACCAGTCAGTGACTGAAGTTTTACGCCTTTCTTGCCCCCACATATCAGCGCAATCTCCATTGTTCGGGATACCTTTCCAATTATTAATGTGTTCTGTTACACCAAGATAAATTGCATATTTTATATCCCACATCGCGCCAACTTGCCTGTTATAACATTTATTATATTTATCATTTGTAATAGAAAGGGGCTGAAGAGTACTTATACCGCCGCAAGCCTCACAAATAGGTCTTAATCTTCCCCCAACTGCTTCAAAGTGAGATAAGCCATCTAATTCTCCTAATGCATATGTTAGAATACCTCTTTCAGCATCTAACTGAGTACATCCTTTTTTTTCTTCTTCTGAAAGTTCTGACCACTGGACAGCCACTTCTTCCCTTATTAAGTCAGCTATTTTTTTTTCTCTTGCGTCTTGATCAGCCCCAGAATATTCTTGAATTTCTTCTTCGGTGACGCCCAAATTATTAATAGCGTATTGTTTATGGATGTCATTATCTCTTACATCTATATAAGAAACAATTGGTCCTCCGTTTGAACAAGGCGTATTATATCCCGGTCCCCCATAAAGCGATTCAAGTTTTGTTCTGTCAAACCCACAATTTCTGGAAATTCTTCCAGATTGTTGATTTTGGGTTTGCGTTGCTATAATTGCTATAGCAAAGGGAGTGATTACTACCAGTGCTATAGCCATTATAAAAAACAGATTTTCAGTCATTGGTATTTTCTTTATTTATTTTATTAATTTTAAATATTTTTTTAAAAAACGCCAAATTTTTTAATAAGGACATGGCTGTGGATCACAATTAAGGCTTGGATTATATTGTTCTGGGGGAATATACCCCCTGTTTTGACATCCAGAATGAGGATTTTGAGGATTTGTTCCGATATTTTGCCATATATATTCCATAAATTTTTTACCGGGATCTGATTTATTCCCGGGGTTTAATTCATAATGTCCATAAACATCACAAGCTTTAATATTATACTTTTTCATTAATGCTTTCACTAGTTTTAAATAAGATTCTTTTTGTCCTTGGCTTGGTTCTCCACAGTCCCAGGTTTGCCCATAGTCACAAAATTTTCCAATACCTTCAATATTTATGGATTTATCATTGTAACCAAAAGTTCCAGCCTGTCTAAGGTTTGCTGGAGATGATTGGTATATAATACCATTTTTGTCTACCATAAAAGGCACAAAAGCCTCCCAATAGCAATTATTATAAGGCGCCCCTAAATTGAAATAATTATACACACTATTAAAAGAATCGCTAACATTTCCTGTCCAATGCAGAATAATGAATTCAGGATTTATTAATCTTCCATTTGGTTCTCCTTCTAGGGGAGATTTTAATTTACAACCAGGGTTTACATTATATTGATCATTATCATATTTTTTTATTTGAAAATTATTTTCTCCAACGCCAATTTCGCTAGCAGAAAGATAGTCCCACCCATTATTACTGCTATTATTCGTGCTACTATTTTTTTGAGGCAAAATAATGGGTGGGTTTTTCAAAACCAAGAGGTCTGGATTGATTGTAAGAACAATTGTATAAGACAAAAAAAGCAAAATTAGCCCTAGGATTGAATTTAAAATTTTTTGTCTTGCGATAATTACTTGCTGAGGATTTCCGCTTGCCATTATTAACTGTAACCCGCCTATTATTAGCATTAAAGTTGCAAGGAAGGCAGCAAAAATAAATGAAAATTCATATATATATTGAACGTAGTCTGGAAAGCTATATTGGGGGGGATTTCCGGGGTATTCGACTTCCCACTGAAAAGAAAAAGCAAAAGTAAAGGGCAATAATAGCAAAAGAACAAATAAAGAACCCTTATAGAATATTTTTCTAGGAGTTTTCATTAATAATTAAATAAATAAAAATTATTTTTTTAGCTTTCTTATTAATGGCTGCGATAAAGCCCACCTAATTGTTATTTT
>FWPV01012521.1_pt1 | contig 13055 bp, 7 predicted proteins | sample 2228371 | NCBI WGS metagenome assembly FWPV01 (sample SAMEA103939776, study PRJEB20133) | metagenome | reverse complement strand
GTGACGGTGAGATGGACGAGCCGGAAAGCCGTGGTTCGCTGTCGTTTGCCGCCCGGGAAAAACTGGACAACCTGTGTTTCCTGGTGAACTGTAACCTGCAGCGTCTTGATGGCCCTGTGATGGGGAACGGCAAAATTATTCAGGAACTGGAAGGTTTGTTCCGTGGTGCCGGCTGGAACGTGATTAAAGTGGTGTGGGGCAGTGGTTGGGATAAACTGCTTGCAAAAGACACCACAGGCAAGCTGTTACAGTTGATGAACGAAACTGTGGATGGCGACTACCAGACGTACAAAGCCAAAGATGGCGCTTATGTACGTCAACACTTCTTCGGTCGTTACCCGGAAACCGCAGCACTGGTTGCTGATATGACCGACGAAGAAATTTTTGCGCTCAAACGTGGTGGCCATGAACCTTCAAAACTGTATGCTGCTTTTAAAGCTGCACAAGAGTGTAAAGGCCGCCCAACGGTTATTCTGGCCAAAACCATCAAAGGTTATGGTATGGGTGAAGCCGCTGAAGGCAAAAACATTGCCCACCAGGTGAAAAAAATGGACATGACCCATGTGCTGCAAATCCGTAAGCGCCTGAGTCTGGAAGACTACATCAGTGAAGAAGATGTGCAGTCTCTGCCTTATATCCAGCTGCCGGAAGGTTCACCTGAGCACAAATACCTGCATGACCGTCGTGCTGCATTAAACGGTTACACGCCTGTGCGTTTACCAAACTTCACCAAGCCACTGACCTTACCCGAGTTACCGGCTTTTGAGGGCTTGCTGGAAGAGCAAAAACGTGAAATTTCCACCACTATGGCTTTTGTGCGTGGCTTAAATATTCTGCTGAAAGACGCTCATATCGGTCAGCAAATTGTGCCAATTATTGCCGACGAAGCCCGTACCTTTGGTATGGAAGGTTTGTTCCGTCAGATTGGTATTTATAACCCGCATGGCCAGACCTACACGCCGGAAGACCGCGCTATTGTCTCTTATTACAAAGAAGAAACTTCAGGTCAGGTATTGCAGGAAGGTATTAACGAACTGGGTGCTATGGCGTCCTGGGTTGCTGCTGCTACGTCTTACAGCACCAACGATCTGCCGATGATCCCGTTCTACATCTACTATTCGATGTTTGGTTTCCAACGGGTGGGTGATATGGCCTGGCTGGCCGGTGACCAGCAAGCCCGTGGTTTCCTGTTAGGCGCAACCGCCGGCCGTACTACCTTAAACGGCGAAGGTTTACAGCACGAAGATGGTCACAGCCATATTCTGGCTGGCACAGTGCCAAACTGTATTTCATATGACCCAACCTATGCCTATGAATTAGCGGTAATTATTCAGGATGGTATCCGTCGTATGTATGGTCCTGAGCAGGAAAATATCTACTACTACATCACTGTGATGAACGAAAACTATCATCACCCGGCGATGCCGGTGGGTGCAGAAGAAGGCATTCGCCGTGGTATTTATAAGCTGGAAACACTCTCTGGCAATAAAGCCAAGGTACAGCTGTTAGGCTCAGGCACTATTCTGAATGAAGTGCGCCGTGCTGCTGAAATCCTCAGTGAAGAATATGGTATTGCTTCTGATGTGTTCTCTGTGACTTCCTTTAACGAGTTGGCGCGTGATGGCCAAACCTGTGAGCGTCACAATATGCTGCACCCGAATGAAGCAGAAAAAGTGCCGTTTATTGCGCAGGTACTGGGTAAAGCGCCGGTGATTGCCGCAACAGACTACATCAAAAACTACGCCGAACAGGTGCGCGCTTTTGTGCCGGCAGTTTCTTACAAAGTGCTGGGTACCGATGGTTTTGGTCGTTCTGACAGCCGCGAAAACCTGCGTCGTCACTTCGAAGTAAATGCCGGTTACATAGTTCTGGCATCACTGCGTGAACTGGCGAAACAAGGTGAAATTGACAAGCAGCTGGTCAGCGACGCCATAGTGCGTTTTGGCATTGACACCAACAAGCCGAACCCGCTGTTCGCCTAAGAGGATTTGTAATGAGCATTGAAATTTTTGTGCCAGATATTGGTGCCGATGAAGTTGAAGTGACCGAAGTGCTGGTGAAAGCCGGCGACAATGTGGCTGTTGACCAATCATTATTAAGTGTTGAAGGCGACAAAGCGGCGATGGAAGTTCCAGCGCCTCAGGCCGGTGTTGTAAAAGAAGTACGTGTCAAAGCCGGAGATAAAGTAAAAACCGGTTCGCTGATCATGGTATTTGAAGGCGCTGCAGCTGCAGCTCCTGCGCCTGTAGCAACGCCGGTTGCAGCAGCTGCACCAGCAGCGCCAGTTGCCACTGCGGCACCTGCTGCTGCCACGTTACAGGAAGTGAAAGTGCCGGATATCGGTGGCGATGCTGTGGAAGTCACTGAAATTATGGTGAAAGTGGGTGATGTGGTCAAAGCCGAACAGTCGTTGCTGAATGTCGAAGGTGACAAAGCGGCGATGGAAGTACCTGCACCATTCGCCGGCACCGTTGCTGAAATTAAAGTCAAAGTGGGCGACAAAGTCTCCACTGGTTCGTTAGTGTTTGTGTTCTCTACTGGTGCTGCTGCGCCGGTAGCTACACCAGCACCAGCGCAAGCTGCTCCTGCTCCCGCTTCTGTCGCCGCAGCGCCTGCTCCGGCACCAGCTGTAGTTTCACCAGCCCCTTCTGTGGCTCCTGCAGCCAGCACAGGTTTTGTCGAAAATCAGGCTTATGCCCACGCATCGCCAGTGGTACGCCGCTTAGCGCGTGAGTTCGGCGTTGATTTATCGAAAGTGACTGGCACGGCGCGTAAAGGCCGGGTGCAGCGTGAAGACGTGCAAAATTATGTGAAAAACATTATCGCGCAGGTCACTTCAGGCAAAGGTCAGGTGACTGGCAGTGGCAACAGTGTTGGTTTTGATTTGATCCCATGGCCAAAAGTAGATTTCAGTAAATTTGGCGCTGTGGAAGAAAAACCGCTGTCGCGTATTCAGAAGCTTTCAGGCAGCAACCTGCACCGCAACTGGGTGCGTATTCCGCATGTCACTCAGTTTGATGAAGCCGATATCACTGGCTTGGAAGAATTCCGCAAAGAGCAAAACGCGCTTGCTGAGAAGAAAAAACTTGGCGTCAAATACACACCGCTGGTGTTTATTATGAAAGCGGCAGCCAAAGCGCTGGAAGAATTCCCAACCTTTAACAGTTCACTTTCTGAAGATGGCGCCAGCCTCATTCTGAAGAAATACGTGCACTTAGGCATAGCAGTCGACACACCAAACGGCTTAGTAGTGCCAGTGGTGCGCGATGTAAACAAAAAAGGCATTATTGAACTGTCGCGTGAATTGCAGGACATTTCTGCCAAAGCCCGCGAAGGCAAACTGACCGCTGCTGATATGCAGGGTGGCTGTTTTACCATCTCCAGCTTAGGTGGCATTGGCGGTACGGCATTCACGCCTATCGTTAACGCGCCGGAAGTTGCCATTTTAGGCGTGTCAAAATCTGACATCAAACCAAAATGGAACGGTAAAGAGTTTGAGCCAAGGCTGATGGTGCCGTTGTCGGTGTCTTACGATCACCGGGTGATCGACGGTGCACTGGCGGCGCGTTTTACCGCAACGCTGGCTTCTTATCTGGCCGATATCCGCCAGATCATTATGTAAATGCCAAGGTTAGGGCAGATAAAAGAGCCCTAACCTGCAAATCTTGGTTACAGAGCGGCGGCACTGATGTTAAAATTCCGCCACTTTTTTCGCCTGACAGCCGTACCCTACATCTGGCTGTTGGAAAATCGCCCCGATAATCAAAGGTAATACGATGAGCAACGAAATCAAAACACAAGTAGTGGTACTGGGCGCTGGCCCTGGTGGTTATTCTGCAGCCTTCCGCGCCGCTGACTTAGGTCTGGAAGTGACTTTAGTTGAAGCACGCAGCACACTTGGTGGTGTTTGTTTAAACGTCGGTTGTATCCCTTCAAAAGCTTTATTGCATGTGGCCAAAGTTATTGACGACGCCCGTGAAATGGCTTCACACGGTGTGACTTTTGGTGCACCACAAATTGATTTAGACAAAATCCGCGCCTGGAAAGACAAAGTGGTGGGTCAGCTGACCAACGGTCTGGCCGGCATGTCAAAAATGCGCAAAGTCAAAGTAGTAACTGGTTACGGCAAGTTCACTGGCCCAAATACCCTGGTTGCCGGTGACACTACGATTACTTTTGAACACGCTATTATTGCCGCAGGTTCTGAGCCGGTTGCACTGCCATTTATTCCAAAAGATGACCCACGTGTCATCGATTCTACCGGCGCTTTAGAGCTCAAAGACATTCCTGGTGAAATGCTGGTATTAGGCGGTGGTATTATCGGTCTGGAAATGGGTACTGTGTACCGTGCGCTGGGCTCAAAAGTATCTGTGGTTGAGTTTGCTGATCAGCTGGTTCCGGCTGCTGATGCGGATTTAGTGAAGGTTTACACTAAATACAACAAAGACAATTTCAACATTATGCTGTCAACCAAAGTGACTGCTGTTGAAGCCAAAGCTGACGGTTTATACGTGACTTTTGAAGGCAAAAACGCACCTGCTTCACCAGTTCGTTACGACAAAATCTTAGTGGCTGTAGGTCGTCGTCCTAATGGCGCACTGTTAGACGCTGCTAAAGCCGGTGTAAACGTGGATGAGCGTGGTTTTATCAATGTTGATAAACAACTGCGTACCAACGTTGGCCATATCTATGCCATCGGTGACGTGATTGGTCAGCCAATGCTGGCACACAAAGCGGTACACGAAGGTCATGTGGCTGCTGAAGTGATTTCTGGTTTAAAACACTTCTTCGACCCACGTTGCATTCCGTCAGTGGCTTACACAGATCCGGAAATGGCTTGGGTAGGACTCACTGAAAAAGAAGCCAAAGAGAAAGGTATTGCAGTTGATACTGCGACTTTCCCATGGGCAGCTTCTGGCCGTGCTATTGCTTCAGCCCGCACTGAAGGTTTCACTAAGTTAATTTTCGACAAAGAAACACACCGTATTCTGGGTGGCGCTATTGTTGGTATCAACGCCGGTGAAATGCTGGGTGAAATTTGTTTAGCGGTAGAAATGGGTGCAGATGCTGAAGATATAGCGCTGACTATCCACGCTCACCCAACCTTAAATGAATCTATCGGTTTAGCTGCTGAGATTTACGAAGGTTCAATCACTGACCTGCCAAACCCAAAAGCAAAAAAGAAATAATGTTCTGATTTAGCTTTAAAAAACAAAGGCCGCATTGCGGCCTTTGTTGTTTTCGCTGACATCTGAGTGGTGATGCTGCGCCATCACACTTGTACTGCATGCAGCAAAGTTGTCGCATTCTGTTACAACTTGTGTAAAGACTTCATTGTGTAGTTGCTAATGAAGCTTTAGTATATTTCGCGAGATTGTATTCCCGTCCCTCCAATCAGGAAAAACACCAATGAAAAAAATTACCCTGCTGGCGGCCAGTGTCGCGCTGGCACTTGGTTTAGTGGCTTGTGACAAAGCCCCACAAGCACCGGCCACAACTGCCGCACCAGAAGTAAAAGCAGCCGAGCCTGCAAAAACTCTAGTCTCTGGCGTTGAAACTGAAAACTTCGACCCGGCCGTGAAACACACCGAAAATTTCTTTTACAGTGTGAACGGTACCTGGCTTGCCAAAACTGAAATTCCGGCTGACAAGTCTAACTATGGTGCTTTCACCAAGTTATACGACGACTCTCAACTGGCGATGCGCACCATTATTGAAGCTGCTGCAGCCAAAACCGATAAAGTACCAGGCTCTGACGAGCAAAAGCTGGGCGACTTCTACAACAGCTATATGAACGAAGCTGCCATTGAAGCTCTGGGTGCTAAACCTATCGAAGCCGATTTAGCCAAAATTGCTGCGGTAAAAGATTTAACTGAACTTGCAACCTTAATGGGTGAGCTGCAGTTGATTGGTACTTCGTTGCCATTTGGCTGGTATGTCAACAACGACGCTAAAAACTCAACTCAGTATGCAGTGTATTTAGGTCAGTCAGGTCTGGGTTTACCAGATCGTGATTACTACTTTAAAGACGAAGAAAAATTCAAAACCATTCGTGCTGCTTATGTGAGTTATATCAAAGATATGCTGACGCTGGCTGGCGTGGCAGATGCAGAAAAAGCAGCTGAACGCGTGATGGCGCTGGAAACCAAGATTGCGGAAAAACACTGGAGCCGTGTTGAAAACCGCGATGCTGACAAAACTTATAACAAGTTTGCCAAAGCAGATTTAGTCAAAGCTTTAGGTGATTTCCCATGGGATGCTTACGCTAAAGCGGTGAAACTGGATGGCGCCAGCGAACTGATAGTGTCGCAGCCAAGCTACTTTGAGGCCTTTGGCAAAATTTATAAAGAAACTGATCTGCAAAGTTGGAAAGATTATTTATCTATCCGCTTAGTATCTGAATATTCAGGCAAATTAAGCAAAAACTTTGTCGATCGTCAGTTCGATTTTTACGGCAAAACTTTATCTGGCACCACAGAGCAACAACCGCGCTGGAAAAAAGCCGTGAACGCTTCTGATGAAGTATTAGGTGAAGTAGTCGGTAAATTGTATGTAGCAGAACACTTTAAACCAGAAGCCAAAGCGCGGATGGAAGTGCTGGTACAGAACCTGATTAAAGCTTACCACCAGAGCATTGATACACTGGAATGGATGACGCCGGAAACGAAAAAAGCGGCGCATGAAAAGCTGAATAAATTTACACCAAAAATCGGTTACCCGGACAAGTGGAAAGACTATTCCAACCTGAGCATCAAAGCCGACGATCTGGTGGGCAACTACAAAGCGGCTGCACAGTTTGCTTACCAGGAAATGCTGAACAAACTGGGCAAGCCAATTGACCGTTCAGAATGGTTTATGACACCACAAACGGTAAATGCGTATTACAACCCGGTAAACAATGAAATTGTGTTCCCGGCAGCAATTCTGCAGCCACCGTTCTTTAATCTGGAAGCTGACGATGCGGTGAACTACGGTGGTATCGGTGCTGTGATTGGTCACGAATTAGGCCATGGTTTTGATGATCAGGGCGCGAAGTTTGACGGTGACGGTAACCTGCGTAACTGGTGGACAGACGCTGACAAAACTGAGTTTGAAAAACGCGGCAAACAGTTGGTTGAGCAGTACAACCAATATTCACCACTGGAAGGCATGCACGTGAACGGCGAGCTGACCTTAGGTGAAAACATTGGTGACTTAGGCGGTTTAACTGTAGCGTTAAAAGCTTATAAACTGTCACTGGAAGGTAAAGACGCACCTGTGATCGACGGTTTTACCGGCGAACAGCGTTTCTTTATCAGCTGGTCTCAGGTATGGCGTCGTAAAGGCCGGGAAGAATACCTGCGCAACATGCTGTTGACCGATCCACATTCGCCAAGCGAATACCGTGTCATTGGTATTGTGTCCAACATTCCTGAGTTCTATACCGCTTTTGACGTGAAAGAAGGCGACAAAATGTATATTGCACCGGAAAAACGCGTGAAAATCTGGTAATCCGGTGTTGCTGCAGGGGTCTGCAGTAGCAACCATCTGATAAAAGGCCGCTTTGCGGCCTTTTTGCTATTTGTCCATAATGCAAAACAGCGGACGAATTTATATTCTCAAGCGCTGTTTAAAACGCTATCATCATTCACCAAACTTATACCCACTATAAGCCCAGCTGCTTATACTTGCATGTCAATTCAGGCATTTTTTTCTTATAATCCAGCCTGTTTAGATTCGACTGAAAACCGCTGTAATACAGGTTGCAGTGGACCAACCAGAGGACATTACTGTGCTTCAACAATACCGTGAACATGTGGCCGAACGCGCCGCTCAGGGCATTCCTCCACTGCCATTAAATGCAGAGCAAGTGGCATCATTAACCGAATTATTAAAAAATCCACCAAAAGGCGAAGAAGCTTTTCTGGTTGATTTGTTAGAAAACCGTATCCCACCAGGGGTTGACGAAGCTGCTTATGTGAAAGCAGGCTTTTTAACTGCCATTGCTAAAGGCGAGGCGGTGAGCCCACTGGTGACGCCTGAGCGTGCGACTGAACTGTTAGGCACCATGTTTGGTGGTTACAACATCCAGCCGATGATTGACCTGCTGGATAATCCAAAATTAGGCGCATTAGCAGCCAAAGGTTTGTCTCACACTCTGTTGATGTTTGATTCTTTCCATGACGTCAAAGAAAAAGCCGACGCTGGTAATGCTCACGCCAAAGCTGTAATGCAAAGCTGGGCTGACGCTGAATGGTTCACCAGCAAGCCTGCTATCCCTGAAAAAATCACAGTGACTGTATTTAAAGTTACAGGCGAAACCAACACTGACGATTTATCACCGGCACCTGATGCATGGTCACGCCCTGATATTCCTCTGCACGCTTTAGCCATGCTGAAAAACGTGCGTGATGGTATTGAGCCGGATGTTCCTGGTTCTAAAGGCCCGGTCAAACAAATTGAAGCGCTGATTGCCAAAGGTTTCCCACTGGCTTATGTGGGTGATGTGGTTGGTACTGGTTCAAGCCGTAAATCTGCCACCAACTCAGTGTTGTGGTTTATGGGTGAAGATATGCCATTTGTACCAAACAAACGCACCGGTGGTGTTTGTTTAGGTGGCAAAATTGCACCAATTTTCTTTAACACTATGGAAGACTCAGGTTCATTACCTATCGAGTTAGACGTATCGAAAATGAACATGGGGGATGTGATCGACATTTTCCCACATCAGGGTGTGGTAAAACGCCATGGCACTGAGGAAGTGATTTCTACTTTTGAACTGCGCTCTAACGTATTGTTGGATGAAGTGCGTGCCGGCGGCCGTATTCCACTGATCATCGGTCGTGGTTTAACTGACAAAGCCCGTGAAGCTATGGGTTTGCCACACTCAACCGTATTCCAGCGCCCGGCTGTGACTGAAGTGAGCAACAAAGGCTTCACTTTAGCTCAGAAGCTGGTTGGTAAAGCTTGTGGTGTGAAAGGTATTCGTCCAGGCCAATACTGTGAGCCAAAAATGACCACAGTAGGCTCACAAGACACCACAGGTCCTATGACCCGTGATGAATTAAAAGACTTAGCCTGTTTAGGATTTTCTGCTGATTTAGTGATGCAGTCTTTCTGTCACACAGCCGCTTATCCAAAACCGGTTGACGTGAACACCCACCACACACTGCCAGACTTTATTATGAACCGTGGTGGTATTTCGCTGCGTCCGGGTGATGGTGTAATCCACAGCTGGTTAAACCGTATGTTGTTACCAGACACTGTAGGTACTGGTGGTGACTCACACACCCGTTTCCCACTGGGTATTTCTTTCCCGGCAGGTTCCGGTTTAGTGGCTTTTGCTGCCGCAACAGGTGTAATGCCACTGGATATGCCAGAGTCCGTGCTGGTGCGCTTTAAAGGTGAAATGCAGCCTGGTATCACACTGCGTGACTTAGTGCATGCCATTCCTTATTACGCCATCAAGCAAGGTTTGCTGACGGTGGAGAAAAAAGGCAAGGTTAATATCTTCTCTGGCCGCGTGCTGGAAATCGAAGGTCTGGAGCAGTTAACTGCTGAGCAAGCCTTTGAATTGTCAGATGCTTCTGCTGAGCGCTCAGCAGCAGGTTGTACCATCACTTTATCTGAAGCTTCAGTGCGCGAGTACCTGGAGTCGAACATTGTGATGCTCAAGTGGATGATCGCTGAAGGTTACGGTGATGTACGCACCATCGAGCGCCGTATCAATGCCATGGAAGCCTGGCTTGCCAATCCAAAACTGGAACGCGCTGACGCCGATGCTGAATATGCAGCTGTGATTGAAATTGATCTGGCCGATATTAAAGAGCCAATTCTGTGTGCGCCAAACGATCCGGACGACGCACGTTTATTATCACAAGTTGCAGGCGACAAGATCGACGAAGTCTTTATCGGCTCCTGTATGACCAACATCGGCCACTTCCGTGCTGCCGGTAAGCTGCTCGACAAGTTCAAAGGTCAGATCCCAACCCGTCTGTGGATTGCACCACCAACCAAGATGGACAAAGACCAGCTGACCGAAGAAGGTTATTACGGTATTTACGGCCGTGTTGGCGCCCGTATTGAGATCCCAGGTTGTTCACTCTGTATGGGTAACCAGGCCCGTGTTGGCGACAACACCACTGTGGTGTCTACCTCTACCCGTAACTTCCCGAACCGTTTAGGTCAGGGCGCGAACGTGTATCTGGCTTCTGCTGAATTAGCTGCTGTTGCATCTATTATTGGCCGTCTGCCAACAGTGCCTGAATATCTGGAATATGCCAAACAGATTGAAACGACGGCAGCGGATACTTACCGTTATCTGAACTTCCATCAGATGCCACAATATACCAAAGTGGCTTCAAACGTGATTGTGCAGCAAGCTGTATAACAGCGGTTGAGTTGTATGAAAGAGGCCCGCTTGCGGGCCTCTTTGTTTTTGGCGTTTTGTTCGTTATCAGTGCACAGAATCGGGGTTTTACTGTGGAATTTGACTTTATTTATCTGCCCGACAGCAGGCGTTATTTGCTGAAGCTGCCGATGGAGCAACATGCGCTGCAGCGGTTTTTGCTGGATGAATTTGAGCGCAATGCAAAGGCGTATCAGCCATTGCTGGAACAATTAAAAAACGTTGGTCCTTACACTGAGTATCAGTTTGAAGGGCGCGAATACATTTTAAAAATAGAGCGGCAGGAAGTGTTGGTGTATCACCATAGTGTGGGGCAGTTTGACGAGCCTGATGCTGAACTGGAAGCCGAGCTCAGCACAGACGATGCCAGCTTAACGGCTGAATGTGGCCTGGAAGATTTCATTCATTTACTTTGTGAATGGCAAAAATTTTTACCGAAAAAGTAGCTAAAAACTCGAGAACAGACTGCACTCCGGCAGGGAAATAACGCACCGACTTGGTGCGTTTTTTTTGAGTATGCATTTGTGATTTCAATTAACTATATGAATTAAAACAAATAAAAAACATGGCACAAGGCTTTCTTATCCTTCTGGCAACTGCAACAAAAGCTGGTCTGGTTTGCGCCCGGCCCAACCAACAAGGATAACTGTTATGAAACTGGTATGTGCCATTATCAAGCCATTTAAGCTTGACGATGTCCGTGAAGCCATCGCGGACATTGGAATTGAAGGTCTGACGGTCACTGAAGTCAAAGGCTTTGGTCGGCAGAAAGGCCACACCGAATTGTATCGTGGAGCTGAGTATCAGGTGGATTTCCTGCCCAAGGTGAAGCTGGAAATTGCCACGCTGGATGAGAATGTGGACCGCTTATTACAAGCTATTCAAACCGCTGCGCACACTGGCCGCATCGGCGATGGCAAAATTTTTGTTTACGATCTGGAGCAAGTGATCCGGATCCGCACTGGTGAAATGGACTCAGAAGCCATCTAGGAGTAACTCATGCAAGAACAAATTTATCATTTACAGTTTGCGATCGACACTTTTTACTTTTTAGTCTGCGGCGCTTTAGTGATGTGGATGGCCGCCGGTTTTGCCATGCTGGAATCAGGCTTGGTGCGGGCAAAAAATACCACCGAAATTCTGACGAAAAACTTTTCACTCTATGCCATTGCTTGCCTGATGTATCTGGTGTGTGGTTATCAGTTTATGTATGGCGGCGGTTTTTTCTTAACCGGTATTGAAGCTATGGATGTTGACGCCACTCTGGCAGGTTTTGCCGAACGCGAAAATGGTTTCACCGGTAAGGCCATTTATTCCAAAGCATCAGACTTTTTCTTTCAGGTCGTCTTTGTGGCAACAGCCATGTCTATTGTGTCTGGCGCTGTGGCTGAACGGATGAAACTCTGGGCATTTTTTGCTTTTGCAGTGGTGATGTGTGGCTTTATCTACCCAATGGAAGGTTCCTGGACCTGGGGTGGTCAGTCGGTATTTGGGTTGTACACACTTGCTGACTATGGTTTTTCTGATTTTGCCGGTTCAGGTATTGTGCATTTGGCGGGCGGCGCTGCCGCATTGGCTGGTGTGCTGCTGCTTGGTCCTCGGAAAGGTAAATATGGCAAAGACGGCAAAGCCCACGCGTTCCCGGGTTGTAATATGCCGATGGCTACTTTAGGCACCCTTATTCTGTGGATGGGTTGGTTCGGTTTTAATGGCGGCTCTATGTTAAAGCTGGCAGATATTGGCAATGCGCATGGTGTAGCCATGGTGTTTGTAAACACCAACGCTGCTGCAGTGGGTGGGGCGCTGGGCTCATTGCTCGTTGCTATGCTGCTGTTTCGTAAAGCTGATTTAACCATGGTGCTAAACGGTGCTTTGGCAGGTTTGGTGGCAATTACTGCAGAACCGTCAACACCAACACCGCTGCAGGCCACCATTTTTGGTGCTGTTGCCGGGGTGATTGTCGTGGCTGCTATTGTTGGTCTGGATAAACTGAAAATTGATGACCCTGTGGGAGCCATTTCTGTGCACGGTGTGGTTGGTTTATTTGGTTTGTTAATCGTGCCTCTGACCAAAGACGCCGCGTCATTCACAGGCCAGTTGATTGGCGCTGCCACCATCTTTGTCTGGGTCTTTGTCACCAGTCTGGTGGTTTGGTATGTATTGAAGCTGGTGATGGGGATTCGGGTCAGCGAGCAGGAAGAATATGATGGTGTAGACCGTTCAGAGTGTGGTATCGAAGCTTATCCTGAATTTGTTTCATCATCCAAGTAAGCAGTCTGGCAGGTTCGGTGGGGGCCTGTCGGAAGCGGTTTGCAAAGTGAGCAGCTAGCCCTAGATACTCACTTTGCAAACGAACTTAACCCACTAAGTCGTCTATCCTTGTCCTTTGTCTTTATCAGACAGCCCCATAGGTGTTTGCTTATGGGGTTTTTTCATACACTGGCTTTTTAGCCGTTGTTATTTTGTGCACCGTTAATGTAGCAGTACATTTCTTCGCCGCAAAGTGGAAAAACAACAGCTGAAAATATTTCACCTGTCTGCCGTCAATTGTGAGAGATCCTGTCAGAGCACGATGTTAACCAGAAACCAGAAACCAGAAACCAGAAACCAGAAACCAGAAACCAGAAACCAGAAACCAGAAACCAGAAACCAGAAACCAGAAACCAGA
>FWPV01012519.1_pt1 | contig 13057 bp, 10 predicted proteins | sample 2228371 | NCBI WGS metagenome assembly FWPV01 (sample SAMEA103939776, study PRJEB20133) | metagenome | reverse complement strand
TGACCCCGGTATGGGTCAGGGTCAGGTTGCCGCAGACATCCCCGGTCTGCGCGCCGGTGGGCGCGGCCTGCAGGGTGTAGGATTGAGCGGTGATGGCAGAGACGGAGATGTCGTAGCGGGCCTCGCCGTCCTTGGGAGATTGGGTCAGTCCGGCCAGCGCGGGGGCGGTGGTACCCCCAGCGTCCGCGGAATACCGCCCGTTCATGGTGTAGTAGCGCTCCATAAACCCCGCCGCCTCCATGAGCACCGCCTTCGCATCCGCCCGCGCCGAGCGGCGGATGTGCTCCTGATAGGACGCCACCGCCACGGTGGCCAGAATGGCCACGATGGCCACCGCCACCAACAGTTCGATCAGGGTAAAACCCCGCTGCCGCATGTTCACCTCAGCCTCCCAGGATATTTGGCGCAATAGGGGCGAAAAATACCAGATGCGGGCCGCTCGGGGTACAGGCACCGCTCTGCCATATTCCAGCCGGATCGAAGGGGATCATCCGGCGAGCCCTAATCGATGATCTCCCGCCAGGAAATGCGCCCCACGCGCGGGCTGCTGCCGGGCGGATTGAGCCGGATCGCCTCCGTCGTGCCGGTGCTGCCCAGACCGATGGCCACCGCCCCCTCACCGGACAGGAAGTCGAAGCTCTTGACGATCCCCACCGTGGACATGATGCCGGCGACGACCTCGCCGCCGACATCGATGATGCTGGTCTCCGGCATGGCGCCGGTGCCGGGCTCCAGCTCCATCAGCCAGCTTGTACCGCCGAACTTGCAGGGGTCCGCCTCCGGTATCAGGGTGGTGAAAAAGACCCGGCCGAACAGCCGCCTGGGCGTGCTGATCACCCGTTCCCCCTTGGCCCCGCCATAATCGAGGTCGAGATACCAGCCCCTCTTCGTCGGATAGCTGACCGGGGTTATGCTCGTCTTGCGGACGGTCTTGCCGCCGATGGCCTCCTCGGCGGTGATGGACTGCGCCACCAGATCGGTGCGACCGGCAATGGCACTGCCGTTGTCCAGAAGCCCGTAGAGGCTTTGCACCTTCTTGTCCACCTCGTCCCCCGTGGCGAAGAAGCGGCCGGTGCCGAAATACACCATGACGCCGCTCGTCCCGCCGGGCGGGGTGCCCAGCTCCGGCGCGGCGGTGATGGGCTGCGGGTGGCCGCCAGGCCCCACCGCCGTGAACAGCGGCGCCCCCCCGAAGGCCACCCCCCATGTGGCCTCAGAAGCACCGGAGACATCGAACTTCCACATCCTGCCCTGCAGGTCACCCGCATAGATATAGTCCGTGGTGCCGTTGCCATCCGCGTCATAGAGGCTGGGCGCGGCCAGTCCGTTGTCCGTGCCGCCCACGTCGAATTTCTTGATCAGCGTACCGTTGGCCAGGTCCACCACGAACAGCACCGCCTTGCCGCTGGCACTGTTGTAGCCGTTGCCGAACACCGCCGCCCACTGGCCGTTGTTGAGCCGGGCGATGATGGGCTTGGCCATCGTGTAGCCGATGTCCGCATCCGAGGTGGAATCCCGCTCCCACAGCACCTTGCCGGTGCCGAAATCGCAGGGATTGGTCACATCCAGGGCGAAGATGCTGCGGCCGCCCGCCCCGGTGGTGCCCAGCAGGATGGTCTTCCAGGCACCGCCGAGGTAGGCGTCCCCCACAGAGGCCGGCCCATCCACGTAGTATCGGTGGGGAATGCCTCCGTGCTGCCCATAGGCGGGGTTGGCCAGGGTAGGCATCTGCTCCCGCGCGGCCTTGGGGATGTAGGCGAACACCTCGCGCCCCAGGGTCGTGCCGCAGGCGTGCTCCGCGCCCGTGCCGCTGCCTGCGACGAAGCCGTGCAGCATACCGTCGTTGGCGCCCACATACAGCATCTTCACCCGGTTCTTGTTGGCGGTGACGAAGTTCTTGTAGGCATCGCTCGCCCCCTCCGGCAGCACGGCATAGCCATAGTCCTGATGGCCCACGTACACCGGGTCGGAGTTGACGATGTCGCCCAGAAGACTGGTACGTCTACGAAACTTGCCACTTATGACGTTGCCGTCGGCATCGAAGACCTGCTCCTGACTCTGGTCGCCGCGCAGCCAGGCGAGCACCTCGGCAGGGCTGGCCCCGACCACCCCCACCTGGTCGGCCCAGTCGGTGGGCAGCAGTGCAGTGGTGTCGAAGTTCACGGCAGTCACACCGTTGTGAGTGACCAGCTTGCGCTCCCCTGCCGCAGGCATGCTTGCCCGCCAGATCTCCTCGCCCAGGGATCCATCCAGATGGAGCCTGTTGGCGATGAGCTCCCCCGACCATTCCACCGCCGTGTATTTTGCCTGGTACACCGTGGTACCGGTGTCCAGCCGGGTGGAGTTGGCGGCGATGGATGCCGACGCGGCCAAACGGCGCTCGATGCGGTTGGCGATCTTGTCAATGGCGTCGATGATCTCGTCTATTCGATCCACCGGATAGAACACCCCCCGGCTGTTCAAGGCGGCGTGCCAGTGGTCGTAGGCAAGGGCATGCCCATTGTCATACTTGTGCCAGTTTTTCATACCCTTGGCCGGCTTTCCATCATACATGTCCGTCGCCCAGTCCGAGCCATGCTGGGACAGGAATTGTCCCTGGGCGCCGGTGATGACCATGAACTGCATCAGGTTCTGCCAGGTGGCCGGGTTGTTTTTTGGGTTCCATGTCTGCTTGGTCTCGTTGCCACTCTTGTCAACGATACTCGGTACCAAGGTGTTTGGCACGTCCTCATCCGGTGCGATGTCAACCGCCCAGTAATACATGGCTAGATCGGCCAGGCTGTTGATGTTTTGGCAGTCCGAAGTACAGTTCCTTTCTGTAAAATTATCCTTTTCAGGAACCGCAGACGCAGGATAAGGCCGGTCCATGTAAGGCGTTCTTGGGGTATAGTCTATTGCCCATTTATATCCGCCGCCAGCACTCCCCCCTTTGGCATATGTTACACTATCCGCATCCCCCGGCAGAGGGGCCGCACCGACATCCAGATAATTGTAAGGAATGCTCGGTATTTCTATATGTCCGGAGTGGGCATCCCCGACTACCAGGTGGATATTATCACGACAAGATCGCAAGATACTAGAATCATCGCTAGGATCGTCCCTGTAATTTTCTTTCATTCCGAGGTATTTGGCTGCGCGAATCAAAGCATAATTCGTGCTGCCAGTATATCCAATCGCACCTTTAATCCATTTATAGAACTCATGACTATGTATGTCAACGAACTCCCTGAGACGGTTGTCTACGGCTTCCACGCTATAAGTCATCAAATCGTAATATTTACACACACCCGCAGAATCCAGTACACACGAATCCGAAGGAATCGTCTTTCCATGGTCCCCTTGCCAGGCAAGACGAATCTTGCCTTCCAGTCTCGGCATGGCGAGCAGTATGGCGGTGCGAGTAGCCAGCTCACGGGTGCGGTAGAATGAATACCATACGGCATAATTCTTTTTCTGAGCGGCATCCAGTGTTTTAATATAAATCTTCTTGTAGCATTCCGCATTTTCGGCATGCTCCGGGAATGTGCAGCCCACACCCCCAACTGACTTGCTCACATCAAACTCAGAATAGTATGCCCCATTGTCATCACATGTTGGGCCTGCTCTTGTCTCCGTCGCAATACCAAAAAACAGCACTGCCCCAGAAGTGGTAGTCGGCGACAAATATTCTGTAAGACAATAATTGTTGTTGAGATCGACCTGGTTCGGCAACATCGGGCCACCATAACAAAATGGCGCAGCACTCGTGTCAGGTGGCGTAACCCCATTGCAAGTTATGCTCACATAATCAGTGGGACTGGTTATATATCCATAGATGCGAGCTGCATCAAAAGTGACCGAACCTTCGTACCCGGGCGGCTCGCGGTAAACGATATGTGGATTGTATGCGATCGGATTGATGTGATATGAGGCCCTGGCCAAATTCATCCCCATGGCCATGTAGGGCGGCGTGGCATAGTAGGACATTCCCGGCAGCTTCAAGGTGAAAACTACATTAGGCTTTGCTGGAGTGGGCAAAACCATGGGCATGTTGGCGATGTCCACCGCCGCCGCTGGCCACACCGCCAGCAGGAATAGACTCGGCAGCCTACGCAAGAGGCTGTCAAGTCCGATGCGCCCATGTCTTCCCCCATGCACCCATTCCCACTTCCTCCTATGTATATAGGTTGTGGATGGGATGTGCCTGTTGTCTGCCGAGATCTCATATTTCTTCATGACCACCTCCCACGGCCCGTTATGGCGCCAGCTTTCAGTCTTCCAGCACGCGCAGATGTGATTGCAGCATCACCACGGTACGATCGCTGATCCCCGTACCCCGTGCCGTGATGCGGTAATGGCGATAGGTGCGCTCGGTCTCCACCGGCAGCCCCACTCGCAGGCTCTCGGCGGCACCGGGGGTTTCGTTGATAGTCGCGGCAAGTCGCTCGGCGATGCAGCGGGGCTGGGCTGCCACCAATGGGAGGCCGGTGTAGGAAAGCACGCTGGTACCGCCGGCACCCCAGCCCGACCAGTCCTGATTCCAGCGCGCCGGATCGACGTCGTCATACATCCCGCCGCTGCCGCCGGCGGAATCGAAGGTACTCCCGGGCACCGCCGCTTCGCACAGGCGCAGCGCCGCCTCCGCCGCCTGGAAGGCGCGGATGCGGTCGCGGGCGTTGGCGGCCATGCGCTCCTCCAGCAGACTCGTGCCAAGCGCGGTGAGCCCCAGCAGCGATAGCAGGGTCAGAAAGATCATGCCCATCACGAGGGCGGCGCCGCGCTGGGATCGGTGGTTGGCGGCTGAGTACAGGTACGACATGGCGGCTCAGCGATTCCGCAGGGTGAAGGTGCTGGTATAGACGTAGCGTAGCCGACGATCCGTGGCAGGGACCGTGTTGTCCAGCTTGCCGTCGTTGTCCGAGTCCCACACGTAGGTCTGGGGCTGGGGCGCCAGGCCGTCTTCCGGGCTGTAGAGCAGCAGGCTCACCCGCACCGCGCGTACCCGCGCCCAGTCCGTCACGGCGTCGGCCTTGCGATACACGTCCACACTGCCATCGCCGTTGGTGTCTTCTCCATAGACCAGCTGCATGGCCTGGACGTGTTCCACCAACTCCTCACTGTTTCCCCACGCGCCTCCCTGCCAAGGCAGCCGATAGAGGGAGCGGTTCCCGCCGGGTCTGTCTCGCAGGTAATAGACCGAGGCAGTCATGGGCATGACCAGGGCATCGGTGCCATAGGCCTTGCCTAAAGCGGCATTGCTGTTACAGGGGTCGTAAGTCTTGCCGTTCGTGGCATCGGTGCAGGGACCACCTTCATGCTTGAGGGCAGTGGTGCCGTCCTGCGAGACGCGGAAGACATCGGCTTGGGTGCAGTCGGCGATGAGCATCAAGTTGGCCGCCTTGAACTCCTCGGTATTGCCAGCAATTGGAATATCGGCATTAGGGCCTTCCATGGTCCCGCTCAGGGGGATGTCCCTGTCCGCGCCGGTGAAGACCACGAAGGTATCGGTGCCGGTCGTGTAATCGTCGGGCTGGTCGCTGGCGTCTTCTATTCCATCCTGATTGCGGTCCACCCGCCAGCCGGACTCGAAGCCGCGGAAGATGCTGGCCGCATTCAAAGGCGACCACGGCGGGGACGCGGCCAGCAGCCCGACGGTCAGGGACGGATCGGCCAGATTGCTGCAACCGAGGTAACCCGCGGCGCGCAGGTCGCGCCCGATGAACTCCATGGCCGCCCGGCCGTTTTCCTGGATGCGGGCAACGGCATCCTGGGTGCGGTAGGTCTGCCGGTTGCCTACGAAGAGATACCCCAGGGCGGCCACCAACAGCAGCCCCAGGCTCATGGCCACCATCAGCTCCACCAGGGCGAGACCGGCCTCGTCCGGCCGGGCCTGCCGGCGCTGCATGGTATCGAGGGGCAGCTTCATAGTTCCGTCACTAGGCGCAGACAGACCTCGCCCGCCGTTTTCGGCTCCGGGCACTCGTCGTGGGTTGCGGTATTACCCATGGCGGACTCGTTCCAGCGCACGATGATGGTGGCCAGTCCCGCAGCAGTCACCTTGATATCGGCCTCACCCGAAGGTAGCACCGCGAGTTGGGCCAGCCATTCCTCCACATCCGCCTTTGCCGGATTAGAGACTGCGCTCGTCGCCCCCCCCCAATCCACGTCGTATTGCCCCCCCCTGGCCTGATTCGGGTTGGCACGCATGCGGTCCAGCATGTCATAGGCAAACTGGGCCGCCTGGGCGCGCAGCAAGGCGCTGTGGCCGTTCTTCAGGGCCACGCTCTGCAGCCCGGCCAGTCCCAGGATGCCCAGGGAGAGCACCACCAGGGTGACCAGCACTTCCAGAAGGCTGAAGCCCGCTTGGGATCTTTGGATGCTTTTCATCAGCAGCTCGTCTGTTCCACCCGTACCCGTCCGGTGCTGTTGAGGATGACCTTCTTGCCATAGGCGCCGTGACAGATCGTAAAGGTGTCGTTGGACAGCCCCTCTCCCATGCCCGAGGCGGCGTAGGAGACGGATTTCTTGACGTTTCCTCCTGCCCCGATGGACACGCCGCCTGGGGCCGCACCTTGGACCCGCAGGATGTTGGCAGCGTCTGTCCCGTCGATGACACCTTTCGTTCCCCCGTCCTGGAACACCATCCACCCCTGCGCCCATTTGCTGTCCTCACAATTGGGGCTTGCCGCGCTCGGGTTGGCACTGCCGCAGACCGTGACCCTGGCACCCCGGCGGATGGCCTCGCTGCGGGCATAGTTGAGGGCCGTCACCAGGTCGCTTGCCGTGGCATCCACCCGGTTACGCCGGAAAAAATCCTGAAAGCCCGGCACCGCGATGGCCAGGAGGATGGCCACGATGCTCAGGGTGACCAACAGTTCGATGAGGGTGAGGCCGACTTGGGTTCTAGCGGACATGGGTGGCTCGTAGTTGATCGCTGGTGGCTGGTAGCAGCATAGAGCCACTGCCTACCAGCTACAAGATCCATGCTACAAGCTACAAACCACCTCCCCCAGCCTCAAGCACCGAACCGACGAACGGTCGCCCTGCTAGAATGAACGGTATGTCCGCCGTCACTTCCTCGCCCGATGTGCTGGTGGTGGGCGCCGGGGTTACGGGTCTGGCCACCGCCATCGCCCTGGCCGAGGCGGGGCTTGCCGTGGAGGTGCTGGACCGGGGGCCGGTGGCGCGGGAATCCACCTGGGCGGGGGCGGGCATCCTGTCGCTGCTTTTACCCTGGCACTACCCGGAGCCGGTGACCGCCCTGGCCGAGCGGGGCCGGCGGCTGTGGCCGGAGTGGATCGCCCGTCTGCAGGCCCTCACCGGCCTAGACCCGGAATACCGGGTAAGCGGCATGCTGGTGGCTGGGACCGCAGAAGCCGAGGCCGCCCGCGCCTGGGGCCGCCGTCAGGGCTGGCGGGTGGAGCCCCCCCCGTCAGACCTCGTGGGTGCCTGCCCCGCGGCCGCCGAGGGTCTGTGGCTGCCGGAGGTGGCCCAGGTGCGAAACCCCCGCCTGGCGCGGCTTCTGGAATGCGCCGCACGCAGCCTAGGGGTATGCATCCGCCCCCACACGCCCGTGACGGCTTTGGAGGTGGCGGGGGGGCGGATCGCGGGCGTGCTGACGGCTGGGGGACGCATCGCCTGCGAACGCGTGGTGGTCTGTGCCGGGGCCTGGAGCCGGGAGCTGCTGGCTGCCCTGGCAGGAGGGGTAGAGATCCGGCCGGTGCGCGGCCAGATCCTGATGCTGGAGGCAAGCCCCGGCCTCTTGCCTTGCATCGTGTACCGGGAGGGGCGCTATCTGGTGCCCCGCTCCGACGGCCGGGTGCTGGTGGGCAGCACCCTGGAGGAGGTGGGCTTCGCCCGCAGCACTACGCCCGAGGCGGGGGCGCAACTGCACGCCTTCGCCCGCATCACCTGCCCCGCCCTGTCCCGGGCGCGCGTAGTCAGGCAGTGGGCGGGCCTCAGGCCCGGCTCGCCGGGCAACCTGCCCGTCATCGCCCCCCATCCCCGGCTCGCAAATCTGTACATGAATGCCGGGCATTTCCGCTACGGCCTCACCATGGCCCCGGCCGCGGCCGAGCTCCTGACGGCCCTGATCCTGGGCCGCACCCCCGCCCTGGAGGTGGCGCCCTATGCCTGGCCAGGGGAGTGGGAAGTGGGGACTGGGGGAGCGCCAGCCCCACAGGAGAATTAGACGTAGTTTAAATTTCGTCTTACAATATGAATACAGACTGGAATCGCCTAGCCCATGTCGCGCCCTGCCCCCTTGAGCCGTGAACAAACCGCCGAGCTGCTACGCCGGCATGGCATCACGCCGACGCACCAGCGGCTGGAGATCGCCTATGCCCTGTTCTCCCGGCACGCACACCTGTCCGCTGACCAGATCATGGCCATCGTCAACCTGCGTCACAGCGAGGCCTCGAAGGCCACGGTCTACAACACCTTGCGCCTGTTCCTGGACAAGGGCCTGATCCGGGAGGTGATCGTGGACCCGGGCAGGGTGTTCTATGACCCCAACACCGCGCCCCACCATCACTTCTACAACCTGGCCACGGGGGAGATCATCGACATCGATGCCGGCGACATCGAGGTGAGCGGTCTGCCGCCCCTGCCGCCCGGCATGGTGGCCGAGCGGGTGGACATCGTGGTGCGCATCCGGCCCGGCCGGGAAGCCGCCCGTGCAGCGTGATCCGCAGGCGCGCCCGCGAGAGGCTCGCCTGCCGCGCGGTGATCTGCGATAATAGAGAGCCGCCGTGCTGCTGTAGCTCAGCTGGTAGAGCAACTGATTCGTAATCAGTAGGTCCGCAGTTCGATTCTGCGCAGCAGCACCACCCATCACCGATCGGGACCCGTTCCGTACCGCCCTCAGCCGGCCATGCCTGCTCCTACGCGCGTCCGCCCACCCCAGTCAGGCCCCACCGGTGGCCGCCGGAGTCCCGTGTGAGCCTGCCGCCCTTCCTGCAGTTCCTGTCCGGGGACATGGCGGCGCTGGACGGGGTGATCCGGGCGCGGCTGCACTCGGAGGTGGCCCTGGTGCGCCAGGTGGCCGAGTACATCATCTACAGCGGCGGCAAGCGCCTGCGCCCGGTGGTGGTGCTGCTCACCGCCCGCGCCCTGGGCTACCAGGGGTCCCATCACCTGGAACTCGCGGCCGTGGTGGAGTTCATCCACACCGCCACCCTGCTGCACGACGATGTGGTGGACGAATCCCAGTTGCGCCGCGGCCAGGACACCGCCAACGCCCGCTTCGGCAACGCCGCCAGCGTGCTGGTGGGCGACTTCCTCTATTCCCGCGCCTTCCAGATGATGGTGACGGTGCAGAACATGCGCGTGATGGAGGTGCTGGCGGATGCCACCAACACCATCGCCGAGGGCGAGGTGCTGCAGCTGATGAACTGCCACGACCCGGACGTGACCGAAGAGGCCTACATGCGGGTGATCCGCTACAAGACGGCGCGCCTGTTCGACGCCGCCGGCCGCCTGGGGGCCATCGTCGCCGGCCGCGACCGCGCCATGGAGGACGCCCTGGGCGCCTACGGCATGCACCTGGGCACCGCCTTCCAGTTGATCGACGACGTGCTGGATTACTCCGGCGATAAGGAGACCACGGGTAAGAACGTGGGGGACGACCTGGCCGAAGGCAAGCCCACACTGCCGCTGCTTTACGTCCTGCGCCATGGCACCGCCGAGCAGGCCGAGCGGGTGCGCCAAGCCATACGGGAGGGCGGCGCCCAGGATTTCGACCTCATCCTGCAGGCCATCCGGGACACTGGCGCCCTGGAGTACACCCGTGACCAGGCCAGGCAGGAGGCAGCCCGGGCCGTCGAGGCCCTGGCCCCCGTCCCGCCTGGCGCCGAACGGGATGCTCTGATACAATTGACCACCTTTGCGATCGACCGCAGATACTGAGGGGCTGTAGCCCTTCGGTCACACGGGGTGTAGCTTAGCCTGGTAGAGCGCCACGTTCGGGACGTGGAGGCCGGAGGTTCGAATCCTCTCACCCCGACCAATCCCCTCCTTGTCTCGCGCGATTACGTGGCGGATCAGCCTCGGTCGCGAGCGGTCATTCGATGGATGCGCTGTCCATCGCTGCGCACCTCTTGTCGGAAATCTTTACACTCCCACCCAAGATTAGGATGGCCTGATCTGGGGGAGCGAACACATCTGGCTGGTCTATGGGTGCGTTGCCTACAGCCTTGCGGGCAAGACCGTCGGGCAGTCATGCCTTGGCGCGCCGGCCCGACGGTGAGCTGGAGCGAGATCCAGTCAGACGTGTGAGAGGAGCTTCCCTGCGCAGCCGGCCCAAGTCGCAGCCAGACGGCGGGCATGAGCGGATACGAACACCCCGGTCACCGAGCCGATGGCAGGGCCCACGGGGAGATATGTCGGTTTTTTTTACACTTGCCCACTGCTCCGCACCGTGCACCTCAGCGGCGTCATCGGGGACGATCAGTAATCATATGATTTATATGAACAATTCGGCATGCTCTTGGGCGTTGGCATGGGTATTGCTTATCTTCTGAGTACCTGAACTACGACAGCAAACCGATCCTGTTCGCACAACGTAGTTTTGGGGGAGTCATGGTCAACCTCAAGGAGAAAGACATGAATAAGCGATACACCCTGTCTGTCCTGGCGCTTGCGCTGACGTCTGCCGCCGGCGTCCAGGCCGATGTGATCTACAATACGGACAGTGCCGCCACTGCCAGCGTGGCCCTGGGTGTGAATCCGCAGGGTCACCTCAATGCCGCCCCAAACATCACGTCCAACGCAGGGGCTACCGGCGTGGCGTACAAATTCCCGGATGGCACCTGGCAGGACGCCACTGCCCCCGGCTGCCAGTGCGAGGGCTGGGGCGTGGGGGTCAACGGTAGCGTGGTCGGTTGGGCCAGCATAAGCAATGGGGGCATTTCCAACCTGACGCTGAACAGCTTTTCTTCCACCGCCAGCACGGCCACCTCGGTGGTGCAACTCACCAGCCTGCCGGGGCTCACCGTCACGCATGAATACATGCCCTCGTCCGCAGCCTCCCTGTTCGTGGCCAAGGTGACGATTAAGAACACGACTGGGACCACCGTCACCGATGTGCGCTACAACCGGGTGATGGACTGGGACATCCCCCCCACTGAGTTCAATGAGCTGGTCACCCACGGAGGGGTGGTAGCGGCCTTCGGTACCCCCAGCTTCGGTAACCCCAAGCTGATCCGTGCCCACGACGACGGCTTCGAGATACCCGATCCCTATGGCAGTCAAACCCCCATCATTGCCGCGACCCTGAACACCGATTTCGTCGATAGCGGGCCTGCTGATCACGGATCTTCCTTCATCTTCGGCTTCGGCGACATCCCGGATGGTGAACAGGTGTCGTTCGACATCTTCTATGGGGCCGCCGCCAATGAGTCCCTGGCCCTCGCCGCCTTGGGCACCGTTGGCGCCGAGGTGTATTCCCTGGGTCAATGCAATCCTGTCTCTTCTGCGTGCGGTGACATCACCTATATTTTCGGCTTCAAGGGCGTGGGCGGCACCTCGCTGCCACCCCCGGCCGTTCCGGAGCCGGCCACCCTGGCCTTGTTGGCCCTGGGGTTGGGGGGCTTGGGCTATCTGCGCCGCAAGGGCGCCTGCTGAGTCCCTGATGCCTGCATGAGGTTCGGAACGAACCACCTCCTGTCGGCCATCCTGTGCGCGGCAGTCCTGTGCCATCGGGCGGGGGCCGTGCCCATGCAGGCAGTCCCCTCTTCCCTGCCGCCAGCCCCGGCACAGGCCGCCACGCCAGCGGACCAGGCCTACCAGCGTGGCCTGCAGGCATTGCTGGCGGGCCGCCTGGCAGAGGCGGAGACGGCTTTTCGCGAGGCGCAGCGTCTGCAGCCCAAGGCGGCCCAGGGCTGGCTGGGTTTGGCGGAGGTCTACCTGCAGCGCGGGCGGACGCGCGAGGCTGAGGGGCTGCTGCGTCAGGCGCTCAAGGCCGAGCCGGATAGCCCCCACGCGCATCTGGTGTGGGGGGAATACCTCTACAAAACGCGCCGCTATCAGAAGGCGGAGGCGGCCCTCCGGCAGGCCGCCCATCTTGCCCCGGACGACGCAAGACCCTTGGTCCATCTGGGGGATCTCTACATGCAGGCGCTGAAGCGGCCGCAACCTGCCATTGACGCCTATCGCCGCGCCCTGAAGATCGACCCGGACCACGCCGGCGCCCATTACGCCCTGGGGATGGCGCTGTGGAGCGTGAGCCGGGCACAGGAGGCCGTCGGTCTGCTGACGCGCGCAGCGCGGCTGGCCCCGGACAACCCCCTGCCCCTGCTGGCGCTGGCACGCCTTGCGGCCGCCAAGGGCGACCTGACCGATGCCCTTGCCCGCGCCGATCAGGCCCTGGCCATTCAGCCTGGACTGACGGCGGCCAGATTGTTGCGCGGCGACCTCCATGCCCAGCGTGGCGCCCTAGAGGACGCCCTGCGCGAATACCGCCAGGTGGCGCAGGCGAACGATAGACTGCCGGAAGCCTGGCTGAAACTGGCACTGACCCAGCAGCGGCTAGGGCAAGTCGAGCAGGCGCGCGCATCCTACCTTCGATTGCTGGAGCTGGATCCCGAACACGCTGTGGCGTATAACAACCTGGCATGGATGGCCCTGGAGCAGGGCCGATTAGACCAGCAGACGCTGGACTGGGCCCAAAAGGCGGCACGCCTGGCGCCGAACTCGCCCAGCGTGCAGGACACCCTGGGTCGCGTATTGTACGCCATGGGCAGGCTGAGCGAGGCAGAACGAGTGCTGCTCCAGGCCACAAACCTGCCAGGCGCGCAGGCCGGTATGCATTACCGCCTGGCCTTGGTCTATCTGGACCTGAAACGCACCGACCAGGCCAGGGCCGCGCTGCGCCGCGCCCTGGAGCTGGACCCGCAACACAAAGACGCTCGGCAGGCACTGAGCAAGCTCGGACCATGAAGCACAGTACGGGGTTCGGGATGATCAAGGTCTCGGGGCCGGGCATGATCAATCCCTGAACCCCTCCACCTGGATGGCCAGCTGCACCTCGTCGCCCACGAGGTGGGGCAGCCCGAAGGTCATGCCGAAGTCGGAGCGGCGG
>FWPV01012518.1_pt1 | contig 13057 bp, 7 predicted proteins | sample 2228371 | NCBI WGS metagenome assembly FWPV01 (sample SAMEA103939776, study PRJEB20133) | metagenome | reverse complement strand
AAGAGATATAGGCCCATAGTTCGCTCAAATCTGGACGAGTTTCAAGAATTGAGTTAAACTCCTGGTATGACTGAGAAGCTGATCATAACCAATGAACGAGTTGACGACATCCCCCTTCTGGTAGCCCAGATGGAGCAGATGGGGGTGCCATCCCTGCTGGACGAATATTTCCCCACCCACGGCAACTGGCAGGGCCTCAGTCTGGGGTGGACGACTACCGTCTGGTTGGCTCATATCCTTTCGGAGGGCGACCACCGGTTGAACCACGTGCAATCCTGGGCCGAGAAGCGTGTGGAGACACTGAGCCACTGCACCGGTCAGGAGGTGCGCGCCCTGGACTTCAGCGACGACCGCCTGGCGGACGTGCTGAGTGCTCTTAGCCGGGATACCGCCTGGGAGGGCTTTGAGGCAGCCCTGAACGGGTATCTGCTGCGGGTGTACGACCTGGCCCCACAACAGGTCCGTGTGGATAGCACCACGGCCAGCGGTTACGGGTCGGTGACCCCCGACGGATTGTTCCAGTTCGGGCACAGCAAAGATCACCGGCCGGACTTGCCGCAGGTGAAGGTCATGCTTTCCACCTTGGATCTTCTGGGGATGCCGCTGGCGACCATGGTGCTGCCTGGTCAGCGCGCTGATGACCCGTTGTACATCCCGGCCATCAGGCAGGTGCGGGAGGGTGTGGGCCGACAGGGGTTGCTGTATATCGGGGATTGCAAAATGGGGGCGCTGGCAACCCGCGCCTTTACCCAGGCGGGTGGCGACTTTTACCTGTGTCCCTTGTCGGAGATTCAGCTGCCGCCAGAAGCTCTGGAAGAGTACCTGGTCGCGGTTTGGCATGGAGAACAGGCCCTGACCCCCATCTGCCGCGAAAAAGAGAATGGTGAGCAGGAACAGATTGCCGAGGGCTACGAACGGGTGGAAGTGTTGACGGCGGAGGTGGATGGGCAAACCGTCACCTGGACAGAACGGCGGCTGGTCTTGCGCTCCCTGAAGCAGGCACAGGCCGCAGAAGCCGCGTTGCGGGCCCGCCTGACGAAGGCGCAGGGCGCGCTGGCCGCCCTGAATGAGAAAGGCCGCGGAAAGAAACGGTTCACAGAGGTGGACACTCTGCAGCAGACAGCGGAGACACTGGTAGAGCGACACCAGGTCCAGGGATTGCTGCGCCTGAGCTACGAAGAAGAAGTGAGGGAGCGCCCGGTGCGGGGCTACCGGGGACGGCCGGCGAGCGTACGACAGGAGCGAGAGGTGCGGGTAACGGTAGTCGTGGATGAGCAGGCACTCGAACAGGCAATTCGTCGGCTGGGCTGGCGGGTGTACGCCACCAATGCACCGGCTGAGCAGCTTTCTTTGGAACAGGCTGTGCTGGCGTATCGAGACCAGTATGTTATTGACCGGGGCATGGGGCGTCTGAAAGGGCGGCCGTTGTCGCTGACGCCAATGTATCTGGCGCGCGATGATCGGGCGACCGGCCTGCTCCGCTTGCTGACCATCGGGCTGCGGGTGCTGACGCTGCTGGAGTTCATCGTCCGACGCAACCTGGCGGCCGAAGGGACGAAATTGGCCGGCCTGTATGCCGGCAACCCCAAGCGAGCCACTGCGCGACCTACTGCGGAGCGCTTGCTGGAGGCCTTTCGGGAGATCACCCTGACGGTCATTGAGGAGCCTTCGCAAACTCGTCGTCATCTTACTCCACTCTCCGAGGTGCAGCTGCGCATCCTGGCGTTGTTGGGCTTCTCTACAGACATCTACACCAGCCTCTGCGTTGATTCTGCCAAACCGCCCTAGAAATGAGCGAACTATAGGTTTAAAAGCAGGACAGGTTGACAACCTGTCCTATGCTCTCCCGGTTGCCTTTCGGACAGCGCGCCCGGTCGTGAACATAAACGCCAACAGCGCGATCACGTTAATCATCCCGCCCCATTGCCGCCCGGCCGGCCAACCGGCCAGATCGCCGACCACCCGCAAAAGCAGCGAAAAATGCAACAAGCCCACGTGAACGTAAAAAGCCGGTTGAAAGGCTATGGGCGCTTTTAGCACGGCCGGCAGGATGATGGGCGCGTGGCCAAAGATCATGCTGAACACAAAGCCCAAAAAGATTGCGTGCAACAGGGCGTCGTAGCGCGGCCCGGCCGTCGCGCCGCCGAAGGCGAGCGCGAATAGGCCGCCGACGCCCAACCAGGCGTAACCGGAAAGCATGCACGCGGCGATAAAGCGGGTCAACCCGGGTTTTTGCGCGGTGCGCCGGGCAATATCATAGCGGAGCAGCCACACGGCCAGGGCCAGCAGTCCCGCGCCGGTAAGGCGCATGCCCGGCTCCAGGCTCACGCCGGCCAGCCCCAGCCCGCCGAGCAGGACAACCATGATGCCGACAAAAAGATTTTGGACCCATCGAGACAAGCGCAAAATCTGGCCCAGTTCCAATCGCTCGCCCGCAATTGTCAGGACCAGGAATCCGATCCACCAAGGCACGGCGCGGTAAATCGGTTGGCCGGTCAGCCACAGGCCATTGCCGGCGGCCCACGCCAATGCGCCCAGTGCCATCGTCACGGTAAAGGGCGCCAATTGGCGGCGAACAATGACGGCAAAAATAGCCACCAGTCCCAGACTGCCGAGCGTCATGAGCAAGGGGCCCCAAAAACCCGGCGCGCCAATGACCAGCGCCAGCGCGCCCAACACGTTCAACAACGGCGCGGCATAAGCCCAGCGGCGATCTAAAGCCACCGCTCGTTCCAGGCCGATCAGCGCGCCCAAAAAACCGGATACCATTAGCGGGCCGTGAGCTACATTCCAGGCAGGATGCAAAAGCGGCAACGGCCAGCCCAGGCGCAACAATCCAGCCCACATCGCTGCCAGCAAGGCGAGCAGCGCTAAGGCCATCAACGGAAAACGAGCCAATTTCATCACGTTCGCCTCGACGTCAGTAGTTCAGCCGGGTCTGTCTCGATCGATAACATTATAGCCTGCGCGCGCGGATTTATCTGTGACATTTGTCTCATCTGGTTTTTCTCTTACAACCGCCTGGGGGTTGTCACATTCGCGCACCGTCTCTCACAGCACTCCCCACATGAGGCCCGGCCTGGGGCTTATCGCCTGCGCTATTCGCTGCATGACCACAAAACCTGCCTCTGGTTTGCGCGCCACAGTCGCGCCTGGCGAGGGTCATGGGTTCGGGGCAGGTCGTTGGGAAAACCCCAGTCTCACCATTCCTTTCAATCATACGCCGGGAAAGCGGCCACCGTCCATCCGTCACGCTCGACTCAAAGGGATGAAAAAAGAGTGAGGGGAGGGTATGTGGAAGGGGAAAGGGGCTAGTCCTGACCTGGCGCTGTCTTTTGCCCTCGTGGACAGGGGCAAGAGCGGGTGGGGTTCTCCGACCAACGGCTCGTCCTGGCCTGGCGATGTCTTGGCTTGCGCCGCCAACCCCTGGCAGGCTGTTGCCGGTTAGCCACGTGAAGCTTGCCAGGAGGTTGCGAACGTGACTCGTGTGCCGGCCGAGTTTCCAGTAGAGCCAAATTCTGATGGTCTCCCTGCAAGTGTGGATAGGCCATTTTGCACCGCAGAGACGCGGAGAAACGCTGAGAAAAGATTCGGCGGTCTCAGCCTGTTTTTCGCACCCGTAGGCTGGCCTCCCTATGCCCGCCGATGAACAAGGACATTGCGAAATCCAGGCTGAGTCTTGCCTCCGCGTTGTTTTGTCGCGGCTACGGCCACGAATGGGGACTGGTCATCCATTCCCATTACCCCAACGGCACGTAAACGGCGACGGTAGTTCCCGCGCCGGGGGCCGAATTCACGGTCAGCCGCCCCCGGCATTGCCTGGCGCGGGTGTGCATGATCATCAAACCAAGATGAGACCCGCCCTCGGCGGCAAGCGGGTCAAAGCCGCACCCATCGTCTTGGATTGTGAAACAGGCCTCGCCATTCGCCTGGTCCACGCGCACGCAAACGCGCCGCGCGCGGGCGTGCCGCCGGACATTGGTCAACGCCTCGCGAACGATGCGCACGATTTGAGCTTGCGCCATAGGCGCAAGCCTGAGCGCGGATGGGTCTGCAATGCTCAACTCGGCCTCAAGCCCGCCAGCGCGGCGGAACTCGTCCAGGCAGGCCGCCAACCTTTCGGCCAAGTCACCGGCGGCCGGTTGTGGTTCACGCAGGTCCACCAACAGCGCGCGCACTTGTTCGTACATTTCGCCAACGACCGAGCGAATGTGCGCCAGTTCGCCAACGGCCTGGGTGAGATGACCACTTGCCAGCAACTCTTGTATCAGTCCGGCCTTGAGGTTGAGAAAGCCGAGCGTCTGCGCGATGTGGTCATGCAATTCGGCCGCAATGCGTTCGCGCTCGACCAGCGTCGCCGTCTGTTCAGCCTGGCGCCGCCCGGCCTCGGCCAGGCGCGCCAAGGCAATGGCCCCGGCCGCCGAGTTGGCCAGCAGGCTCAGGGCGTGCGTTTCGTCTGGATCAAAGGGTTCGTTTCCCCTCCGCACCACGCACAACGCCCCCAGGGTAGACTCGCCGGTGCGGAGGGGGGCCACAATGCTTTGCCCGGGCGCGTGAGCGCGCAGAAAAGCGCACGTGGAACATTCAACCCCGGTCAACACGGTTTGCCCCGCGCACACCACCGGCCCGGCCGGAGCATTGCTCAGCGCCTGGCGCAGGTTGGCATAGCTTGTTGCTGCAGTGGCGGCGTCTGCCGCGCACAAAACCAGGCTATGACCGGTCTCGTCGAGCAAACACAGGGCGGCGGCCCTGGCGCGGGTCAGCGCGCGGGCGCGCTCGGTGACGACGCGCGGCAGGTGTTCCAGGTCAAGCTGTGCCGCGACTTGCTGGCTGAACTCGAACGCCAGCGTTAGCTCGCGCGTGCGCTGGGCCACTCGCGCTTCAAGCTGGCTGTGCGCCGCGGCTATCTCTACTCGCATTGCTTCAAAAGCCCGCCCCAGTTCCCCTAATTCGTCGTTGCCCATCGGCGGCAGCGGTTCCGCTAGTTGCCCGGCGGCTATGCGCTGCGCGGCTAGTCCCAACACAGCCAACGGCTGAGCGATATGCCGCCGGCCGACCAGATAACCCCATCCCAACAGCAGCAGCGCGGCGGCCAGAAAGGCCAGTTGAATGTAGCGCAGGCGGACCAGCCTGGCTTGCGAGCGCGCTTCAAACGCAATCACAATCGAATCAAGCCGGGCCAGTAAAAGCGGCTCGGCGGCCTGCAGGGCCGCTGCGTCGGGCGGTTGAAGCCGCAAACGAAAAGTGGCCCACGTTTGAGCCGCCTCGTCCAAACGGGCGCGCACATCCGGGTCGGGCGCGGGCGGCAACAGCACAACCTGGCCGTTCCAGTCCTGGCTGGGGCCACCGTCGCGCAAAGCACGCAGCGTTTGGTCAAAGAGTTGAATTGAGGCGGCCAGGTCGGGGCTGTCTGGCTGGGCCTGGCTCAGCCAGACCATCTTTTCGGCCAGCATGCGCTGGCGGCCGGCCAGGTTGATGAGCCGCGCGTCTCTGGCTTGGGCCTGCACGGTCATAAAGGTGACCGTCACTGAGCCAATGACCAGCAGCAAGAACCCAAGCACAATCGCCTCCAGCCGCGCGCGCAGTGCACGCGGCCTGCTGGGGGTGGGATGTGAACTGTCCAAAGTTGTCCTCTCGCTGTCTGTCGGGCAACGTGCGGTCCCTTACCGTCGTCATGATTCTGGGAGATGTTTCCGGCCGTTACCCGACACCTTGCTATGAGATGCTTTCAAAGGGAACCATGCTGATCAAAGAATCGCGTTGTCCCAAGGGCCAATAGCCATCTGGTTACGAGGTTCTTGGCTCCTCCCTTGGGCCGCCCGGAATGGCCGCTCGGGTAGTGAGGCCAGGCCTCACCGCCGACCGGTGAGCCAACCGGCCATCATCCCCAAAATTGCTATAACCAGCAAGACCGTTCCCCAGAATTCATAATGGTTGATGATTAAGAGGGTGCCGCTGACCAGCAGGGCCGCCAGCAGCACCGTCCGCGTCAGCCGGTTCATCGAGCTGACCACAGCGGTCACCTCGTTTTCTATCTCCCGTGAAGGCACGATACGCACCACCAACTGGTCGGCCAGGGCGCGGGTCAGAAAGCGGTCCGCCATAAAGGGCATGCGCCAGAGGGTGTTCAAGAACTCGCCCGCTTGTTTGAGCCAGTCGGCCAGGCCACCGGTCACCTCTTCGGCCAGTAATTTCTCCGCGTAAGGTTGAATGGCGGCCCAGCCGTTAAAGTTCGGATCGAGACTGGTGGCCATGCCCAAAAGAATGCTCACCGTGCGCCCCAGGTAGATATAGTCGTGCGGAACCTGGATGGGCATTTCAAACAGCAAATCGCGGAACTGGTGGATAAAAGAATGAATTTCGCGCAGGTCCAGAGTGCGCAATTCGGTAAGCGTGATGCCGTAAAAGCGCAAAAAGAGCTGGTCCATGGCTTTTTCCACCAGTCGCAGGTCCGCTTGAGGCAAAAAGAAACCCAGTTCGTCCATGGCGCGCACGATGCGGCCGGTATCCCGTGTGGATAGTCCGATCAACGCCTGCCGCAATTGCGTCCGCACGCCCGGCGCGACCTGCCCGGTCATGCCAAAATCCACAAAGGCCAGTCGGAAAGGACGGGGGCGGACGTGCGGCTCGCCAATGGGGTGCACAAAGAGATTCCCCGGATGCGGGTCGGCGTGAAAAAAGCCATCCTCAAAGATTTGCTTCAGGTACGTGGCAAATAATTGTTGCGCTACCTGGACGCGGTCCACGCCTGCCTGTTCCAGTTGAGCCATGTCGCTGATCTTGATGGCTTCCACATCTTCCATCACCAGCACACGCCGGGTACTGAGCTGGCGATAGAGGCGTGGGACAATGACCTCGGACATCCCGGCAAAATTGGTGGCAAAGCGGAGCGCGTTCTCGGCTTCGTGCAGGTAATCGAGTTCCTGATACAGCGTGCGGCTGAATTCGTCGAGCAAGGCCATCACATCGGCGCGACGGCGCAGAGGGGGATAGTCCTTGATCCAGCCCAGGACGGTGCGCACGGCCGCCAGGTCGGTGTCCACAATCAGCGTGATGCCCGGCCGTTGGACTTTGACGATGACCGTTTCGCCGTTGTGCAGGCGCGCCCGGTGCGTCTGCCCCAGTGAAGCAGCAGCCTGCACGGTGTCATCGAACCAGGCAAAGGCTTGTGGCAACGGTTGCCCCAGTTCGGCTTCGACCACGGCGCGGATAGCTTCAAAGCGTTCGGGCGGCACTTCATCTTGCAAATCGGCCAGGGCGTCCGTCACTTCACGCGGCAAAACATCCACCCGGCTGCTGATGAATTGTCCGACTTTGATCAGCACGCCCCCCATCGAGACGGCTAAATCGCGGAACTCGCGGGCGAGCCGGCTATAGCGTTGCGTCGCCGTGCGCTGGACGTAGGCACGTCCCAGCCCGCGCCGCACGATCAGTTCCCACCAGATGATGTGGGCCACCGTGCGCGCGCCAAACCACACAATGCGTCGCGTGCGGGCGCGCAGTTGGCGATTGGTGGGTGAATGGATAGACATGAGAAGCTAGGCTTTTCTTGGCTCCATCTTGCGCAGAACAAATTTTTGCACCTCGGCCACCACAGAGGGAAGCAAAATCAAGGGCAGCATCAGCGTCCACTCGGCCAATGTCAAAGGGACCGTGTCAAAGATGGGTTGCAGGAAGGGAACATAGATGACCCCCATGAGCAGCAAGATGGAAAAACCCACCGCGTATTGCATCCATTTATTGGAAAAGAGGCCCATTTTGATTAACGGGAACTGCTCAGAGCGTGAGGTGTAGGCTCTCAAGAGTTCCGAAAGCACCAGCGTGGCAAAGGCCATGGTTTGCGCGGTGAGGATCGAGTCGGTATGCGCGACTGCGGCCAGGGTGTTCATCCCCAGCCAGTACGCCAGCAAAACGGTGCCGGTGATGGCGATGGTTTGCGTCACCACACCCGTGATTATCTGCCGGTTGATCAGTGGCTCGGTGGGGGGACGGGGTGGGCGGTCCATAATATCGGGGTCGCCTTTTTCCAACCCCAGAGCCAGGGCCGGCCCGCCATCGCTAAGCAAGTTGAGCCATAGCAATTGAATGGCCGTCAACGGCGTGGGCCAGCCCAGCAACGTGGCGATAAAGATAATGGCAATCTCGGCCAGGTTGCAGGAGAGCAAAAAATAAATAAACTTGCGAATGTTGCTATAGATAATGCGCCCCTGTTCGACGGCCGAGACGATGGACACATAGTTATCATCGGTGAGCACCATATCGGCGGTTTGCTTGGAGACATCGGTGCCGGTGATGCCCATGGCGACGCCGATGCTGGCGCGTTTGAGCGCGGGCGCATCATTGACGCCATCGCCGGTCATGGCCACGATATGCCCGGCCGCCTTGAACGCTTCGACGATGCGGACTTTGTGTTCGGGACTGACCCGGGCAAAGACATCGGTGGTTGTCACCTGTTGTACCAATTGTTCATCGCTCATGGCGTCCAGCTCGCTGCCGGTGAGCACCTGCCCGTCTGGACGCAGCAGGCCGATTTCGTGAGCAATGGCCCGCGCCGTATCGGCATAGTCGCCGGTGACCATGGCGGTGCGGATGCCGGCGCGCCGCGCTTTTTCGATAGCCGGCCTGACTTCGGGGCGCGCCGGGTCAATCATACCCACCAATCCCACAAAAATCAGGTCATGTTCGATGTCTTCTGCGCGAGGGGCCTCGGGCACATCTTCCAGCCGGCGATAGGCAATTGCCAGCACGCGCAACGCATCGCGCGCCATCGCCGAGTTCATCGCAAGAATGGTCTGGCGATCGGCCGGCGTCAGCGGCGCCACCCCTTTGCGCCGCAACTGATGCGTGCACAGGTCCAGGACAATGTCCGGCGCGCCCTTGACGATGGCTACATAAAACTGGCCTTGATCCTCGCTGCGGAACGGGCTGGGGTCATCATCGGTGACGTATTTCAGAGCGTGAATGGTCGTCATGCGTTTGCGGTCGGCGTCGAACGGCACTTCGGCCACGCGGGGATACGACTTTTCCAGTTGCCGTCGCCATAGCCCGGCCTTGGCCGCCGCTACCACCAGCGCGCCTTCGGTCGGGTCGCCGACCATGCGATAGGTGGGCTGGCGTTCTTTTTCGCCGGTCACTTCCAGCTCCGCGTCGTTGCACAGCGCGCTGCCCCACAATAAAGTGTTAATCACCGGCCGGTGGGCGGCGGTGGTCAGGCGACCATCTATCATAAAATCGCCGTGCACATCATAACCACGCCCGCTAATCTTGACCGTCTGTCGGTCCGCCCACAGTCGCACGGCCATCATTTCATTTTGGGTCAGCGTCCCGGTCTTGTCGGAGCAAATGGCGGTGGCCGAGCCGAGCGTTTCGACCGCCGGCAGTTTGCGAATCAGCGCGTGGCGGCGCACCATCTCTTGCATGCCCAGCGCCAGGCAGATGGTGACGATGGCCGGTAACCCTTCCGGCACGGCGGCGATGGCCAAACTGACCGCAATGATGAACACATCCACCAGCGTTTGCTTAAAAGTGTTGAGATAGGCCAGCACGCCGGCCTGGGCCATCATGGCCGGCTCGGTATCGCGCACGGCGGCTATCAGAAAAACCAACGCACAGATGGCCAGGGCCCCCAGGCCCAGGGTGCGCCCCAATTCATTCAACTTGCGCTGGAGCGGCGTTTGTTCTTCGGCAAAAGATTGAATCATCTCGGCAATCAGGCCGATTTGCGTGTTCATGCCGGTCGCCACGACAATGCCGCGCCCTCGACCATACGTGACCATGGTGCCCATGTACGCGCTATTGCTGCGGTCGCCCAGGGCCGCTTCGGGCTTGAGGAGATGCTGGGCGTATTTTTGCACCGGAACCGATTCGCCGGTCAACGCGGCCTCGTCAATTTTGAGGTTGATGCTCTCGACCAGCCGCACATCGGCCGGGACCAGGTTGCCGGCTTCCAACAAGACAATGTCGCCGGGCACCAATTCGCGGGCCGGGATGGTCAACCGGTGACCGTCGCGGATCACATGCGCGTCGGGCGCGGCCATTTTTCGGAGCGCGGCCAGGGACTGCTCGGCCTTGCCCTCCTGGATGACGCCCAGCGCGGCGTTCAGCACCACAATCGCCATAATCGCCACGGCTTCTACCCAATCGCCCAGCGCGGCAGAAATCAGCGAAGCCACCAGCAAGATGATGACGACAAAACTGTTGAGCTGGTCCAGGATGCGTTTAAGATAGGAGGGCGGCGGTGGTTCTTGCATTTCATTAGGGCCGTATTCTTGGAGCCGTGCGGCCGCTATCTCGGATGAAAGACCATTTTCCAAATGTGTGGATAAGGACGCAATCACCTGATTGATCTCACGACTGTGCCAAGCCTTTTCTTCATCAGGCATTGTTCTCTCCTGTGTTGGCATATCTTTGAGGGACAGTCGGATTATACCACAACGCGCCCCATAACCATAAAACCTTTGCTCCGCGAATTCACACGAATCTGCACCAATAACATTACAGCGCAAGGTCGGCTCGCCGCGCCGTCCCCGGTGCGGCCGGCAAACGCCGCCGGGGACGGCGGCCTAGCAGAATGGTGCGCTGTTATTAACCGTTACGTTTCACTTTTTACGTTTCACTTTTTATGGCCGGTCGAGGCTTCGACCAGGGTGTGGTCGGTCAGATAGAATACATGCCGGTTGGGATAGGCGGCGATGACGGCCGCGTTGGCGGTCGGACCTTCATCCAGCACAAAGATAACGTCGCCCGCCAGGCTCGGGTCATTGGTCCAGGCTAATTCGCTGTAATCGCTCCAGTGACGGATGTGAACAAAGACGAGCGCGTTGTGAAGACCGAGTTGAGCCATCTGCTGGCGGGGTTGGCGCGTGACGCCATAAAGTCCATGCCACACGGCCAGACGCGCCGGCAAGACGCCCAAGACATTGGCGGCCACCATGATTGCCAGAGCTGCCCGTACCAGGCCGGTTCGGTTCTTCAACATGTACCAGGCCTTGAGCAATCCATGAGCGGCCAGCAACCATAGCAGGGGCAAGGCCTCATAGTAATAGCGCGGACCGTACAGACCTGAACCTTGCACCCAATAAGCCATGTGAGCCAGGACCAGAGCGACCAAAGGCAACAGCAATCCCCACCTGGCGCGACGCGGCGGCAAGAGCACCCCCAGCAGCACAGGTAACCAGCTCAGCAGCGGCCAGCCGAGCAGCATGGTCAGTAAATCAAGTAAATCCATATAGGCGTTGAACAAGGCAATGGTGAGATTGTGACCGCCGGGCAGGATACCGTAGCCGGGCCCGAATCCAGGCCGGTCGTACGGCCATACCAGCGTGTACAATTCAATGGTATAACGGCCGGTCAGGGCATAGCCATACAAGGGCAACAAGGCCGCGATAGCCACGCCGGTCAACCCCATCAAAACTACCGGCCGCCACGACCGTTTGTGCGTTACATGCCATACGGCCAGTGCGACAAAAGGTAGCGCGTAGGCTAAGGCTGTATAGGGGCGCGTCAGGGCTGCCCAACCCAGCGCGAACCCGCCGGCCAGAGCATAGCGTGTACTGCGTGCGAGGTATGGCGTGGGATGAGAGGGAGAGCGCGTGTTCACTTCAGGTCTGGGTAATGGTGAAGCGGCCGGCTCATCGAGCAGCGATCGGAAATCCAAAATTTTGAAACAGGCCCAGGTAAAGATAAGCAGACCCACGGCCGCCAGCGAATGTGGCAACAGGGAAGACGCCAGTCCCAAGAACATGGGCGAAAGCAAGCCCAGCCAGGCCGCCAGCACACCTGTCTCAACGTTGAACAGGTCACGACCTGTGACATACAGCACCCACAGCAAGAGCGCGCCCAGGAGTGGATTGACCAGCCAGTGAGCGCCGACCGCCACACCAGGCGCCAGTACGGCGGCAAAGCCGGGGGGATACTTGGAAAATCGCCGCCCCTCCATGTCGATAGTGAACGGTACCAGAAAAGAATCCGGTTGGGCAGGCGAGGGGGCATACAGTCGCCCCGAGGCAAAAACCTGGGCCTGGTAGTAATGGGCAAACTCGTCCTCGATGTGAGGCATGGCTTCAAATACGTTCCAGGTGATGGAAAGTGTGACCACCAGAACCATGATGAAGAGCGCAAGACCAATTTTGAAGGATGAATGATGATGCATCACAGACAGGTATACCGAACGCATCTCGAAAATTCACCGCAGAGGCACAGAGAACGCTGAGAACCCTATATAAAAATCTCTGCGAACCCGGCGTCTCTGCGGTGAGAGCAGCTACAGATTTGAAAAGGCGCGGCAGGCGTGGTACAATTTGAATATGCGCTTTGATATTTTCACCCTCTTCCCTGCGCTGGTCACCTCGTATCTTGGCGAGAGCATTCTCAAGCGCGCCATTGACGCCGGCCGGGTTGTGGTAGCGGTCCATAATATCCGGGATTACGCCGCCGGCAAACATCGCATCACGGACGATTATCCTTTTGGCGGTGGAGGCGGCATGGTCATGAAGCCAGAGCCCATTTTCGCCGCGGTCGAAACGGTGTTGTCGTGCCCGGCCGGTGTCTCTGCTCCGATCCCGATTATTTTGCTCACGCCGCAGGGGCGATTGTTCACGCAACAGATAGCCCGCGAGCTGGCGCAGCATGAACGTCTGGCGCTCATCTGCGGCCGCTATGAAGGCGTGGATGAACGTGTGCGACAATATCTGGCGACGGATGAAATCTCGATCGGCGACTATGTCTTGACCGGCGGCGAACTGCCGGCGCTGGTGATTGTAGATGCCGTGACGCGCTTGTTGCCCGGCGTATTGGGAGCCCCGGAGGCCGCTTACGAGGATTCCCACGCGGCGGGTCTGCTCGAGTATCCCCATTACACCCGGCCGGCGGAATTTCGCGGCTGGCGTGTCCCTCAGGTTTTGCTCTCCGGCCACCATGCTCAGGTGGCGCGCTGGCGGCGCGAACAAAGTTTGCGGCGCACCTGGCAGCGCCGCCCCGACCTGTTGGCGCAGGCCGAACTTTCGGAAGCCGACCGCGAATTTTTGGCCACCCTGGAAGAACGCCCGTCCCAGTAGGT
>FWPV01011512.1_pt1 | contig 13057 bp, 9 predicted proteins | sample 2228371 | NCBI WGS metagenome assembly FWPV01 (sample SAMEA103939776, study PRJEB20133) | metagenome | reverse complement strand
CGATGAAGCCCCCTATATGTAGGAAAATTACTTATTAATGGATAAAAGTATCTCCGTGAATAGAAATTTTTAGATTTTAATTTTTCGTAAAGCATATCCCTAGTCATTCCAAATTCCTTCGAATTAATTAAAATAGGAAAATAAGTATATGCCGGATTACAATCTAGTGGTGTGCATATAAGTGATATTCCTTTTTTACCTGATAATCTTTTTGAATATAAATCTGCTATAATCTTTCTCTTTTCAATATATTCATTAACATGTTTTAACTGTAATAAACCAAATGATGCCTGGATTTCATTCATTTTAGCATTTAGACCAGGTGCTACTACTGTGACTTCATCGCGAAAACCGAAATTTTTCAAATCATCTATATGCCTTTTCATTTTTGCATCATGACAAATAATAGCCCCACCTTCGAAAGTATTAAATACCTTAGTTGCATGAAAACTTAAAACCGAAAGATCCCCAAAGTTCAAAATTGATTTTCCATTCTTTCTTACACCAAATGCATGGGCTGCATCATAAATCACTTTCAAATTGTATGCATCTGCTATTCTTTGGATTTCATCAACATGGCAGGGATTGCCATACACATGGACCGGCAAAATAGCGGTGGTTTTGGGCGTAATTGCCCTTTCAATTTTTTCTGTATCTATATTTAAATATTTTTGTTCAATATCTACAAAAACAGGTGTAATCCCGTTCCACCAAAGTGAATGGGTCGTCGCAACAAAACTAAAAGGCGTAGTTATTACTTCTCCGGTTATTCGTAATGATTTCAGTGCAATTATTAAAGCTAGTGTTGCATTAGAAAATAATGAAATATGATTAACACCTAAATATTCGGCTAATTCTGTTTCGAATCTTTCATGAAATGGACCATTATTAGTAAGCCATTTACTTTTCCATATTTGTTCAAGGTATGGTAAAAATTCATTTAGTGGAGGAATCGCGGGTTGTGTAACAAATATTTTATTTTTTCCCATATGAAAATTCTATTGCAGTCTTATCCAATATTTTAATTATAATTCAAATCCAACACTTTAAATTCTTATTACACACTTAAAACACCATAGCATCATTTAAAATTATAACGTCAACACATTTTTTAATCGTCCCAACATACTGATCTTTGTCCTACACCTCAGACCATGTCCCAACACACTCAAATTGGTAAATTGGAAAACCATAAACCATAACCTCTTCACGCCTTCCAAAATAATAAAACCTCCTCATCTTTTATATCGTTTGTTGTTTCTCGTTTCTCGTTACTTGTTTCTGGTTTCCTGTTTCTGGTTTCTTGTTTCTCGTTTCCTGTTTCTCGTTTCTCGTTTCCTGTTTCTCGTTTACTTTTTATTGTTGAGTTTTAACCAGAAACTGGAAACCGGTAACTGGAAACCGGAAACATTCATATTTCTTTCATTAGCAAAAAATCAGCTATATGTTTATGTTGTATGCCTTCATATGTATCTTTCCAGGTTGGGTCCATGGTCACTACATATTTCGGAAAATTGTCCCTGATTTTTAACAATGGAAAAAATTCTCTTTCAATTGTTGAATCTTCAATCATTCTGTAACATACCTGTATATAAATCTTTTTTCCTGCTTTTTCGGCTATGATATCAATTTCAAAGTTGTCCATTTTTCCGGTAAAAACCTTAAAATTCCTTCTTTTCAGCTCGAGCAATATAATATTTTCAAGAATACCCGAAATAACCCTGTCCTTGTAGCCCATAAGGGCATAAAATAACGACTGGTCACCTATAAAATACTTTTCATTGGTTTTCAGTATTTCTTTTCCCCTTATGTCAAATCGGGGAATACGATAAATAATAAAAGCGCTTTCGAGGGCATTAAGATAATTATATACTGTATTTAAATCAATTTTTCTTTGCTGGCTTTTAAAATAGTCAGCTACATTTTTAGCAGAAAATTTATTGCCTATATTATCAAACAGAAATTTAACTACTCTTTCCAACAACTCTATGTCACGTATATTATTTCTTTGAACAACATCACGTAATATTACTGATGAATAAATATCGTAAACTATCTTATATGATTCCTCTTCTGTAAAATTTCCTGAATGAATAGCAGGAAAACCACCCAACCTAAGATATTGGTCAAACCTTGCCTTGTTATCGCCAGGCTCATCTCTGAAAAGAAGAAATTCGGAAAATGATAAGGTGTAAACAGGAATTTCAACATACCTCCCTGCAAGAAAGGTTGCCAACTCTCCTGAAAGCATTCGTGAATTAGAGCCAGTTATTGTTATATCTGTATTAAAATCTACCCTTAAGGCGTTTATTGCTTTTTCCCAGGCATTTACCTCCTGAATTTCATCCAGCAGGATATAATATTTGTTTTTGTTTGTAATTTTTGATTTAATATGGGTATATAGATCTTCTGCTTTTGAAATATTAATAAATTCAAAGCTTTCAAAATTCAAATAAATAATATTCTTTTCATCTATGCCATTTTGTATTAATTCATTTTTTAACATCATAAGAAGGTATGATTTTCCACATCTTCTTATTCCGGTAATAACCTTAATAAAGGGCTTGTTGATAAATGACAATATTTGATTAAGATATGACTCTCTTTTTATCATATTATTTGGTTTATAACCCTAAAAATATAATAATAAAACAAATTATCATGGTCATAGGCATAAAATGTTTTTCGTTTACTGTTTCTTGTTTACTGTTTCCTGTTTCTCGTTTCTTGTTGAGTTTCAACCGGAAACTGGAAACTGGAAACGATATTCTGTTTCTCGTTTCTTGTTTACTGTTTCCTGTTGAGTTTCAACCAGAAACCGGAAACCGGAAACGGTATTCTGTTTCTCGTTTCTTGTTTCTTGTTTCTTGTTTCTCGTTTACTGTTTCTTGTTGATTTTCAACCGGAAACTGGAAACTGGAAACCGGAAACTTTCTTATCTATACTTAATTCCTTTTATATCACTTTTGGATAAATAATTCATAAGCGCTGCAATTTTACCTTTTAATTTTGATGTTTTTTTAATCAATTCATTTAATGTTTCTTCATCTATGAAATTAAAATCAAATGCTCTGTATAATTGTGATTGTGTCTCAGCACAAGAGCCTTTACTTATGCTTAAGAACTGTATGAACTCTTTCTTGCCATCCCTTTCAAATCCTTCAGCAATATTATCCATGATGGAACCTGAAGAAGATTTTATCTGATCCTTAAACCTGAATTCATCAGCAAAGGGTTTTTGTTGAGTGAGCAGAAAAATACATTTACATAATTCGCGCGCTTCTTTCCAGATTTCAAGATCTTCAAAATTGTTAATGGTCATGGTTGTTATGTTTAGTGGTTTGTTGTTTCTTGTTTCTTGTTTCTCGTTTATTGCTGAGTTTCAACCGGAAACTGGAAACCAGAAACTGAAAACCGGAAACCGGAAACGGTATTTTGTTTCTTGTTTACTGTTTCTCGTTTCTCGTTTACTGTTTATTGTTGAGTTTTAACCGGAAACTGGAAACCGGAAACCAGAAACCAGAAACCGGAAACGGTATTTTGTTTCTTGTTTCTTGTTTCTCGTTTCTCGTTTCTCGTTTCTTGTTGAGTTTTAACCGGAAACCGGAAACCGGAAACCAGAAACCGGAAACATTGAATTTTCATGCTTTCCACAATAATAAAACCTCCTTATCTTTTATATTCTTTTTATATGTTTCGAACTCATCCCGGGTTGGTACCAGATAACGTACTTTATGATTAATAAGCTTTTCGGCCTTTTCAACAAGTCGCATCAGGTATTCTTTGTTGATGTTGTCGCCTACAAATATCAGGTCAATTATGCCATTGTTTATCCCCCGGGCAAAGTCACCTGTCAGAAACACTCTATCAATGTCACCCAGCTTTTTTGCCACATTCTCTATTATCTGGTCAATGCCTACATATTTAAGTACTATATTATGAATATCACAAAAAAGCGGATGACTTTCATTGGCTTTGTAATATTTTCTGTTTCCTCTAGTAAAGGAGGTCAAAAGCCCCGCCTCCTCAAACCGGTTCAGTTCTACCCTGATGGCATTAGATGATCCGCCGAATTCACTTTCGAGACTCCTAAGATATGATGTATAACTGCTGTTTAGAAAAAATTTTAAAAGCAGCTTAACCCGCGTCTTTGATGTAATTAAAGTGTTAATCAAATTTTTAAAATTGAGTAATAAATTTACTCATTTTTACTCAATTTTTTAAAAAAAGTTATAAAAAATTTATTCTGTTTGTTATTTGTTCTTTTTCAAGGTATTCAAATTATATCATTATAGTTTTAATCCAAATTCGTCATTAATCATTTTTTAATCCGAATCAATCAATTGGAGTCCTGAAAAGGCCGAACCCCGATTTAACCCGGATTTGTCAATAGGATTTGAAAAATTCTATTGACAAGCGTGTTGGCATGCGGGCTTTATCAGGGGTAACCCCTGCTTAAATTTTGTTGGAATTTCTTATAAACCAATAATTCACGAAATCCTTATTAAATCTTATTCGTAAAAAGTCAAAAGACTTTTTTGGGTTTAATTATATTTCATATTGCGATTAACCATCTAGCATGAATTACCTTCTTTTTAGTATATCCGAAAGCCTTTTTCTTAAGCCTCTGGCTGGTAATTCCTCATCTTCGTAATAACCTGTCGATGAGTAGCCATATCCGTAACCATATCCGTAACCATATCCATAACCGTAACCTGAGCTGTAACCATAATAGCCTTTTATCTGCACATCGTTGACAAGAAGGCTCAGGTTTTTCATATCTTTTTTATGATAAAGGTTATCAACCAGTTGAAGCACATTCCTGCTCGAATAGCCATGCCGGATGACAAAAACATACATATCAACGTATTCTTTCAGGAGTAAAGCATCGGTAACAATTGCTATAGGAGGGGTATCAATGATGATGATATCAAATTGCTTTTTCGCATGCGTAATAAATGCAGCCATGCTGTCGGAACCGATCAATTCAGCAGGGTTAGGGGGTATGGGACCCGAATTGGCAGCCCAAAGGTTATCTATTCGGGTGGGATGAATAACCTCCTCAGCTTTTGTTTTGCCAATAAGGTAGGTACTAAGGCCTGTTTCATTAGGTATTTTAAAAACCCTGTGTATTTTTGGTTTGCGAAGGTCGAGGCCCAGCAGAAGGGTTTTTTTGCCTGCCATAGCGTTAATGGCTGCAAGATTTATTGCGCAGAAAGTTTTGCCTTCGCCGCTTATGGTTGAAGAAACCACAATAGTCTTTTGCCCTGTTTCTTTCAGAAAATACTGAAGATTTGTCCGTAATGATCTGAATGATTCGGCAAGAGAAGTTTTAGGATTATCGAAAGTGGGTAATTCTGTTTTCTTAATATTATGCCCTATGGCGCCCAGGATTGGTACATCGGTTTTATTCTCAATGTCTTTACGGTCAACAATTTTGTCATTAAAAAACTCAATCAATATAATCAAAATAAGTGGTATCAGGCCACCAATAACCAGAGCCATCATGTAGTTCATCGATGTTTTAGGCTTAATCATCTGCGCATTTTCGGGCCTTGCGATATCAAGAATTTTATGAGTAGCAGTATTTGAAGCTTTGGTTATGCCTGCCTCAGCACGTTTCTGCAACAAAAACGTATAAATCTGGTCGTTAATATTAAACTTGCGTTGTATATTAATCAGCTGCCTCTCGGTAAAAGGCAGTTTCTGCATCTCATTTTCAATTTTACCAAGCCGGTCAGTAATACTTCTTAATGAAAGCTCATTGTTGGCAATGAGGTTGGTGATATTTTCCTGTAAAGTATTGCGTACATTCTCAATTTCGGCATTTATCATGGCAAGCTGGGGTGAGTTTTCCTGCACGCTGAAAAGCAGGTTTTTTCTCTTTCCGTAAAGTTCATTCAGCTTCTGTACCAGGCTGCCAAGCAACTGGTCCTGAATGCCCACCACCGATGGCGCTACTACTTCGCTGAAATCCTTTTTGCTTTTAATATAATTGAGCACATAACGGTAATAACGCCCGCTGAGGTCAATTGCCACTTTTTCAGACTGTAGCTTATCGAGCTGTTGCATCAGAAAATTGCCTTCCTTGCTCAGGTCGATAAGCTTATTGGCCGACCTGAAATTCTGAAGCCTTAGGCTTGCCGCTTCCAATGAATCAACAATACCGCTAAGCTGCTCATCAATAAATCGTATAGTATTGACAGAAACTTTATTTTTTTCTTCAAGGTTTGTACGAATATATACTTCACTCAGTTTATTGAGATAATCGCTAATCTGCTCGGGAACATATCCGGTAAGTGAAAGAGAAAGAATTGAACCTTTTTCGTCATTAACCTCAACTGAAAGTCCGTTGCGGAACCTGTTTGACAATGCATTAATATTATTAATGGTGCAGTAATATTTTTTTGGCCCTGCCTCAAGATCGGGAAATTCAACGCCTTCCCTGAGGAATATTGTAAAGTTAAATGAAGGATGGCTAAAGGGTTTGCCAAATTCCATCAGTTCGTTAATATGATATTTATCGTCAATTTCAAGCCTGTATTGTGAGTGCGATAAAAGAGTTATATTAATAGGGTGGCCGGCAACATTAAGTTTATTAGTATCAGGAACCAATACAAAAGGGCATTTTTTATACATTTTGCTTTCGGCAATGCCGCGCCTTCCAACAGAAACATAGGTAACATTAAAATCGCTGAGTTCTTCGAGGGCTGTGCGCGCCATAATATATGATTTCAGTACAGTTATTTCATTCTGCACCACAGCTTTTGTACGCATAGTACGAAAGCGGGTCAATTCGTCAAGCATACTTTCAATACTTCCTACCTGCGGACTCTCCTGCCCGATAACGATAGAACATGAATTTTTATATACTTTTTCCGAATAACGGTTAATAATGTAAGCCACGCTGAGTGCAATAAAAACAGCAAGAGCAAACCACCACCAGTTGCGCAAAATCAGAAACAGATATTTTTTAATATCAATACTGTCTTCCTCGTGGTATATTTCAGGATTTTGTTCCATTAGTGTTTACAATAACGTGTAAAAGTACAAAAAAATAATAAATGGAGTTTTTTAGAATAAGGTATAATGAATTATTACTAAAATTGTATATAAATACTAAAATTAAACATACATTGAAAAAAATAATCTCTGTAGCAGGTGCAAGGCCTAATTTTATAAAGATTGCTCCTTTACATAAAGCTTTTTTAAAATACAATGCGTGGGTTAATCATTTGATATGCCATACGGGCCAGCATTTTGATGAACAAATGTCAAAAGTTTTCTTTGATGAGCTTGAACTGCCGGCTCCCGATTTTTATCTCGGAGTAGGAGGAGGGAGTCATGCAAATCAGACTGCACGGATAATGATGGAATTTGAAAAAGTGATACTCTCTGAAAAACCCGATTTGATTATTGTGCCTGGCGATGTAAATTCAACTATGGCATGCAGTATTGTTGCCTCAAAACTTGGGATAAAAATTGCGCATATTGAATCGGGCTTACGTAGTTTTGACCGTACAATGCCTGAAGAAATCAACCGCATAGTAACTGATGTGCTTGCTGATTTTTTGTTTGTTTCTGAACCTTCAGGGTTAAAAAATCTCAGACAGGAAGGCATTCCTGACAACAAAATTTTCTTTGTGGGCAATATTATGATTGACAGTTTAAAACATTATCTTCCCCGTATCAGCAAATCAGAGATAGTTAAAGAAAAAGGCCTGAAAAACGGGAGTTATGCATTGGTCACCTTTCACAGGCCTGCTAATGTAGATACATTGGAAGGTCTGACAAATATTGTTAATTTTCTGAATACACTTGCTAATAAAATACGTATTGTATTTCCTATTCATCCGCGTACCCGGTCAAATCTTGAAACATATGATTTGTTTAAAGCTTTCAGTCCGGAAATTATTCTTACAGGGCCTGTTGGTTATATCGATTTTCTGGCATTAACAAAAAATGCTAAAATTGTAATTACTGATAGCGGAGGAATTCAGGAAGAAACCACGTGGCTTGGCATTCCCTGTGTTACCGTTCGCAATAATACTGAACGGCCTGTGACGGTTACGGAAGGCACAAATTACCTTGCAGGAACTGACTTTTTAAAAGTAATGGAAATTGTTAATAATATTCTTTGTGGCAAAGATAAACAGGGGAAAGTCCCCGAATTATGGGACGGAAATACTGCAATACGCATTGCGCAGATATTAACTGAACAAATATAAAAGAATACTGGTCAAATATTCTGTGATTTATATTTTTTTGATTTCAGCTTTCATTACCTTTGTTCCTAGTTTGTTAGTTATAATTTGTTTCTGGTTTTACATTACTTGGCAAAATGCGGAAAAATCTTTTTGCTGTATTGCTAACTGACGCATTATTGGTTGTGTTGTCTTTTATGCTCAGTGTCTGGCTGAAACCCGGCGCTGATTATCCTTATTACGTAAACTATTTTACTTCATTTCTTATTTTTCTCTTCATCTGGCTCAGTATTTCGGTACTTTTCGGCAAACACCGCCTGGCTAATCACGAAAGGCACAGTGTGTTTATGCGTCAGTTACTTTTAAGCAATATCGTTATCTTCAGTCTGGTTGCAGGTCTTATGTACCTTATACGCGAGGACTATTATTCAAGGTTTATTGTAACAGGCACAGTAGTCTTTGCTACACTGGCAGAAATTTTGTTTGGTTCAATTTTATATTATTTTATCCACGCACCTGTCAGACACGAAAACGGAAATATTAAGAACGTTATAAACAGGATGTATGGTGATGAATCTGTCAGTGTTTTAAAACCTCCTTTAAAAAAACCTTTAACGCCAAGGCATGTAAAAAGAAGAGAAGAAACGCTTTTACTTGAAATAAACAAACCTGTTTTTGATTTCATTTTCCGTTATGCACCTATTGATTCTCCGAATACACTAATTGTCAGTACCAATTCAAGGTTTAATATTGAAATGCAGTTAAAGAAGCATTTTGATGCTATTGTTAACCTCGAACGTATAAATGATATCCGTTATCTGAATAAATTTTTTGAGGCTGTAAACGAAAAATTACCTGTCGGCGGTATTTATGTCAACCATGTTGAAACAAAAGACCTTCGTAAAAAGCGTATTTTAAACAAATTCCCGAATGGTATTAATTATTTGTTTTATTTTCTCGATTTTATTATCAAACGGGTATTTCCAAAATTTGCTTCTACCAAAAAATTATACTTTTTTCTTACTCGCGGGCAAAACCGTGTCCTGAGCAAAGCCGAAACATTCGGACGGTTGTATTCATGCGGATTTAACATCCTCGAAGAAAAATTTATAGATAATTATCTTTATTTCACGGCAATTAAAGTTAAAGAACCGTTATATCCCGTTAATCCCACCTACGGACCTATTGTAGCCCTCGAACGTATTGGCAAAGGAGGTAAAATAATTCAGGTTTACAAAATGCGCACCATGCATCCGTTTGCCGAATATTTACAGGAGTATATATATCATCAGGCCGGCCTTGAAGAAGGTGGTAAATTTAAAAATGACTTCAGGATTTCAACACTGGGAAAGATTTTACGTACTTTCTGGCTTGATGAGCTTCCCATGCTGGTAAACATGTTCAGGGGCGAGCTGAAATTATTTGGCGTAAGGCCCTTAAGCCGCCAGTATTTTGAATTATATACCAAAGAACTGCAGGAAAGACGTATAAAGTATAAACCGGGTCTTGTGCCTCCGTTTTACGTTGATAATCCCAAAACACTTGAGGAAATAATGGCATCAGAAATTAAATACCTTGATGCTTATGATAAAAATCCGTTTTTAACTGATTTTAAATACTTTTGGATTGCCGTATATAATATCATTATCAGGCGTTACCGCAGCAGCTAACTTGTAATTAAACCCGGATTTGTCAATAGGATTTGAAAAATTCTATTGACAGGCGAATTGGTAAGCGGGCTATATCGGAGTTAACCCCGACTTAGATTTTGTTAGGCATTCTTCCTTTTCCTGAAAGTAAGAAAGCCTAACAAAATATTAATCGCCCGGCTACCGGGAAAAAACTCTAATGAGTTTTATGGATTTAAAATATGTATAAAGCATTTTATAAAATACTGATATACAAGCTTTTAATAATTGCGCATCTTTATTGCGAAATTTAGGTTAATGCCTCGTGCCGGGTTAAATTTCTTTGTTATAAACCTCACAGATAAATTTTACCGACTCTTCAACTGGTATAAAGCTATATCCGAGCAGTTTTTTTATTTTTTCATTTGAATACAGTGTAGTTTCTGAAGCTATTTTCATTGCCTGCATTGATATCTGCCTGCGCCTGCCTGTAAATAATGCAGCAAAAAAATCGGCCACAACAGCAAGAGCACTTAAAATTCTGGTTACCTTAAAAGCCGGAGGCTTTTTACCTAGCTTCCTGGCTATGATTATAAAAAAATCTTTATATGAAAGATTTTCTGCATTAATAATAAAACGTTCGCCGGTAATAGACAGTTTCATCAGTTGATACATTATACAGGCAACATCTCTCACATCAACAAATCCGACCGCACCTGCAGGATAGAAAGACAGGCCCTTGTCAATACGTTTAACAAATGCAGCTGTTGCTGAGTTCCACATTCCAGGCCCAAGAATTACTGACGGATTAATTACAAAGGCATTCAGACCTTCGTGAACTCCGCGCCATACTTCCATCTCGCCTTTAAATTTACTGTAAGCGTATGGGTATAAATTCTTATCAGGAATCAATCTGCAATCTTCATCAATCAATTTGCCTTCAGGAGCATTTCCTAATGCAGCTATGGAACTGACATGACATAACCTGATATTCCCTTTCTCAAGGCATGCATCAACAATATTAGCCGTACCATGAATATTAACATCGATCATTGTTTTTTTCCCGGTCATGCCAATTGAAACCATTGCAGCAGTGTGATATACATATGCAATGCCTTCAAGTGCATTAAAAATAAGGTCATAATCAAGCATATCTCCCTTAATCCAGATAATTCTTTTCATCATTTCATCGGCATTGGGAAAATACAGCGATAAAGTCTTTAAAACATCATTCTTTTTTTGTTCCGAACGGTATAAGGCCTTCACCGGTTCATTACGTTTTAAAAGTTCAGCAAGCATGTGCGAACCTAACAGCCCTGTAGCTCCTGTGACAAAATGCATGATTAATAATGATATAAAGTATGTGCTTAAAAGTACAATCTTTTTTACTAATTTTTTAAATAATAAATTTGCAGATAAATAAATAATTATATGTTTTCAGGTATTATTGAAGAAGCTGCTACGGTTGTAGGCCTTGAGAAGGAAAAAGACAACCTGCATATAACACTTACCTGTTCGTTTGTTAACGAGCTTAAAATTGACCAAAGTATTTCACATAATGGGGTTTGCCTTACGGTGGTTAAAAAAACCCCCGGTTCCTATACCGTAACTGCTGTGCGCGAAACGCTGCTGAAATCCAACCTTGGTCAGTTAAAAACCGGTGATAAGGTAAATATTGAGAGAAGCGTTAAGCTCGAAAGTCGCCTCGACGGACACATTGTTCAGGGACATGTTGACCAGACAGCCGTTTGTACTGCGGTTAGAGAGGCTGAAGGAAGCTGGTATTTTACTTTCAGCTATGAGCCGGCCAGCGATGATTATATTACTGTTGAAAAAGGTTCGGTTTCGGTTAATGGTGTGAGCCTTACTGTTGTGAATTCAAAAGAGAAATCTTTTGAAGTAGCTATTATACCTTACACATACGAGGTAACAAATTTCAATCAAATCAAACCCGGAACCATTGTAAACCTTGAGTTTGATATCATCGGAAAGTATGTTGCCCGTATTGTAAAACAACAACTTGCTAAAAAGTAACCTGCTAATTTTTAATGTATTATGAAACTCAGAACCCCTGATCAGATAGCATTTATTATAGCAATGACAGGGTCAGTAATGTCGGTTATAGCCTTTTTTGTCTTCTTACATTCCAAAATCAATAATCCTATTATAACCATAGCCCTTGTTTGTATTCTGGTTTTTCTGGCTGTATTTTTAATTGCACGTATTACAGTAAAACATTTTATCATCAGTAAAATCAATCCCATTTATAAAACTATTTATAACCTGAACATTAAGGACGAAGAAATAATTGATGACTTAGGCAATCGCGACATTGTTTCTACTATCCAGAATGATGTGCTGATATGGGCTCGTAAGAAAACAAAAGAAATTGACCGGCTGCGGGGTCTTGAAAAATACCGCAAAGAATTTCTGGGCAATGTATCACATGAGCTTAAAACTCCTATTTTCAGCATACAGGGATATATTTCCACATTGCTTGAAGGTGGCCTTGATGACCCTGAAATAAATGTAGAATATCTCAAAAGAGCCGACAAGAGCTTAAACCGTCTGATATCTATTGTAAACGACCTCGAATCTATTTCAAAACTTGAAAGCGGCGAACTTAAGCTTAATTTTCAAAAAACCAATATTGTCGGTATTGTCAATGAGTCTTTTGAAATGCACGAAACAATTGCCAAAGAAAAAAACATTGCATTAAAATTTGCCGGCAAGTTTGACAAACCACTCATGGTCATTGCAGACCCAAAATTGATACTCGAGGCAATTAACAATCTTATAGCCAATTCAATAAAATATGGAAAAGAAAACGGAACCACAACAGTTAATTTTATTGATATCGGAGAACACCTGCTTGTGGAAATTGAGGATAACGGTATAGGCATTGCCGAACATGACCTGCCGCGCATTTTTGAACGATTCTACCGCACAGATAAAAGCCGTTCACGCAATATGGGAGGAACCGGGCTGGGCCTTTCAATTGTAAAACATATTCTTGAAGCACATAATCAAACAATAAATGTTACAAGTAAATTAGATGAGGGGTCTATGTTCTCATTCACCCTGAAAAAAGCATGAATATAATAACATGTTGATTTTTGATCTTATAGAAATTTTTTGCTATCGATTTATGCAACAAATGCTTTTTTCATTTGTCTGAAATTGTTGATTAATTATCACATTCCGTCTGGCAGTTTACTTGCCCAA
>FWPV01012517.1_pt1 | contig 13058 bp, 9 predicted proteins | sample 2228371 | NCBI WGS metagenome assembly FWPV01 (sample SAMEA103939776, study PRJEB20133) | metagenome | reverse complement strand
TTCGGCGGCTCGGCGTCGATTGCGGAGATGCTGTTACAAAGCCATGAAGGCGCGCTGCGGCTGCTGCCCGCATTGCCGTCCGCTTGGACGGAAGGCGAGGTTCGGGGCTTGTGCGCGCGGGGCGGCTTTGAAGTGGACCTTGTTTGGAAGGACAGCCGCCTCGCGCAAGCCAAAGTGCGCTCCAAGCTGGGCAAGCCCTGCAAAGTGGTTTACGGCAACCTCAGCGCGTCCTTCCCCACGCGCCGGGGCAGCGAGCACAGCCTGGACGCGAAGCTCAATTTGTCCTGATCTGGCCGTCTTTGGGGACGATCCAGAGGTACAGCGTCCGGCCGTTGACGTCAACCTTTTTGTCCGGCTTCCAATCGCCCATGTCAAAGCTGTGGGAGACGATGCGGGCGCCGGGCTTCAGCTCCTTGAGCAGCTTTGGACGAAGGCGCATGTTGACATCCGGCAACAGATACAGCGTCACCACTGTGGCTTGGGAAATGTCAGCGTCGAACAGGTTCTTTTCCACGAACTTCACCTTGTCGGTGACCTTGGCCTTTTGAGCGTTTTCGTTGGAGTCCTTGATCCGCTCCGGGTTGATGTCGTAACCCATGCCGCGGGCGCCAAATTTCTCGGCAGCCATGACCACGATACGGCCGTCGCCGCAGCCGAGGTCGATTACAAAATCTCCGGGTTTGACCTTCGCCAGCTTGAGCATCTCCTCCACCACCTCCATCGGCGTGGGGACATAAGGCACCTCGCCGGGACCGTCGTCCCACTGGCAGAAAGCGGCCGGCGCGGCGAGCATAGCCACGCACAGGCCGATCCAAAACTTCATGAAAGTCCTCAAAGTCATGTGGGTCATTGCCCTCCCGTTTCCTAAAACTCGTATCGCATTCCGAACTGCATCACGCGGGGCTGCGTCAATACGTCGCTGTACCGCCCGAACGTGCCTTGATTTCCGATATTGAGCGACAGGGACGAAACGTCGAACCGGACCGAGTTGGTCAGATTGAACGACTCCCACCGCACCTGCAAGCTGTGCTTCTCCGAATACGGCATCCTGAACCGTTTAGAGACGCCGGTGTCGATGGTAAAGTAACCGTCCCCGCGAATTGTGTTGCGGCTCCCGATGCCGCCGGGCATGGTGAACTCGAACGCCGCCAGCGCCTTGGCGGGGTCGGCGAAAATGTTGGGCCCTCCGGAGCCGGCGATCGACGGAGCGTTCTTTGTGGTCTTCACCCCGGGAACCGGTCCGATGGGGGTGGCGTAACCTTGCCATTGATAATTCGTAGGCCAGAAGCGCCCGTTCCCTACGCTGATGGGCATGCCGGTGGTTTGCCGGTACAGACCGCTGATCTGCCAGCCTCCAAACAAGGCGTCGAGCCAGCCGCCGCGTCCCATCCAACGGCGCCCTTTCCCGAACGGCAGCTCGACCACCCAATTGGCGTTCCACTGGTGAGTCATGTCGTAGTCAGAGACAGCCTTATGGAGCCACGGCATCCAAGGGTTGGTGATGAATCCAAAGGTCGGACCAGTGCCGTCGCTCTCGGCGCGGGAACTGAGGTCAATGGAACGGCCGTAGGTGTAATTGAAAGTCCCCTCCACTCCCTTGGTGAACCGCTGCCGGATGGTCCACTGCATGGCGTGGTAACTGCCGCCGGCGATCGAGCGCCACGTGGTGATGGAGGCAAACTGCTTGTCGAAGAAGAAGTTCCTTCCGGCTTTGCTGCATGCGGGGTCACAGAACCGGTCAACGTCTTCCAGAGCGGTGGACCAATCGGGGGCGCGGCGCAGGAAAGCCTGATACACCGCCTGAGTCGGAGTCAGCGTCGCGGTGCCGTTCCATAGGTTTTCCCAATAGGGAATACGCTGCACGCTGGCGACGGGCGTTTTGGCGTTCGCCAAACGGGCTAGCATGGTGGCGGCTTCGAAGTAGCTCATGCCCGACGCCGGATCCACTGCGTTCGTGGGAGTCGCCGGGTCGGTTTGGGCGAGCGAACGCCGGGACAGCCGTCCCACATAAGACACTTGCACGAAAAGCCCGGTGCGGAACTCGCGCCCGATGCTAAAGTTCATGTTCATCGTGTAGGGCGGGCGGATCTTGGCGTCAATGTTGGTCACGCGCCCGCCATAGCTGAACGATTCGGGCGCCGGCGCCGGGAAAGTGAACTTTGGCGCCGGGGGCACGATGGAGGCGGGCAAATCGAACATGCCGGTGTAGCGCGGACCGGTCCGCTCGTCAAACAGGCTGCCGGCTGTCGGGATGGAGGTTGAAAGCCCGTAGCCGCCGGTGTCGGCGCGCAAGATCAGGCTGTTTCCGATGGCGTCGTAGTACATGCCCCAACCGGCGCGGATGGAAGTGGCGCCCGGACCGCCGAACAATTTCCGTTTCCACCCGTCGCTCGCTTGCGGCGCATACGCGATGGCGAGACGCGGAGCGAAATTCTTCTTGTGGTAGGGATACAGCGGCAGCGCGCCGGCGTCGATGGTCCGCAGGTACTTAATGGGAGTCACTTGCGAAGCCGGCTTGCCCTGCAACGCCAACCCGCCGCGCTGATCGAACCAGTCTCCGAGAGCCGGGCTCAAGGTTACGAGCACTCCGTCCCGTTCGTAAATCGGCGGGTTCAACGCATAACGCAACCCGGCGGTAACGGTGAGAGACCGGTTCACCCGCCACGTGTCCTGCACGTACATCTCGTTTTCTTCGAGCTTGAAATTACGGACGACGGGCGTGCCGACGGGTTGAACGTTGCCCGCGAGGTCGTAGTTATAGTTGGCTGTGCCCGTAGAGATGATGCCGAGCAGGTTGATGACCTGTGTACGGAAGGCGTCCCGGGCGCGGCTGTTCAAGTCAGCCGGATCGAGGGCGGCGCCGGAGCCGCGCAGCCGCGAAGCGCGCACTTGAGCGGTATGGAAAGAGTTGGCGTAGCTCGAGCGGGAGTTGGTGACGCGGCGAATTGAGCCGCCGTACTGCACGGTATGCGCGCCCCGGATGTAAGTGAAATCGCCGGAAAAATTGTGCACCGGTACGAGACGGCGGGAAGAGGTGGTGAAACCGTAGCGGTCGTCGATGGAAAGGAAGCTGACATAGGACTGAGTCTGTGTTCCGCTCGCCTCGACGCCTTGCCGCGTGAACCCGTAGCGGAAAGCGGCTGTCCAAGTCGGACGGAGCACGGCGTTGTAGCCAATGGCGAGCCCCTTGCTGTTGTTCAAGTTGACGCTGTTGGGCGGCTCGCCGGGAAATTGCGGAACGCTGATGTCACGGTCATTCTGAAGATTGCCGCGGAAGAAAATGGCGTGGCGCCCGCTGTCCGTGGGATTGAAGTCCCAACGGGTGATATAAGTATTCCAGCGCAGCGGGCGCGGGGCGATGAAACGGAAACCGGCGGTATTGTATCCGTCGCCGGAGGAAGTCGTGTTGGGCAGTGGATAGCTTTGAAGCACGCGCAGCACGTTGGGATTGACGCCTATGCCGAGAGGATCCCGGGCGCGGATATCGGCCGGCGTCAGAATCGCCGTGCTGCCGTCGGTGCGCTGGTACTTCATGATTCCCTGCCGGAAGTCCGCGTTCGGAACCACGCGCTCAACCGACGATTCTTTGGCGTCTCGGCGTCCTTCGTAATTGAAGAAGTAGAACAGGCGGTTCTTCTTCGCCGGACCGCCTACCGAAGCCCCGAATACGTTCCTGATGAGCTTCGGACGGGCTACGGCGGGAACAGCAGCGTTGTTAAAGAACGAGTTCGCCGTGGTCACCGTGTTGCGGTGAAACTCGTACAAAGACGCGTGGATGTCGTTAGTGCCGCTTTTGGTGATGAGGGCGATTTGAGCGCCCGAGCTGCGCCCGGCGTCGGCGTTCGCGTTCGTGGTGGTCACCCGGAACTCCTGCACCGAATCGAGCGTCACGCGCAAGACGCTCGTGAAAGCGGAACGGTCCTGCTGGTCATTGACGTCCACGCCGTCCAAGGTGACGTTCGCCTGGTCGCTCTTGCCTCCGTTTACTGCCCCGTTGCGGGAGTTCGTCTGGGTTTCCCCGATAAAGCTGACGCCCGGTTGCAGCGCGAGCAGCCCCACCACGTTGCGCGCTTCGAGCGGCAACTGAAGAATCGGGCGCGAGCCGAAAGCGTTGCCGATCGTGGCGTCGGTGGTGTTCACCTGCATGGCCTCCGCTGTCACCGAAACGGCTTCCGAGACCTGCCCGACCTTGGTGAACGCGATGTTGACTGTGGTAGGCACGTTCACCAGCAGACGGACGTTTGGAATCGTGACATCGGCGAAGCCCTGAGCTTTGGCGGTGATCTGGTAGACGCCCGGCAAAAGCTGAGGGATGACGTAGCGCCCGGCCTCGTCCGATTTGACCTCTCGCTGAGCCCCCGTTTGCTCGTTTTGGACCGTGATCGATGCGTTCGGGATCACGGCGCCCGACGGGTCCGTCACTGTCCCGTTGAGTGAAGTCACGCCTTGCGCGAGCACCGATGCCGGCAGCAAGACCAAAATCAGCAGCGGCAAAAATCTCGTTCTCATACACAAACCCCCTGTTGTTGACCCAACCCGTTTAGGTTAGCAAAACGGCGCGATTTCGTCCAAGATTCGCGCGACCTCGGCCCTCGGGTCCGCCGCGCGGGTTACCTGCCGCCCGATGACGAGGTAACTCGCCCCGTTGCGGATCGCCTCGGCGGGAGTGGCGACTCGCTTTTGATCGCCTGCGGAAGCGCCTGCGGATCGAACCCCGGGGGTCACTAAGACCGCTTGCGGACCGGCGATCGAGCGGACTTCAGCCACTTCAAGAGGAGAACAGACGATGCCATCGATGCCGCACTCCATGGCCTTGCGGACGCGGAGGCGAACCAGCTCGGAGACCTCGCAGGGATAGCCGAGGTCGGTCAAATCATCGCGATCGAAGCTGGTGAGCACGGTGACAGCCAAAAGCTGGAGCGGCGAATCGCCCTTCCCTTCCCGGGCGGCGCGCATCACAGCGGCGCTGCCGTGGATGGTGAGGAAGCGCACGCCCGTCCGCGCCACTTGCGCCACGGCGCGTTTCACCGTTTCCCCGATGTCATAGAACTTCATGTCAAGGAAGACCTGCTTGCCTTCGCCCACGAGCTCGCGCACGAATTCCACGCCCGCAGCGGCGTACAGCTCCATGCCGACCTTGTAAACGGAAACGCTGTCGCCGAGCCGTTGGACCAGCTCGCGCGCCTGAGCGGCGCCTTCGACATCCAAAGCGATGATGATGGGGTTGTATTTCATACGATTCGGATAGGGTGCGAGCCGCGCGGCAGGACCTGCCCGATGCGGCGCATGCCGGCGCCCGGCTCAGGGAGGCTGATAAGCAAGCCGCCGGAAGTCTGCGGGTCGTAGAGCAGCGCTTCGAGTTCCGGGGGCAGATCGCGGGCGGTTTCGACCGCGCAAGAGGCGAACTCGCGGTTGTTCTTCAAGCCGCCGGGAACGGCTCCCGCCCGGGCGTATTCCAGCGCGCCCGGAAGCAGGGGGACGGCGTCAGCTTCAATTTCCAAGGTGACGCCGCTTGCGAGCGCCATTTCGCGTGCGTGTCCGATGAGCCCGAAGCCGGTGACGTCGGTGCAGCCGTGCGCTCCTCCGGCGAGCGCCTGCTCGCAAGCCTCGCGATTCAATGTGAGCATGGATTCGACGGAAGCTGCAACGTGATCTGGGGCGGCGATGCCGCGCTTGAGAGCCGTGGAGATGACGCCGGTGCCGATGGCTTTCGTGAGCGCTAACGCATCGCCGGGACGCGCGCCGCCGTTGGTCAGAATCCGCTCCGGATGAACGAGTCCCGTGACAGCGTACCCGAACTTGATCTCCTCATCGCTGACGCTGTGCCCGCCGAGGATGACGCAGGCGGCTTCCGCCATCTTGAAGGCGCCGCCCCGCAGAATCGCTTCGAGGTCGTCCAAGTCGCCTTTGGCGGGGTAGGCGACGATGGACAGCGCCGACACGGGGCGTCCGCCCATCGCATAGATATCGCTGAGGGAGTTGGCGGCGGCTACCGCGCCGAAGGTGTACGGGTCGTCGACAATGGGGGTGAAAAAATCGACGGTCTGCACGAGGGCGCACTCCGGCGTCAGCTTGTACACGCCGGCGTCGTCCGACGTGTCAAAGCCCACGAGCACGTTTTCGTTAGCCACGCGAGGCAGCCGCGCGAGCACTTGGTCCAAAACCTTTGGACTCAGTTTCGACGCTCAACCCGCCGCCTTCACATGCGCCGTCAACTTCCTCGACATCAGGTTCCTAGTGTAGCGAATCGATTTCGCCGCGCGCCGGTATAATGCGAGCGGGGGCGAGAATGCGGTTTGAGGGGTATTCGTTCGGGTCGCTCCGGATCGACGGGGTGACTTACGACTTCGATGTCGCCATCGACCAGCGGTGCAGGCTCTGCGGGCGGCATGACCCGCTGATCAGCGGGGCGCTTGAGTTGTGCCTGGGGTGCATCCGGCGGCGACCCCGGGAGGCGCTCAGCATCGCCGAAACGGTTCACGCCGGGGTGCGGCGGCTGTTCGATCTCCCGGAGGCGCCTCCGCGGACCTTGAGCGGACGCCGGTGCGCAATATGCGCCCGCGAGTGCATGATCGGCGAGCGGCAACGCGGCTATTGCGGGCTGCGCACCGTGCGCGGGGGAAAGCTGGTGCATTTGGGAGGCGTCCCTGACAGAGGCATTCTGGACTGGTACCGGGACCCCTTGCCCACGAATTGCGTGGCTGATTGGGTTTGCGCCGGCAGCCGGCAACGCGGCTTCCACAACCTGGCGGTGTTCTATGAAAGCTGCACGTTGGATTGCCTCTTTTGTCAAAACTGGCGCTTCCGCAAGACCAAGCCTTGCGGCGCCTCCGCGGTGAGCGCTGAGAAGCTGGCAAACAGCGCCAATGAGCGGACCTACTGCGTTTGCTTTTTTGGCGGGGACCCGGCCTCGCAGATGCCGCACGCGCTAGCGGCTGCCCGGCTCTTCGCCAAGCGCGGCAAAGCAGTTTGCTGGGAGACGGCGGGAACTTCTCACCCCAAGTTGCTTGACCAAGCGGTGCAACTTGCGCTGGAAACAGGCGGGTGTATCAAATTCGACCTCAAAGCCTACGATGAGATCTTGCACCGGGTGCTGACGGGCGAGTCGAACCAGCGCACGCTGGAGAATTTTTCCCGCGTCGCCCGCCGCGCTGCTGAACGCCCGGAGCCGCCTCTGGTGGTGGCGAGCACGCTTCTGGTCCCCGGCTACATTGACGCGGGGGAAGTGCAACGCATTGCCCGCTTCATCGCCGGCATCCATCCGGACATTCCGTACGCCCTTTTAGGATTTGCGCCGCATTTCTATATGACTGATTTGCCGCGCACGTCCCTGCGCCATGCTGAGGAGGCTGAAGCGGCTGCCCGCTCCGCGGGGCTGCGGAATGTCAGGATAGGGAACCGGCATCTGCTGTCTGCATCCCCATGAGTGGAGGCGCTGGTGGTCGTGGCGCGAGCTTTAGCTTGCGGCGTCCCCACTCATGGGGACGCACTCCAGAGCGCCTCCATGAGTGGAGGCGCTGCAAGCACGACTGCTTGCGCCACAGGGTGTGAGCGTCCCCGCCCTCGGGGACGCCAGGCTACACTTCCGCGCCGAGTTCCGCCCAGGTGACGACTTTTTGTTTGGTCATCGCTTCGTGGCCAAGAATGGCGGTGAGCGCAGCGGTGGCGCCTACAATAATGTCCGCCGGATTTCGGCCGCCTTTGGTCACGGCGTCATAGAAGGCGGTAATGTGGGCGTGCGGCTGCTCGTCCTTACCCTTCTCCGCCAGGACGGCGGGTTTCCCCTCGCGGCCAATGGGGTGGAAAGTCGGGGCGCCGGACATGAGATCAATGGCGCCCTTTGTCCCGAAGACATACACATACTGGCCGCCACTGGGAAGAGTGCGCGGGTGGAAGACATTCTGAGTGAACGACATTTTGACGCCGTTCGGATAATCGTAGCTGATGGTCCCGCAGTCGAAAATGGTCCGCCCCGGCGGGTCGTTCTTGTAAAACAGCGTCCCGCCAAACCCGGCGGCGCGCACGGGACGAGCGTTGATGACCCAGTTACACAGGTCCAGATTGTGCACCGACTGTTCGATCAGGTAGCCGCCAGATTTGGTGACATCGAAGTACCAGTCGCTAGAGGAACCTTCGTGGTTAAGGTCGGCCACGGCGTGGCGCTGCGCCTTCACCATGATGACGTCGCCGATGATCCCCTCGCGAATCTTCGCGATCGCCTGCTGGTAGACTTTCGAGGAACGCATCTGCTGACCCGCGACGAAGACCGCTTTCGAGGCTTTGGCGGCGCGCACTAAATCGCGCACCTGCGCGGGCGTGATACCAATGGGCTTCTCGCAATAAACGTGCTTGCCCGCGCGCAAGGCGGCGATGGCCATTTCCGCATGGAGATGCGGAGGCGTGGCGATGAAAACCGCTTCGACATCCTTGCGGTCGATGATCTTCCGCCATTCGGTGTACGTGGTAGGGTTGTCACGCGCGGCGGCGGTCGCCGCTTTGTCGAGGCGGTCGGGCTTGATGTCGCACAGCGCGACGACTTTGGTGTTGGGCTGCTCCATCACTCCACGGAGAAGGTACGAACCCCGGTTTCCCGTCCCGATGACCGCGGTGGCAACGCGGTCGGACGGTTGGGCTCCAGCCAAATTCAAAGTGGCGACAGATCCAAGGAAAAAGTAGCGACGTGTCACGTTTTGCATGATCGCTCAACCCGTCGCCCCGCGTCAAAGGTTGCCTGCGGGGCATGGGGTGCGATTTGATGGACATATGAGGCTGCGTTGGGCGATTCTTGGTTTGATGGCTCTCTCTTTGTCTCAGTCCGGTGAAGCCCAGAGGCCGGTCAAAGGGCAGTACATCGCCTTTGTGGGCACCTATACGGGCAAGGAAAGCAAGGGCATCTATGCTTTCCGGTTCGACTCAGACAACGGCAAGATGCAGCCGTTAGGTTTGGCGGCGGAAATCCGCAACCCTACTTTCCTGGCGCCGCATCCCAAGGGACGCTTCCTTTACTCGATCGGCGAGGTAGGCGACTTTCAGGGCCAAAAGGCCGGCTCGGTGAGCGCCTTCGCCGTGGACGCGAAGACCGGGAAGCTTACTCACTTGAATACGGTGTCGACACGCGGCGCGGGTCCCTGCCACGTTTCGGTGGATGATGCGGGCCGTTGCGTTCTGGTCGCAAACTACGGCGGCGGCAGTGTGGCGGTCTTCCGTATTGGCGAAGACGGCAAACTCAGCGAAGCCACCGATTTCGTGCAGCACTCAGGCAAGGGCCCGAATTTGAAAAGGCAAGCCGGACCGCACGCACACGCTTTCACCTTGGCGCCGGACAACCGCTACGCCTTCGCTCCCGACCTCGGCGCAGACCGGGTTTTCATCTACCGGCTTGACCCGGTGAACGGCAAGCTCACCCCGGGAGATCCACCTTCAGTCAAAATCATCCCCGGCGCCGGTCCGCGGCACATCGCCTTCCATCCTTCGGCTAAGTTCGCCTACGTGATTAACGAACTCCTTTCCACAATCACCACTTTTGAATACGACGCCGAGCGAGGACAATTGCAGGAGATTCAGAACGTCAGCACTTTGCCCGAGGACTTCAAGGGCGAAAGTTACACCGCTGAGGTGGCGGTCCACAAGAACGGGCGGTGGCTCTTTGGCTCGAACCGGGGCCACGACAGCCTGGCGCTGTTCGCCATTGACCGGAAGACGGGCAGGCTCGCCTTCCAACAGCATATCTCCACGCAAGGCAAGTGGCCGAGGCATTTCACTTTCGACCCGAGCGGAAGGTTCATCCTGGTGGCGAATCAGCACACCAACAACATCGTCGTGTTCCGATTCGACCCCGAAACAGGCCGGGTGACGCCCGCCGGCGTGAACGTCGAGGCGCCCGCCCCGGTGTGCATCGACTTCGTTCAAGCAATGCGTTGAGCTATTGAAGCTTGCCGCGCCCGTCCACGGTCCACACTTGCTCGACCGTATCGCCGCGGACACCGTAGACCCGCTCGTGCAGGTTCATCACCACGCAGATGTGGTTGGGGATCACCCGCACCCGGTCGCCCACTTCGAACTCTACCCCGGCGCGGCGGATGTCCACGAAGCCATGCTCCTCATTCATCTTGGTGAAGATGGCTTCGGGCGCTTCGAGAATCCTGCCGAAACCCGCTTCGCCGGTGACGAGACGGTCCGAGGAAAAGGTCTTGGAGCCGCCGTCGATGATCATCTGACCCTTAACCGCGGTCGAGACGACAGTGGTCAGCACGCAAGCGGCGCAGTCCTCCCACCGGCAGGCGCCGCACAAGACCGTGTTCCGGTCGTTGAAGACGTATGTGCCGGGGCGGATTTCATTCATGGAGCGCACGCGGTGGGACTCGAACAGCGTCGGCGTGGAGCCGCCGCTCACGATGCGGCATTCAAATCCCGCCGCGCGCAACTGCCGGAGGATCTCCTTGACCGTGGCTTCCAATTCCTCGAGAGCAGCGATGCCATCCTCGTCCATCATCTTGATGTGCCCGGGATAAAAGGCGATGCCTTCGAAGTTGAGGCGCGGCAGGCGGGCGATGCCCTGCGCCAGGGCGACCACTTCTCCAGGCTCCACCCCCACGCGGCGCAGCCCAACGTCGACTTCGGCCAAAACGCCGAAGGTGACGCCCGCCGCACGCGCCGCGTCAGATAACTGCCGGGCTGCGAACACGCTGTCGAGCGAAATGGTTACCTGAACCTGCTGAGCCACCTTCATCAGCCGTTCGAGTTTGCGCTTGCCAATCACGGGGTAGGCGATCAGCAGATCTTGGGGGCCGCTCGCCAGCATGACTTCCGCTTCGCTGACCTTGGCCACCGTCAAGCCCGCAGCGCCGCGGGCGAGTTGCAGCGCGCCGATGGCGGGGATTTTGTGCGTCTTCGTGTGCGGGCGCAAGCGCAGGTCGTGATTGCGGCAGTAGGCCGCCACACGGTCCAAGTTCCGCTCCATCACATCCAAGTCAATGAGAACGGCAGGGGTATCGAGATCGGAAATCTGCATCGCAGTGCTAAATCATGGTTTGAATCGCAGGGCGAACTTTCCCGCCGGCCCGCGATACTGGAGTTCCAGGTCTTTCACCTTATGTTTGCCGTCCAATGGAAAGTAAAGAAGGCCGGTGACAGGCTTCTTGGTTTCGCCCTCGGGCAACGCCCGTTTCTTCAGGATCTCCAGCAGGGGGTTTTCTTTGTCCGAAGGTCCGGTGTTCACGCTCGTGGTGGTGGTCGCCTCGCTCGGAGCGTTGCCGATCGCGCCGCCGTCGGAGCCAATGCGCCGGGGACGCCCTCCGCCGATGCCGCCCCATATGGGACCGCGATCGTCGCCCATCATGACGCCCCTCCCGCCGGAGGACGCGACAACCAGTGTGGACTTACCGGCAATTTGACTGGGGCTATAAGGCTGAGAACGCTGCCCGTCCTTGTCAGACTTGAGAAAGAAATCGTCGGCGAACACCTTGACGCCATTCTCATTGAGCGGAGTGACAACCACTTCCACGACGGCAATGCCGGGGCCGGGGTCAGCGCCGAGTACGCTCCGGATGGCCTCTTTTTCGATATAGAGTTTGGCGGATACCTGAATCTCTTCGGCGCGGTGCTTGCCTTCGGGCGCAACCTTCGGGGCCGCGGCCGATAACGTGAACCCAACCAGCAGACCCAACAGAAAGGTTCGCAGCATCTTGTACCCCCATTCGGATTATACGCCTCCGGCGAAGCGGCGGCGCAGTTCATCCACTTTCTGGAGGACGGCGGCGCGGGGCAAAGCTGAAGGGCTGGCGTAGTGAAGGCTCTCCAAACGAACGGCGCCGGATGGGAGAACGGCGCGCAAAGTGACCACTGCGGCGCGGGGGGAGACGATATTGACGCCAGCCTGCTCGTCAACGCCCGCGTCCTTCCACCCGGCTAACGGCCACAGCGCGGCGAGCGCGCGGCCGCCCTTTTTCTGTATGGCCTTGCCGCCTGCCCAATCCATGGCTGTGAGCTCATCGCCCGAACTCAAACCGAGGGGATAGCTGCCCTCGAGCGCCTCAAAGCCTTCCGCGCCCTCGATAAGGTGGCGCCGGTACTCGAATTCGCCATCCATCCGCAGGATGGAAACGACCTTAATCTGGCGCCCGGCCAAAGCCGCCGACCACTGCCGCTCCACTCCGTCTGCGAGGAGCCTGCCGCCGAGCATGGCGCTCCGCCCAGCCATGGTTCCGGTGGCGGGGTCCCGGAAGACGAGCACGTTATCCCAAATGCAACGCGTTTTGTCCTTCAGGATGGAAAACGGGAAGTGAGAAGAATAGGTGAACTTGGTGTACTTGTCCCGGTAGTCGGGCGCGTTATGGCCGTTGATGGATTGGAGCCACCGGACTTCGCCGGTGCGCTGTTCGCCGGTAAGAAGCATTTTCGGTCCCTCGAACCGCACGGTGAAGGACCGTTTCTCGACCGGCAGCGGCTCTTCCGGCGCGGTCCAGAACGGGTCGCGGAGCGGAATCAGGAACAATGCGAACGCCTGCATGCCCCAATAAGGATGCCCGTTGTCGATGTAGCTTTCGCAAACCTCCCGCGTGCCATCGGGCGTGAGCGATTCGCGGAGCTTGCCGCGCTCGGCGTCGTAAGCCCCAATTTTCCACTGGTATTCGATATTCAGCCGGGCGATGCGGCGGAGAAGACCGGGCGAATGCGGCCATAGCTTCTGCTCGTACGCCAGCACCAGCGGCGTCAAGACCGCCCAACGGTAGATGAGGGAACGCCCGAACAGCACGTGGCAGCCGTTCGCTCCGAAAAAGTAGGGGGTCTTCTCGAGGAAGGCTTTCAGCCGTTCCTCGAACCGCCGGCGCCACGACGGATATTGCCAGCCAACCATCTTGTTCCAGTAGAGGAAATGGCTGGCGAAAACCCAGAAGTTGTAATAGTCGTAAACCTGCTCGCGCAAAGAATCCGAATACCAGCCGTCGGCGCCCGGCGCCGCCATCTTGTCGAGCGCCGCCAAGTCTTCGAGCATGAACATCTGGTCGGCGGTAAATTCCCGCCACTTCTCGCGGAGAGCAAGGCGGGCGGCGATGTTC
>FWPV01012516.1_pt1 | contig 13058 bp, 12 predicted proteins | sample 2228371 | NCBI WGS metagenome assembly FWPV01 (sample SAMEA103939776, study PRJEB20133) | metagenome | reverse complement strand
CATTATTTAGATAATAAAAAATATAATAATATTATTTCTAAATTATATGACAAATCACGAAAATTTCTGAAAACGATTGTTAATTATCAATATTTGTCCTTCGGTTAGTTTAATTAACATAGTTTATGCTGTGATTGGATTTTTTTTAAACATCAGCAAGCTATATGTATCTGGGAACAGGTCATTATTACCTCGATTATTTTAAGAATGTTGATACAGTTATCCAAGGAACAATGGGAAAGAAGATATAGGTGCTTCAGATATTAACCGCTGTCGTTACTAGATTTTATATATGTTCTGGCTAAAGCATCTTCCAAAATCTAAGCTTTTTAATCTTAAAATTAGAAAACCGATCTTTTATTGGTAACATTACTTATTTTTGTTTGTTGCTTAGATTTTTTATTCTATGTTTTTTATCTAGTACTGAAACTGGCAGATAGTTTTATTGGTTTTATGCTTTGGTTAGGGCTCGGATTTTTTCGTTTTACTCAAGCAGATTGTAAAATTTACCAGCAGCCGGCAACTACACCTCTAAATTTTTTTGATCTTTTTTTGATTTTGGCAGTTGGCAACCGGTCTAAATCCATATCTAAACGGTAGGCAATTACTTATTTTATCCTGATTGATTTACTGGTGGCTGCAATCTTTTTTTACAATCTAGACTTTGGTTTAGCTGTTCCAACCGTCTATTTATTGATGCGGATCTTTGGTTTAAATCAGAGCCTGAAAACATCAAGATCTATCGATTGGTTGTCATATTCCGCTTTTATTCGATTGCATGCGAATCAGATTCGTGATGATACCTTACTATCATTAACATTTTAAATATTTTCCCTTAATAATTTATTTCTTAGGCTATTATTTATTTTTGAAAAAAAATAGTCATCAATACTCTTTACGACAACCACCTGCTTATATGTTTAATTATTTATTGATTAATAATATTTATCCAATTCTTTTAATTTAAGACAGCCAGACCTCTCATTTTCCTTTGAATCCCAGCAGTAATCTTGCTTATGTTAAATGTTAATGAGCTAAGATTATAAGTGATTGATAAACAGCAATCTTTAGGTGGTTGGTTGATGATTGGTGGAATGATCTTTTTAGGCTTGTCTTTTTTTTGGCTTTCACCTAACTCTTTTAAGGTAGTGAACAATAAACTTAACTGCCACTACGCACCGATAGCAATTAAATATTATCATTGCTCAGATTTTCATACCGATTTTCATCTTTATGACGATGGTGGTCCAAATTTAAAGCGATCAATCTGACTGGTTAATCGGTGCTTGAGTGATGATAAGGTAGTAGTAATCTTTTCTCGTTATGACACAATTTTATGTTTAATGACAGGTAAAATGGGCTATATAAACACGCCAATTATTAAGCACTGGATGATAACTTAGAGAAAGTTTGACAGCGGTAATAAATAAACTTAAACAAATACCACTTAGTAATGTCTATAAATACCACTCAGAATATGACCATATGGACAATCGCCGAACTGATTTACTCTGGCAGGCGGTTGAAGATCGGTATCAAAAGGTTGAATCCCAGAGCATTGTCGATGTTTATCAGTTAAAATAAACTTAGTTAATTATAAATATATCTCTTATAAAGTTAGGGGGTGAGCAAAGGTGGATATATCGAAAATGGTGATGATTGGTCGAGTTGTTCATTATTACAATAAAATTGGGGTGGGAATTATTAAACTTGATCAAGCACTAACCAAAGGTGATGTTTTATATTTCAAAGGGCATACAACTGATTTTAGTCAAAAAGTAGAAGATCTCGAGATCAATCATCAAAAGGTTGAATCAGCCAATATCGGAGAAGAGGTCGGAATAAAATTAGACCAGCCAGTCCGCGAGCATGATCTGGTCTATCGCGAGAAATAATTTCATACAAACGTTTTCAATATTTAACAATCTTGGCAGGTTGATAATAATGATCGGAGTTTGTAATTTATTTTTGTTTTTTTGGTATTTTCCAGATAGTTTAGGACAATTACTGTAAATATTTTTTTTAAAAATAGTCTACTTTTTAAAAAAAATTATCTCGTTTCAGTTACTGCTTATGTTGGTGTTCTATAACCCTGATTAAAGGAAAGGTAAGGTAATATTTAAATTTAGCTATCAGCCAACCGGGTTTTTTTATAAAAATAACTTAAGATAAATATCAGAGTGATTAAAAATAAGACAATTAAAATTGCGACAAGGCGGATAAAAACTGATTTACTTGAGGATTGTGATTGAGACGGAGTCAATGATGGCAAACTGTTTGTATTTTTACCGATATCTTTTTGTGTATAGGTGATATCGGTTAACACATTTTTGTTTATAGTTGTTAACAGATCTAACTGAGTTTGATTAAGATAATCAGCATTTGTTTCTAAAAATTGTGAGGGAGTATATGTGATTGGTTGTTGAGAGTCTTTTGGAAGGATGACTATCTCAAAAGCGAATGAAGGAAGATACTGACTAGGAATTCTAAAGAAACCGTGTTGATCAGCGGTTGTTAGATAGTTAACTTTTTCGGTATTTAGCTGGTGAATGCCAATTTTTGCTAAGGGGGTGATTTGACCGTTAAGATTATAGGCATAACCCTCAATATAATTAAGAATCGGTTCGAACACTAACTGAGCTTTGTCAGTATTATTCAAATAAACATTATTGACGAGATCGAATTTTTTATACTCAATCTCAATCTGGTCAGCAACACCATTATTTTTTTTCGGAAGCTGATTGATTGGTAGGACAATATTCCAGTAACCAAGCCGGTCGGCATTAACATTGGCTATATCAGCCATAGTGGATTTTGCTTTAAAAATTACATTCGACAGGGGATGAGTAATTTTCCCTGAGTAGATAATTGTTTGGCTATCGGCAGATTTATAATAACCATAATTGACTGTCTGTACCGGACGATGAGTAGGAGGATTTACTCCGGGATCCAGGGGAACATCGCAGTGGACAAGTTTATTAAACTCAATGATCGCGTATGTTTCCAAATAGAGGATTGCAGGATTATTATCTGATTTTTTCACATCAGGGTCGCAAAAATAGGCACGGCGGAAGTTTGGGTGTACGCGGTCGAGGTTAAGCGGCCAACTAAAGCCCGGAGGCTTTTCTATATCTAAGTAGTATATCCCATTTGGCACCCAGAAATTAAACTCACCGTTAATCATAACTTTTTGCGGGTTAACAAGGTTTTGATATTGGAAAAGCTTTTTAGTGTTATCCAATAGACTCACTTCAGCGTCGGTTATCGGTTCTAAGCTCTGACTGTCAAACAATCGGCCTTTGGGGTCTTGAGCAATCATTCGGCGAATAAAAGGACGACGCCTTACAGGTGGTTTGGTTGGAATTGGAGTAACAGTAATTAAAGCAATATCGGTTTGGTTAATAGTTTTAAACTCGATCGGTAGATCAGTTTTTGAATTGATTTCTTGAGCGGGTTGTGAAGAATCAGTTAAGTAGTACGCATAAAAGAAATGGTAAGTGGAGTCAGGAGTAAAGCTGCGAACAATTATTGTTGGTAGATTTCCGTCAGCGTCTGAGCGCATCGGGTTTTGCAAAGCTTTAAATTGATGGGATGGATCTGGACCCATCTGGTTACCGCCGGGAATATTATTTAATAGCGTATCTAAATTTTGGTCACCAGTAGTGCATTTAATTCCGGTAGAACTATGGATACAGCCGACGATATAGATGTCAGTATTGGGGGGGAAGCCTTCTCCTAATAAACCCATTTCGTGATCAAGATGGGCTGGATCAGGGTGTAAAGGAATAGAAGCTGGATAAGGTACGCAGAATGGAAGCGAGGGATCTTCGCAAGGGATATATATGCTATCAATATCAAGTTCTATTGGTGCACTTTTAATTGAAGCACTGGAATTATTAGTTTGAGCTTGAGCATGATAAAGGCTGGATGAAGCGATGAAACCCTTAAGTAGAGTAAATGCAATCAAAAAGATCAATCCTGTTGTAAAAATTCGACTCCTCATATTATTGTTGTAGCGGAAATATGGATTTTTTTCAAGGAGAAAACTAAATTTATTTGATGATAAAGATTTATAGCGATGCCAAAAACAGAGATTAAATGCCTTAAAAAATATTCACGTAAGCTTATTTAATCTTGATAGTAAAGAACATTTTGTTTGTAAGATTAAACCAATAAAAGATTGCCAAGAATCTAATCAGATAATAAAGAAATTATTCAAAACAAACCGCATAAATATTCATAGACTGCTTTTGATACTAAACAATTATTTTCAAAACAGATAAACTCCATTTTGTGAAAAAAATTATTCGTTTACGCAACTGGGGAAAATATTTCATACTCTAGGGGTTCATTAGACAATCAGTAAAAAAAATATCGGATGGATCTAGACTTGATTGGATCACTGAAGATCAGATCCCTGTTAACGCTGAGGTTAAACTATTGATTGAAGGAAATAGAGTCAGTGATTGATACAATTTTTCCAAAGTCCGCGGTTGTTCTTCATTGCTTCTTCTTGGGCTTGCAGAAAAAGGTTGGCGTATTTAACGTCCGGGGGAAAAGTAGCAGCATATGCATAACCATTTCTCACTAAAAGTTCATTGATAAAAACTCCCGATGAAGTTGCCTGACTATCGATCAGATATACGTAACGGAGAAGCCGTCTAAATCTATCGGTTTCTGAGACATCTTTTTCCAAACGAACGATTTTACCCTCAACTAATTTTTTATTAAATTCACCGGCTTCTTTGCCAAAACACTGGAGTTTTTGTAGCGGGTGTTTGGTTTCCGGTGCATCAACACCAATGTAGCGGACTATCTGACCGTTATCTAATTCAATTGTGTCACCATCGATAGCTTTTTTTACAGTTACCGTTGAAGAATATATCTGACGAGCTAATGTTGGTGGAGGAGCCGATGGGGAAGGAGATGATTTCAGGTTATTTTCAGGTATTATTGGTATAAAACTGGAGAAAAAGATTGTACAGACAGCGAGAATTGATAATAGAAGAGTTTTATAATTGAGTCTCACTATTAAGTTAATTATAAATAACATCAGTTAATCATGTAAAATATGCTGATGGAATATTTTAATCGGCAAAAGGAAAAAATAAAAGCTTGGTACCGAGATTTACCAGAAAAAAAGCGATACATAGAGCTTATTACTGCGATTTTATCCATTCCGGTACTGGTTACAGTAATTTTGCTTAATTTGGGTAATCTGTCGAAAAATAACTCAGGAACAAAGACTAATAAAGAAATAACCCCAATTAAGATTGAGATTAAAACTGGAGATGTGTCTCCGACAAAAATAGGCGGAGATACTCAGGTGCCTACGATTTTGCCGGTTAGCCCGAGTGCCTATGAGTGTAAAAAAACAGTTGGTCCGGTAGAAATTAGCAGCCCAAAGCAGGGTGAGACGATTATAAATGATCCGGTCTGTGTCCTATTAGACTATAAAAAAGGGGAATACTGCGCTTATGTTTGGTCTTACCGAATTAATGATAGTCGATGGTCTGAGTTTACTGACAAAAATATCTGTTTGTATAATTTAAGTAGCGGTGAAAAAAAACTTGAGGTAAAAGTTAAGAGTATTGCGTCAGGTGATGAGGTAATTTTAAGGCGGGAGTTCGTTTACAATTATCCAGATTTAAGTCCGTCTATCAGTACCAACTCAGCTTCTTTTTAGATTGTCTTCACTAAATTGGATGGTTTGGAAAATATAGATGTTAGTGTTTGGATCAAGATAACAGTCTTCAGATAAACCAGCTTTTTCACTGCAGAGCTTAGCTAAGAATTGATTAAGTGACCAACTGGTTTCTGTAGCTACTTGTGGAAGAAAAACACCACAGCGGCCTCCGTTTTCAATAATTACTCCATCAATCCCAAGCCTAATTGTTCGCCAGTCATTAATCTTTTTTTTCGGGGTTAACAACGAGATCTCAATTTTTATTGATTTAAGTTCATCAACGGTTAGCGGTGGAAATCGAGGATCATGAAAAGCAGCAGCAACCGCCATTATTTGAATTAAACGATATAGCGGTTGGTTAGCTTCAATTTTCCCGATACACCCCCGCAGTTGGCCGCGGTGTTTAAGAGTAACAAACACACCAGCTGTTTGATTTAGTTGAGGATTACTGATATTAATCTCAGGAATCGAGTTGGTCTTAAGATACGTCTTAATCGCGTTTCGAGCAATAGTTAAGGCCTCAGTTTTTGTTTTTTCAGTGATGTTTATTATAGTCATAAGTTATATATAAACCGATTAATGAACAGTAACCAACCACCTGTGTTAGATCACCACTGATATCACCTGAGTTTTGATAGAAAATCTTTTTCCAATTTAGATGTAGTTTTTCACCGACTAGAAGAGCAGTTCGGATCGCATGATAGCCACAGGCAGCTGTTTCTAACCCAGGAAAATTTTCAGCTTCAATCTGTTTTACTTGTGTTTCAAAATTTGAGAGTTGACCTGATATAATCGCGTTAATTGTTTGGTTGTCGACTAACTGGGCGGTGGAGTAATGAGGATAATGGGAAAGATCACTACTGACGATTAATATATAATTTGCTTTAATCAATTGACAGATTTTAGAGGCTAATGTATCTATTAAGGTTGGCTCAGGATGACTAATCAGAATGGGGACAATTTTTGTTGAAGGGAATAACTGCTGGACAAAAATTAACTGCAGTTCAAGTGTATGTTCAGAAAGATGTGGTAGTCGGTCAATTATAATTTTTTGTTTAGGATTGAGTAGTGAAAGACAGGCTTTTTTATCGACAAACGACAGACCGATTGGTGTTTGCCAACCACCGTTAGGCCAGATAGCGGCGTGATTAAACCAACTGGTATGACTAACTCCTAATAAAATAATTCCGGCATATTGTTTTTCAGATAGTTGTTTATATCCCCAAGCGGCAGTTTGACCTGAATAAACAGTCCCAGCATGGGGAACAATAAGTACTTTAATTTTTTTGCTGTTGAAAACAAACCGGGTACGATTAAGATAAGTTGACAACTCCTGCTGGAGGAGGTTTTTGTCAGCCGGGTAAAAGCTTCCTGCCACAGCTGGTTTTCTAAAATCTGTTTTTACAATCATTATGATAAAATAATAGCAGATATAAGTTTACCAGCCTTCGGAGTGTAGTTCAGATGGCTAGAACGTACGCTTTGGGAGCGTAAGGTCGGCGGTTCAAGTCCGCCCACTCCGACAGATGAATAAGAATATTAAAATCTTCTTGGGGGTGATGCTGATTATCGGTTTTGTTATCATAGTTATCTTCAAACGATCTTCAATAAAATGTAAAAATGCTAACGCAGTCAGTTACCAGTTGGAAGGAAAAAGATATTGTTTAATGGTGGCTGATTCGCGAAGCAAATGGGTTAAAGGATTAATGAATGTTCAAAAACCAGTTGACTATGATGGGATGATTTTTATTTTTCCCGAAAAAAAAATTCAAAATTTTTGGAATGAAAATACGTTTGTCGATCTTTATGTTTATTGGTTGGAAGATGATCGGGTTGTTGGAAAGACCTTGCTACCTTCAATTAAGAAGACAAAAGAGCCGCTGACAATTAACTCACCAAAACCAGTGAATAGAGTGATTGAAATAATCAAATAATTTTTTATTACAAATTTTCAATTTTTATTCAATTATTAATTATCAATTTTAAATTATTAAACTGTCTGATGATTGACAATTAGAAATTTGGAATTGATTAGAAATTGTAAATTAAAAATTGAAAATTAGAAATTTATTTCTTTAGTACTTCTATCCCCGGTAGTGTTCCTTTTTCAATATATTCAAGGAGAGCTCCCCCACCGGTTGAGATATGGGAGATTTTGTCGAGGTTGGGTTTGCCGGCAAGAAAAGCCAGAGTATCACCACCACCAACAACCGAATATGCTTTTGAATTAGCAATGATTGCCTCTAAAATTGCCTGACTGCCGGTAGTAAACCGGGAGTCCTCAAACAAACCAACCGGACCATTCCAGATAATTGTTTTCGCTTGGGCAATTATGGCAGTAAAACTTTTTTGTGACTGTGGGCCGATATCACAAATTTTATCGTTATCAGTAATAAAATCAAATGGCAGGATTAGTTTTTTATTTTTTTGATTAATTTCCTTTTCTAGTTGTTTTGCGTTATCTAACTGGTCTGGTTCATACATGCTTTGACCGATATCTTGACCGCTGGCAGCCAGAAAAGTATTGGCTATCGCGCCGCCGATTAGTAGTTGGTCAGACAGCTGTCCTAATCTTCTAATCAGATTTATTTTAGTGGAGATTTTTGCACCACCGATTATAGTGACTAGTGGTCGTTTTGGGTTGTTAATTATCGGTGTTAGGGCGGCAATTTCTTTTTTTATTAATAGACCAGCGTAGGCCGGTAACCGGCGAGGTAAGTCAACAACAGAGACGGTCTGTCGATGGCAGACGCCAAAAGCATCATTGACATAAATGTTGCCAAGTGAAGCCAATCGATTGATAAAATCCGGATTACGTGATTTTTCCTCCGGGTAGAAACGAATGTTCTCAAGGAGCAAGATCTCTGATGGTTGTGGGGAGGGACAAGATTGAAGAAAATCTTCAACTAAGATGATTTTGTAATCTGGAAGATAGGTTTGTAGCCTTTTACTGACAATACGCAGCGAATATTGAGAATCACGATTTTCCGGTCGCCCCAGATGGGCAATAATTATTAATCGGTTGCCGTTTTTAAGTAAATAATTAATTGTGGGAAGCGTTTCTTTGATGCGGGTATCATCAATAATAGTTTTTTTATCAAGGGAAAGGGAAATGTTAAAATCTACTCGCAGCAGGATACGTTTATTTTTTATCTCAACTTGATCGATAAACTTAATGGCTGACATATATCAAACATCAAAGATCAAAAATCAAACATACATATTAAATATAAAATATTTTTAATTTTTAATTTGTATATTTGATATTTATATTTAATATTTGATTTTTAATATTAAGGAGTTTGCATGAAAATTTAATTTTAATCAAAGAAAGCGCTTAATTTTTCTACTAACTCGACAAGTCTAGTACTGTACCCCCATTCATTATCATACCAACCGAAGATTTTGATAAAGTTGCTGTTAATTACTTTAGTGTAATTGGCGTCAAAGATACAGGAGTAGGGTGAGCCGATAAAGTCAGACGAAACGAGAATATTTTTTTCATACGCCAGGATATTTTTCATATCATTTTGGGAATATTTTTCAAACAATGAATTAACTGCTTCAGCGCTGGTAGGTTTTTCGACTACTGCTGAGATATCAGTGAAAGATACGGTAGGGACTGGAACACGGATAGACATTCCATCAACTTTTCCTATTAATTGAGGTACTACCTTAGCGACCGCCTTGGCAGCCCCTGTAGTTGACGGAACAATATTAATGGCGGCAGCTCGCGCTCGATCCGGTTTTTTTCCAGAGTCGTCAACCAGATTTTGCGTACCGGTATAAGCATGGGCAGTGGTGAGGAAGCCGGAGACAACGGTAAAATTATCATTAAGGATTTTAAACATTGGTGCGGCGCAGTTGGTAGTACAGGAAGCCATTGAGATAATAGCGTTATTAGCAAAATCAAACTGCTGATCGTTTACTCCCAAAACGACTGTTTGAATCTCATCATCTTTTGCTGGAGCAGTCAAAATCACTTTTTTAACTGTGCCTTTTAGATGGTTTTGTAAGTCTTGTTTTTTGGTAAAGGCGCCGGTGGCATCGATAACGACATCAACTTGGTATTGATCCCAAGGAATATTTTCAATTTCAGGGATTTGAGTGGTGAAAATCTTTTTACCATCGACATTAATACTATCAGTTTCGGCTTTAACTGTCATTGAAAATTTACGGTAGATTGAGTCATACTGTAAAAGGTAAGCCATAATCTCCGGCGAAGTTTTTCGGGTGTTAATGGCAATGATATCAAATAAATCTTTTTTAAGAGTAATGCGGGTGAAGGTTCGACCGATCCTTCCAAAGCCGTTTATCCCAACTTTAATTTTTTTCATATTATCAGTGACATTAAAAGTGTAACAGAAATTTAATTTTGGTAACTAAGGTAGTCGCGGACTAACTTCGGACTGCCTAAGATGATTGGAACTCGCTGATAAACTGATTTAGGGACAATTGTTAAAGGATTAATTCCTCGACTAATAGCGAGGCCGCCAGCTTGGCTGACTACAAGAGCCAATGGGTTTACCTCAAACATTAGACGAAGCTTTCCATCAGGATGATGAGTGTCTTCGGGATAAAGAAAAATTCCCCCCTGAATAAGGATACGATGGACATCAGCCACCATGCAGGCGGCATAACGGCTGCGATAAGGTGGCGAGGTTGATTTTAAATTATTAAGATAATTTTTTAATGATGGTGAATAAAACTGCCAGTATCCCTCGTTGATACTATAAATTTTTCCGGTTGAGGGAATTTTAATTTGAGGATGTGATAAAAGAAAGGAACCAATTGCCGGATCAAGAGTAAAACCATTGACACCATTTCCAGCAGTATAAACAAACATAACACTAGTTCCGTACAGAATATACCCGGCAGCAACCTGATTTATACCCGGTTGCTTCAGGTGGGGGGTATAGCGATAGATAGAGAAAATAGTACCGGTAGTGATGGCTACATCAATATTTGAAGAGCCGTCTAACGGATCAAGAAAAACTAAATAGTGGCCACGATTATTACGGATATAAATTGGTTTGTCTGTTTCTTCTGTTGCTATCATTGATACCTGTCTTGATTGAGTTAACATATCAATTAGTAATTGATTACTGAACTGATCGAGTTTCTGAACAGATTCTTGGTAAAGGTTAAGTTTGCCTGTTTGTCCGATTATATCGACTAATCCGGTTTTTTTAATATGGCTGGCAATAATTTTAGCTGCGTTTTCAATATAGGTTAATAACAAGGTTAGGCTACCGGTAGCGGATTTAAACCGTCGTTCTTCTTGTAAAATAAACTCGGTTAGGGTGGTGATTTTATTATACATAACGATTTAATACCGGTTGGGTTTTAAATAGATTTAATTGACTAAAGATAAGGATAAATTTTTCTCTTAACTGCAAAAGGATGGTTTTTTTTAATGCAGGATCTAAATGCCAAAATTGATATTTATATGGTCCAAGAGCTTTTTTACGGGTTTTATAATAAAACTGAGTTTCTGTATGACCGGCTGACCATTCATTTTTAAAGTTCGTTTTAAGCCAAGAATAGATTTGATTTTTGAGAGGAGTCGGTAAATGGTCAAAAATAATGTTTTGAAATCCGGTAGCCAGATGAATTTCGAGGGTTTTGTTTATAGGAAATTGATTAAACAGTGTATCAGGGAGAGTCGAGGCCCCGTGTTGGACAGGGCCACCGAGATGATATTTTTTTCGAGAAACATCAGCGATGTTTTTTAAAACTTTAAAATCGATATTGACCTTTGCAACTGTGCCGTCGGGAAGGGGAATCCCCCCGTGACTAGTACCTGTCTGGACACTGACTTTACTGATACCTTTTATTTTTAAAGTTTTGATTTTAGATTCTCCACTGCTTGTTTTGGAGCTGGAGATATGAACTGGATTTTGGATTGCTTTAAGATACCCTTTCATAAATGCTTCAAACTCTTCGACGGTACTATTTTTGCCACCGATATGGCCGATTTCACCGCCAATTGAGATAGTAACCCCTTTTGGTTCGATCTCTCGAATATATTTTGTTATTAAAGCAGTCATCTGATAATTGTTTTTTTTCTGATCGTTTAGTGATGGTTTATTTAGATCGACCAAAGTTGAGGCGTCGATATCGATATTATAAAAACCAGCAGCTATCGATTGATGAATTAACTCTTTTATTTTATGGATTTCTGTTTGTGGGTCAGTTTCATAATTTTTTATCTTAAACTGGTAATGATCTCCTTGCAAAAAGACAGGACCACGGTAACCAGCAGCAATGGCTCCGGCCAAGACACAAGTTGCGTATTCTTCTGGTGATTGCTGTGTATAACCAATTTCTGACCGAGCTATTTCAAAAATAACCGGACCAATCTGTTTTTCAAGCATTATCTCAAAAACAGTTCGGGCAGTGTCGAAGGTTAGGGTTCTAAGATTGATTGCCGGAACGGTGAAGCCATCAACTTTGTTTTGTCCAAATGCTTGATACAAGGAGTAAGTTGAAGCGGGGTAGATACCGTTTTTATAAGCAATTGTCCGAATTTTTTGCCCTGCTTGTTTTTTTTTCTTGATATTCGATGAGAAAACTGCGGTGTGGACCAAGTCGCTAATCGATTCTTTCATAGAAAGTGTAGTATGCTAAACTATAGCTAATATAAATTTTTCTGTCAAGTAATGGAAGAGTGTATTTTTTGTCAGATTGTAAAAAGAAAGTCAGCGGCTTACATTGTCTATGAAGATAAAGACTTTATGGGATTTTTGGATATTTATCCACGCGTTTACGGGCATCTGCTGGTGATTCCAAAAAAGCATTTTCGCTGGGTATATGAGGTACCAAAATTTTCTGAGTATTGGCAGACGGTATTAAAAATTACTCAGGCAGTTCAGCGGGCACTCCAGCCGGATTTTATTAATTATTTTACCTACGGGATAGATGTACCTCATGCCCATATTCATATCCTTCCTCAGAAAGAAGATCAATCAGTTTGGCCCGATATTAAATCTCCAACTACAGAGCAGTTTAAAAAAATTGCAAGATTAATTAAAGAAGAATTAAAATAATCTGTAGCTGTTAATTGATTTTTAAGTAAGAATAGAAATCGGTTGGTGAAAAATAAAATATCGTTATCGAAAATTAAAACTATTATTAAATTATGTTTATATTATACCCTATTCGCTATTAACACACTGTGCTTTTTAATACGCAAAATGCTTAATGAAAGACATAATCAAAGAAAATATTTTTTTAAATAATTAAACAATAAGGTTGCCTCTAATTTTTATTATATTTAGATTTTAATACCGGCCTCTTTGAATTCTACATTGAAGGTGGTAATGTTCGACTCAGCATCATAGGTAGAGGTAAGGGAGGGGATTTCTTTGAT
>FWPV01012515.1_pt1 | contig 13058 bp, 10 predicted proteins | sample 2228371 | NCBI WGS metagenome assembly FWPV01 (sample SAMEA103939776, study PRJEB20133) | metagenome | reverse complement strand
GCCCACCTCGCTGAGCTTCAGCGCCCAAGTGCCGGATTCGGCGCCCCCGGCTCAGACGCTGCAAGTGCAAGGCAGCGGCACGGGGATGACCTTCACCGCCACCGCCACCACGCAGAGCGGCGGCGACTGGCTGGCCATCAGCCAAACCGGCGGAACGCTGCCGGCCAATATCAGCGTCTCCATCAAAGCGGAGCGGCTCGCGGTTCTCACGCCTGGCAACTACTCCGGCACGATCCGCATTGAGGCGCCCAACGCCACCAATAGCCCGCTGACGGTAAACGTCACGCTCGCTCTCACCGCGCGTCCGCCGCAAGTGGTGAAGGTGGTCAATTCGGCAAGCTACCTGCCCGGACCCATCGCCCCGGGAGAAATCCTGTACATGGAGGGCACTGCCATGGGGCCCAGCCGCCTCGTAGCCGCCACTCCGACGCCTTCCTTCCCGACCACCCTCGAAGACGTGCGGGTGCTGTTCGACGGTTTGGCCGCGCCGCTAGTCTATGTGAGCGACACGAAGATTAGCGCCGTCGCGCCATGGAACCTCGCCGGACGGGTGAGAACCAGCATCGTCGTCGAATACAAGGGGCAACGTTCATCGGCGGTGGAAATGCAGGTGACCGCCATAGCGCCGGGCATTTACACGGCTGCGGCTAGTGGAGTAGGCCAAGGCGCCATCTTGAACCAGGACTACTCCATGAACGGAGTCGGCGCAGGCCGCCGCCCCGCCCGCAGAGGCGAGGTCGTGATGGTCTACGGCACCGGCGGAGGCATGACAACTCCGGCGGGTGTCGATGGCGCCATAACCCCGGGAATCCTTCACCCGTTCCCTGCCTCTGTGACCACGACCGCTTCCATCGGCGGCGTTCCCGCGCGGGTGCTTTACGCCGGCGGCGCGCCCGGCTTGCTGTCCGGCGCGATGCAAGTGAACGTGGAGATTCCCGAAGGCGCTCCTTCGGGCAGCAACGTTCCGATCGTCCTCCTGATCGGCGGCGTTCCGACGCAGGCTAACGTGACCATCGCCATCGAATAACCAGCGGCGAGGGCATCGCCTCAAGCGGCCGGCTTGGTTCGGAGGGGCCGCCGCTCTTTTTTTGCCCTACAATCAGGAAGGATATGAAACGTCTCGCTCTGTCTTTTCTCCTCTTCTCAATCTGCGCGTTCCCGCAGGACTATAAGATAGCCGTCATCGGGCTGGTTCACTCCCACGTTTGGGGCCATCTCGGCAAGATGGCCAAAGGCGAGCCCGCCAAGTTAGTGGGCATCGCCGAAACCGTGCCCGAGCTCATTGCCGAGGCCAAACGCCGCGGCGCTCAGGCGCCCGTTTATTCCGATTACAAGAAGATGCTCGACGAGACCAGGCCCAACATCGTTTGGGCGTTTGTCGAAAACAACCGCCACCTCGAGATCGTGCAGGCGTGCGCGCCGCGCAGGATCCATGTCATGTTCGAAAAGCCCCTGGCTTCCACATACAAGGATGCGCTAGCCATCAAAAAGCTCGCCGACCAGCACCGCATCGTGGTCATGACCAATTACCAGATGGCTTGGTGGCCGGCCAATTACGCCGCCAAGGCGCGCGCCGACGCGGGCGACGTCGGCAAGGTGTACCGCTTGCGCGGCGTCGTGGGACATGGCGGACCCGGCGGCGCCAAGGGCCTCAATAAGTGGTTCTTTGAATGGCTTACCGACCCGGTCAAGAACGGCGGCGGCTCGCTCGTCGATTTCGGCTGTTATAACGCTTTGTGGGCTCTTTGGTACAAGGGGCGTCCAGCCTCCGTCTATGCTTCGGTTCAGCATCTGCGCCCCGAGGAGTTCCCCAAGGTGGAGGACAACGCCACGCTCATCCTCAACTGGAAGGATGGCGTCGGCATCTTCGAAGGAAGCTGGAACCTGCCCCGCAGCTTCCAGGATTTGGAAGTGTTCGGGCGCGGCGGCAGCATCTACATGCAGAACGGCAAAGTGGAATTGCGCAAAGGCCGCGGCGAGCCGCAGAGCATCGATCTTCCGGCGCTGCCGCCGGAAGACGCCGAGCCCATCGCTCACATGATCCATGCAATTCGCACCGGAAAGCCGCTCGGCCCGCTCGTCGGCATGGACCTCAACCTAGGCGTAGTGGAGATTCTCGACGCGGCGAAACAGTCTATCCAAACCGGCAGGGCGGTTTCCCTGCCCCTGAAACCTTAGCGCCGGGTCACTCTTCGGGACGGATCCAAAGCGGGCGGGCTTGCGCCGTGTCCAAACGCACGCGCAGCGTTTGCCGCCCGCTGCCAAGCCGCCCCAGTTCCGACCTGCGGTCCAAGTCGATTACCTGCGACGGCTGCTCCAACTCCAGGTGCACCCTCACTTCACCCCCGGCGTCGCCCCAATAGTCCGAGACGATCAGGATCACGTCCCCGCCCCGCTTCAGCCCGTGCGCCCGCCCCTTGCCGTCCACCTGCGGCGAAAACGGTTCGCCATCCAAAATGATGTCCTCAACCGGCGTCGCCGCGCGGATGGCGCGCGCATAGGCAGCCAGATACTCCGCGTCCCACACGCGGTTGCTCCAGAAGTTGATCCCCCGCGCGCCGTTGAAATAACACTCTAGGAGCGAGTAATAAAACAGCTCTCCCGGAAAAGTCCCGGCGTCGCCCGGAGTCACCCACGGGAATACATCCGAGCGGGGCAGCCCGCGCCTGTCGGTCCGCACCTCATCGCCGATCAATTCGATGTGGTACGGCTCGAGCGATGTATATGTGCTCACTTGGCTCGTCTGCATCTTCTCGGGATACAGTCGCGAGAAAGGCCAGAAGCCCTGATAATTCTCCCCGGGGCGACCGTCATACAGCCCCATTTCGCAATCCGGTCCGTCAGCTTCCCGCACGGCTGTCCGCACCGCCGCCGCGAGATCGCTCCACATCTCATACCCTTTGGCTAGCTGCCACTCCGCCCAATCCGTGATTCCGGAAGCGGCTTTGTCCTCCCGGCACCGTACGCACCGGCGGACCTCCTGCGCCGTTGAGCCGCCGAACAGTTCGATGTCGCAGTGGAGCAGAGAGGGCTTCAATAGCCGCACACCGGCCGCCACCCGCTCCAATTCCTCTTCATAGAACCGCCCGCGATACGACGGGCACATCCGCGTGGACCGGCTGCCGTCCTCGAATTGACAGTAGATTTCATTCTCCTTCGCCCGGCTGCTCAGCATCCGGTGGAAGGTCGAGTCGATCGCGTGGATCCGGTAGCCCAATTTGCGGGCTTCCGCAGCGAATTCCACCGCCGCGGAATCGGCGGGGTTGAGCCACGTCAGCAACAACGGCAGCGCATTCAGCCCGATGGTCGAGAATGCCCTTTGCCATTCCGGCCAGCCCATCGTGGCTTCCAGTTGCCACCATGAAAAGCTCGTTATCCGCCGCTGAGGAATCGCCGCCGCCCGGGGAATTTCGATCGCCTTCAACGGCACGCGCATCTCGGGCGATGCTTCATCGCCCCACCGGACCCGGTACCGGATCTCTCCGGCGCCTCCCTCCGGCGCTCCCACGATCCACAGCCGCCCCCAGACCTTGTTGTTGATGTTGCCTCGCGTCGAGATCGAGAAGCGGTAGGTGGACGAGCCGTCCGCCTCCGCTGTCTTCGCCGCCTTCCCCACATCGACGCCGCCCACCGCTCCGCCTTCTACCCGGACTCCGGCGGGGAACGTCAAATCTACCGCCAGCTCCCGAGCCGCCGCCGATGCCGCCGCGATCATCCCTATGGGCAGCGGCGCCGCCATGTTCGATGCGACAAAGAGCTTCGGCTTATGGAAGTAAAGCTGCGCTCCGGTGACCGTGAAATCCACCCCGCCGGCGTCACTGCGCTGAACCGCCGCCGGATCGTGCGCCCCGGCGAACACGTACAACTCATCCGCCACAGGGTAAGCGGTGCTGTAAAATCGGAGCCCGACCAGCCTGCCTCGCGTGCGCAAGTCACGAAATCGCAGCCGGTGCACCCATGCGGCGCCGTTCGAACGGGGTATCTCGAACTTCTCGAGGTCACCCTCCCGCCAGCGGCTCATTTCCGCCACGCGATACCATGGCTCCCCCGGACCATCGCTCACCATGACTTCGACCCATAACGGGATCGAGAGCCCCGCTTGCGGGCTTCCCCCAAGGAACCGTATCGCCACCTCATCGATGGCTGCAACGCTCCCCAAATCGACCGCCAGGTTCACGCGCCCGGCGTAGGACCAGCCTACGCTCGACGCTTCATACCAGATCCTTTGGTCGGCTCGGGTGCTCGTCTTTCCGTCGGTGAGATCCCAGTCGTCCGTGTCGCCTCGCATGGTGGTGGCGTAGTTCGGCGCGGGAAGGTACACCACCCGCTTCCCCAATGCGAGGTTGCGTTGCGGATCCGTGTCCGCCGCTCGCTCAGCGCCGCTCACCGGCGCAGCTAGAAAGACCAACAAGAGGGTGAAGAGCATCACCCTCTATTTCGCTTCACTCCGTCCCGGGCGCGCAACTGCCGTTGCCGCTGCTTTTTCTTGAGATGTTCAAACGAAGCCAGCGGCGAACGCGGCGCCGGCGGCTCGACCACCGGCACGGATCCGTCGCGCAAAATTTCTCCCGGTTCCGGCCGGTAAGGCGCGGGCGGCACGGGCGGGCGCCCAGGCACTCGCTTTCGTCCCTTGATGAAATGACCGAGGATGGCGGCGCTCCGGGCGCGTGTAGGCACACCCAAGCTGTCCTCTTCCAGGGCTTCTACTAGGGGGTTCTTCAGGTGCTTCTCACGGTTGGCCATTCGAGCTTCTCCGAGAGCCGGTTTGACTGCCTGATCCACCCCTAGTATAAGCCTCTTTCGGCAATTTCGTTCCCTTCGTTTGCCGGTTTGTGAATTTTCGCGTAACCCCCCGATTCCTCAATATGTTGTGGTAGAATTGAGGTATCTAGATCGAAACTTTTCGATGGGCGAATAAAAGGTAAATCTTCGCCCGGTAGAAGGAGTGCTCTTGCCCGATTCCTCGAATCCGCAAACGCCAGGAAGCCAGCCTCCCGCCCCGGACGGCGCAAGCAAGAATTTGATCCCGGTCAACATCGAAGAGGAGATGCGGCGCTCGTATCTCGACTATTCGATGAGCGTCATCATCGGGCGCGCGCTTCCCGATGTCCGCGACGGTTTGAAACCCGTCCACCGGCGCATCCTATACGGCATGTACGAGATGGGCTTGACCCACAACCGCCCCACGCGGAAGTGCGCCAAGATCACCGGCGAAGTCATGGGTAAATACCACCCCCACGGCGACGCCGCCATCTACGACACCCTCGTCCGGATGGCGCAGCCATTCACCATGCGCTACCCCCTCATCGACGGGCAGGGCAACTTCGGCTCGGTGGACGGCGACCCGCCCGCCGCCATGCGGTACACCGAAGCGCGCTTGTCGAAAATCGCCGGAACTCTGCTCGAGGACATCGATAAGGAGACGGTCGACTTCCGCCCCAACTACGACGACAGCGAAAAGGAGCCTGAGGTTCTCCCCACCCGGGTTCCGAACCTCCTCATCAACGGCAGCGCGGGCATCGCCGTCGGCATGGCGACCAACATCCCGCCGCACAACCTGCGGGAGATCATCGACGCCACCATCCTTCTCATCCAGAATCCGAAAGCCGGCTTAGACGAGGTGATGCAGCTCGTCCCGGGACCCGACTTCCCCACCGGCGGCTTCATCCTCGGACGCCAAGGCATTTACGACGCTTTTTCGAAAGGGCGCGGCTCGCTCAAACTGCGCGCCCGCGCCGCCATTGAAAACCTCGGAAAGGACAAGGACGCCATCATTGTCACTGAGATTCCTTACCAAGTGAATAAAGCCCGGCTCATCGCCGACGCCGCCGCCTTGGTCTCGGATAGAAAAATCGAAGGCATCTCCGACATCCGCGACGAAAGCGACCGTGACGGCATGCGCATCGTGTTCGAACTGAAGCGCGGCGAAAACGCCGAAGTGGTGCTCAACAACCTTTACAAGCACACCCAGTTGCAGATCAACTTCGGCGTCATCATGCTGTCCATCGTCAACGGGCAGCCGCGCGAACTCGGCCTCATCGATTGCATCAAGCGCTTCATCGACCACCGTGTCGACGTGGTGCGCCGCCGCACCGACTACTTGTTGCGCAAAGCCCGCGAGCGCGAGCACGTACTGCTCGGCTTCAAGAAAGCCCTGGAACATTTAGACGCCGTCATCGCCGTCATCCGCAAGTCCGGCACGCCCAAGGAAGCCCGGGAACGGCTCATGGGAATCATCCCCTCGGACGACGTGCCGGAGGCGGTAGCCGCGCGCGTGGTCTTCGATTGGACCGAGCGCCAGGCGCAAGCCATTATCGAGTTGCAGCTCCAAAGGCTCACCGGCATGGAGCAGCAGAAGATCCTCGCCGAACTCGCCGAAATCCAGCGGCAGATCGCCGAGTACCTTGAAATTCTCGGCTCTGACCGCGCCCTGCGTAATGTCATCATCAAAGAGCTGCAAGAAGTGCGGAAGGAGTTCGGCGACGATCGCCGCACGGAGATCGTCGACGACGCCGGCGACATCGCCCTCGAAGACCTTATCCAGAACGAGGAGGTCGTGGTGACCGTCACCCGCGGCGGCTACCTCAAGCGGACCGCTCTCGACACCTACCGCCGTCAGATGCGCGGTGGCAAGGGGCGCATCGGCATGGCTACACGCACCGAAGACGTGGTCGAGCACGTCATGGTGGCGATGACGCACTCCTATCTGCTCATCTTCACTAACAAGGGGCGCCTCTACTGGCTCAAGATTTACAACATCCCCGACGCCGCCGCCGCGGGCAAGGGGCGTAATATTAACGGTCTGATCAATTTGCAGCCGGACGAGTCGGTCAAAGCGTTCCTCGCCGTGCGCGAATTCACGCCTGACCGCTATGTCGTCATGGCGACCAAGTACGGCGTGATCAAAAAGTGCGAGCTGACCGAGTTCGACAACCCCATGTCGCGCGGCATCATCGCCATCGGGCTAAAGGAGAATGACGAGCTCATCGCCGCCAAACTCTCTTCCGGCAAAGACCTGATCTTCCTCGCCACGCGCGAAGGAATGGCCATTAAGTTCCAAGAGGAAGATGTGAGACCGATGGGACGTCCGGCGGCAGGAGTGACCTCGATGAAGCTCGCCGAAGGCGATTGGATCGTCGGCATGGAGATCGTCAGCGAGGACGACCTCATCCTTTCGGTGTCCGAGAACGGCTTCGGCAAGCGAACCAAGATCTCTGAATACCGTCTCCAAAGCCGCGCCGGCAAGGGCGTAATCAACATGAAGGTGACGCCGAAAACCGGTAAAGTGATGGCTGTTCTTGGAGTGAAGGAAGACACCGATGTGATCCTCATCACCAAGGAGGGCAAGATCCTGAGGACGGAAGCCGCCGACATCCGCAAAACCGGGCGCTCCGCGAGCGGCGTCAAGCTCGTCACCATGGAACCGGGCGACCAAGTCGCCGCCGCCTGCACCGTGGAAGAAGCCACCAACGGCAACGGCAACATCATCCAGGAAACGCTGCCCTTACAGTAACAGGGACAGACCGCTCTGTCCCGGAGCGCAGTTCGCGAAGCGGACCGAGCTGTCTGTCCCTCCGCGCCCGCACCCATTCGCATATCCTATTACCATGCGCCGCAGAACCTTCCTCGCCGCCGCAGGCGCCGCGCCTTTCATTCACGCCCGCGCCGCCCAAAGACCCAACATCCTGATCTTCCTGGGTGACGACCACTCCCACCACGACATCCGCTGTTGCGGCAACCCCCGGTTGTCCACCCCCAACCTCGACCGCCTCGCCGCCGAAGGCATGCGCCTCACCCACGCTTTCACCGCCACCGCCATGTGCGCTCCCATGCGCCAGCAGTTGCTCACCGGCATCTATCCAGTCCGTAATGGCGCCTACCCAAACCACAGCCAGATCAAGCCCGGCATAGAGACTTGGCCTTCGTACTTCAGGAAACTCGGCTACCGCGTCGCGCTTTTGGGCAAGCGGCACTTCGGACCTCCACAAGCCTATCCGTTCGATTACTTGAGCGAGGGAAGGGCGGATACTCTCGACTTTGCCCCGCTTGAGGAATACATCCGCAAGTCCAAGGATCCGTTCTGCATTTTCGTCGCCTCCAACCAGCCCCATGTGCCGCTTACCAAAGGCGATCCCTCGCGCCACCCGCCGGCCTCCATCCGGGTACATCCGCGGTGGGTCGATTCTCCCGAAACGCGCGATTTCCTCTCCCGTTATTACGCCGAAGTCGAGTACCTCGATTCGGAAGTCGGCCAGTGCTTGGAAATCCTGGACCGGACCGGAACGGCTGCCTCCACCATCACCATGTATTGCTCAGAACACGGGACGCAAATGCCGTTTTCGAAGTGGACCTGCTACGAACTCGGCCTCCGGGAAACCGTTTTGGTTCGCTGGCCCGGGCGAATCAAGCCCGGCACAGTGTCTTCGGCGATGGTGGAGGCTAGCGATTGGCTCCCGGCGTTTTTGGAAGCCGCCGGCGGCAAGGCGCCTGAGAACATCGACGGCCGGTCCTGCCTTCCCGTGCTGCTCGGGCAGCGCGCCGCGCACGCTGAGTACGTGTTCGGAGTTCAGACCACGCGCGGCATCAATCGTGGCTCGGATTGCTACCCCGTCCGCTCCATCCGCTCGGACCGGTATAAACTAATCCTCAACTTGAACCACACCGCGAAATTTCAGTGTGTCGTCACAGCTTCCAACGAGGGGTACTGGGCTTCCTGGGTCGAGAAAGCCAAACGCGACCCTGCGGCGCGCAGAATCGTCGAGCGGTTCACGACCCGCCCGGAGGTGGAGTTCTATGACCTCGTGCGGGACCCTGACGAGCTGAACAATCTCGCCGGCAAGCCCGAATACTTCGCCACCATCAAGACCCTTCGAGCGAGGCTCCTGTCCTGGATGGAATCCCAAGGAGACCGCGGCGTCGAAACCGAGATGCTCGTCAAGCCCAACCCGCGCGCTTAGGTCTGATTTGACCGGGGCGGGAGGGCAGCGATCTCATTGTTCGACCTTTCCTTACGGCTGGTTGAGGTCCTTCTTCTCGATCCTTTTCTCACGCCGGGACCCGGCGTCGCAGGAGTTCGACATTCAAGTGGGCACGCCCAGCGCCGGCAACACCCACTTGAGCAACACGAAGTAGGCGGCGATGAACAGGATGACGAGTAGAAAGTCGGGCATTCTTTTTCTCTGCACCGGGTCTCTATTCGTAGAGATGCGGAATCCGCGCGAAGGTGTCAAATTCCGGTGCGAAACCCGGGCGGCCGGTCTGATAAAATTGCGTTAGCGGCGTCATGATCGTGAAGATTCGCCTGAGCCGCGGGCCACGCATCCGGCGGGTCCATGGCCGGAAAAAGAAAGTGGCCCTGGCGATTTCCGCTCTCCTGATTCCCGTCTGCATTCTGGCTTGGACGTTCGCCCTCTGGGCGTTAGGCGCGGACATGAACCTGACCGGCAGTTTCGCCTTCTCCGCCGGTCTCCTCTCGCACTGGCAAGTCTGGGTCGGCATCGCCCTCCTCCTCCACGCCGCCGCCCACCTCCTCAACCGCTATGGCCACTCGCCGACGCAGGATGCTTGAAATTGTCGCGCCTGGGCAATGCTGTGGCAGCGGCGCCTTGTTCTGGCGTCATTAGAGCCTCGCTGGACTGGCGTTACACTAGGAAAGCAGTCAAAGAGAGGCGGTCCGACAAACCTTTATGCGTCCGGAACAGATTCAGCAAAAGCACTATGCGGAAACCGCGAAGAGGTACGACGACGATCTAGGCGCAACCCCTGAACACGAGCTGGCGCTTTATCTGCTACTTGGCATTGTCGACAGCATAAGGTGTGAGTCGGTCCTCGACGTTGGCGCTGGCACCGGACGCGCAATTCGATTCCTTCAAGAGCGCCGGCCAAGTTTGAAGACGTTTGGAGTGGAGCCCGTCGGGGAGTTAAGGCAAGCGGCGTATGATAGTGGCATCTCAACGGAGCGGCTAATCCCTGGGGATGGATACTATCTTCCGTTCAAAAACGAATCGTTCGACCTCGTGACAGAATTTGGCGTCCTACACCACGTCAAGGACCCAGCTCGTGTGGTGGAAGAAATGCTGCGTGTGGCCCGGTATGCGGTCTTTCTGTCGGATACGAACAATCTCGGCCAAGGAGGCATTATTGGACGGCTGGTTAAGAACGCCTGCTATTGGGCGGGTGCTTGGAAGCTGCTGAGCCTTCTCCGGACCCGCGGGCGCGGCTTCGTTTATGAACCGAATGACGGACTCTGGTATTACTACTCCGCCTTTTCGCATTTCCGCAGGCTGAAGCGGGCTTGCCACTCAGTGCATGTCATGAATACCCGCCGCACCGGCGTCACGCCGTGGTTTTCAGCCTCTCATGTGGCGGTGTTGGCGACAAAGCCAGCCATCGTAACGCGCAGCCGGTTTTGGACCCATCTCGCCGATTAGCCGCTGCCTCGGACATCACATTGCCTTGCCGGAGGAAGAACTGGGTCAGACAGGGAGAGCTGGCCGGACGCTGGCCATCTGCGTTCATCTGCCGCTTCGAAACAGATCGGCCGCAGATGAACACAGATGAACACGGATGCAGGGCGACCGAGCACCCTCCGCACGCTCCCCGGGTGGCGTGGGCGCTCGCGCCTGCGGCGTTCCCACTCCTGGGGACGCCCGCCGTTTCGTGCATGCAACAAAGCATCCCCATGAGTGGGGATGCCGCAAGCTAAAGCTCGCGCCACAACCGCTGTGACGTCAGCTTAGCTCCCCGACAGTCAGTTTCCAGGGGGAGGATACAGCCCATGCGGCAAGCGGCGCAGGAATGCCATATCCATTTAGTGGCGTGGGCGCTCGCGCCTGCGGCGTCCCCACTCTTGGCGACGCCCGCCACGCCGCGCTTGACGCCGGAGGGTCGGGTCTTGTATCGTGGATTGTATTGAATTGCTGAATAAGCATTCAAGACGGACCATGAGTGAGGCCCCGTATTCCGACGAGCAGTTGATTCTGGCAGCCCGGCTGTACTACGTCGACGAGCTGTCCCAAGCCGAAATCGCGCGGATGACCCGCGTGTCCCAAGCCAAGGTCTCGCGCATGCTGGCGCTGGCGCGGGAGCGCGGGATCGTGCGGATTACCGTGCCCGAATACGAACCCCGCAATCCGGCGCTCGAGGCGCAAATCCAACACCGCCTCGGATTGAAGGAAGTAGTAGTGATCCGGTCCTCCATGCAGCGCGCGGAGGAACTCCGGCAGACGCTCGGCTATTTCGCCGCCCCGGTCGCTTCCCGCTGGATCGAGCCGGCAAGCGTGGTGGGCATCGCCGGCGGACGAGCCATGCGAGCGCTGGTCGAGCGGATGCGCCCTGCGGGACCGGTGGGCGGAATCACCATCGCGCAGACCATGGGCAACATCGACTCCAGCCCGGGTCCCTACGATGCGCTCGAATTGGGAAGGACGCTCGCCCGCCGCTGGTCGGCGGCGTTTCTTACCCTCAACACCCCAGCCATCCTTCCCGACCGGGACACTTGCAAACGCCTGTTGAGCCTGGATCAGATCCGTGGAGTGCTGCGGGCGCTCGACGGAGCGAGCTTGGCTTTCGTCGGCATCGGGACGCTTGATAACTCGGTGTTCGTCGAACGGCGCGTCCTCTCTGCCCGCGATATGCAGACGCTGCGCGAGGCAGGCGCGGTAGGCGAAATTTTCGGCCGGTTTTTCGACTCCCGCGGGCGGGAGTGCGACACCCCGCTGCGGCACCGGGTGGTGAGCATGCCTCTGGAATCCCTCAAACGCGTGCCGAACGTGGTGGCGGTGGTCGCCGGCAGCGACCGCACGCGGGGCATTCTGGGCGCCATCCAAGGCGGCTTAGTGAAATCGCTGGTGATTGACGAAGGCGGCGCATCGGCGCTTTTGGGAGCGGCGCCATGAGAGCCCTCTGGACGGCAATCCTCGCCGCGGCGTCGCTCGCCGCGCAGGATCCGAAGCCGGAATGGAATCTGCGGGACCACATTCCGCTTGAGAAAGTGGTGGTGCAAAGCCACCGCGGAGCAGGCGTGCTTTCCCCGGAGAATTCTATCGAAGCGTTCGAAATCGCCTGGAAACTGGGGACCATCCCGGAAGCCGACCTGCGCACGACCAAGGACGGGGTGATCGTCGCCTTTCACGATAATGACTTTCAACGCATCCTGCCGGACGCCGATCCCGTCATGCGCAAGCGCGGCATTCAGGACCTGACTTGGGAGGAAGTGCGCGCGCTGGACATTGGCGCTTGGAAGGGACCGCAGTTCCGCGGACAGCGCGTACCCCGTCTCACCGACGTCTACCGCATTCTCCAACAGCATCCCTCCCGCCGTCTTTATATCGACATCAAGAATGTGGACCTCGAACAGCTCGCCCGGGAGGCGCGCCAAGCCAAAGTGGCGGACCGTCTCATCTTGGCGTCCACCATCTATGAGGTGATTCGCAAGTGGAAATCCTTGGCGCCGGAATCTCACACCTTGCATTGGATGGGAGGGACTGAAGAGCAGCTCTCGGCGCGCCTCGCCGAGCTGCGCAAGACCCGGTTTGCGGACATCACTCAGTTGCAGATTCACGTACGAACGAAGGATACGCCCGCTGGACAGCAGATCACGCCGTCCCCCCGCTTCCTCGCCGAGACGGGCGCCGAGCTCCGGCGGCACGGCATCCTGTTTCAGACGCTGCCTTGGAATTGCAAGGATCCCAAGGTCTTCTGGCGGCTCATGGATCTGGGTGTGGCGAGTTTCGCCACAGATTACCCCGACGTCACAATGGAGGCGATCCGCAGCTATTACGCCGCGAAACGCTAGGCACATGCAGACTGTTACTACTTCCGGCGACGAAGTCCTCCTTCAGCGCTCGCTCGCAAGCGCCCGTGAAACCCGCGCCCTGCTGGTGGATGCCGGGGCTCGGCGCCGCGTGCCGGACGTGTTCGCGTCGCAGTTCGGACAGGCGAGGGCTATCGTTGTCGCCGACGCCAACACCTTCGAAGCCGCCGGGCGCGACGTGACGGACAGCTTCCGCCGCGCCGCGCATCCTTCGGCGGAACCTTTCGTTTTTTTTGACCGGAAT
>FWPV01012514.1_pt1 | contig 13059 bp, 12 predicted proteins | sample 2228371 | NCBI WGS metagenome assembly FWPV01 (sample SAMEA103939776, study PRJEB20133) | metagenome | reverse complement strand
TGTGCGCTTGGTCAAAGCGCCTGCTAGCGGTCCTTAGCATAGCCTCACTGCTCCTGCTCTCGTTCCCGAGCGTATCTCACGCGACCCCTGCCATCGAGAAGGCCAAGGCTGAAGCCGCCGCTCTGGTCCGACTCATCGAACAGCTGGAAGAAGAGCTTGGCGCCGCCACCGAAGAGTACAACTACGCCAAAGAGCAGCTCAAGAAAAAGAAAGCTGCCGCCGACCGGGCCGCCAAAGAGCTGGAGCAGGCGAAGGCCGATCTCGAAGAGCTGCAGGAGCGGGTCAACCGCCGGATCGTAGCCATCTACAAGGCAGGCACGCCCGGGTGGCTCGACGTGTTCGTGGGGGCGGCCTCGTTCTCGGAGGTCGTCTCTCGCTGGAATCAGTTGACCCTCCTCAGCAAGCAGGATGCCCGCCTGATGGACGAGGTGAAGGCATATAGGGCGCGCATGGAGGAGAAGCGGGTCGCCCTCGACAAGCAGATCAGCGAGCAGAAAGCCCAGGCCGAGGAGCTGGAGAAGGCCAAGAAGAAGGTCGAAGCCCAGCTGGCCAAGCAAGAGAAGGCGCTCAAAGGGAAAGAAGCCCTCATCGCGAAGCTGAAGAAGGAAGAAGCTGAGCGTCAAGCCCGCCTGGCGGCGGAGGCACGGGCCCGCCGGGCTTGGCTGGCTTCACGACCAGGGCGAGTGATCACCATTGCCATGAAGTATTTGGGAGTGCCTTACGTGTGGGGAGGAGAGAGTCCCCGAGGGTTCGACTGCTCGGGTCTGGTCAAGTACTGTTTCGCTCAGGTGGGGATATCTCTGCCCCATTCGAGTCGCATGCAGTACGAATACGGCCGCTACGTGGCACGTAGCGACCTTAAACCGGGCGATCTGGTCTTCTTCTACAATCCTATCCACCACGTAGGCATCTACATCGGTAACGGCCGTATGATCAACGCCACCGGCAACCAGGTGCAGATCAGCAATGTCTGGCGAAGCAGCTACTTTGGTGCGAAACGTCTGTTCTGATACCTAGGCTGGGGGCAGATTGTGAAAAGAGGGGGCGAGACGCGGCAGCGGGGAGGCGAAAGCCGGGACCACTTACGAGACCACTCCCTGTCACCTCGTCTGCTCTGGGCCCCGATCCTGGTGGCAGTCCTGGTGCTGGCCGTCATCGCTGCGGGTGCGTGGCTGTATGTGGACCAGGACCGTGATGCGCGTCACGACGCCGAGCAGGACCTTCTTGCCATCGGGCAGCTCAAGGCGGATCAGATCGTGTCCTGGCGAGCAGAACGACTCGCCGACGCGGCACACATCGTTGCCAGCCCCTTTGCAAGTGAACTGGTAGCCAGCTGGCTGGAATCACCCTCGGAGCCTGCGGAGCGTCGACTAGAGGTTTGGGTGGATAGTCTCCGCACGGAGCGACATTATGCGGACGTCCGGCTGGTGGACGCGGGGGGCAGGGTACTCTGGAGTCTTACTGGGCGATTAGGGACGATCGGACCACAGACAGCCACCTCCCTGGCTGCGGCGCTTGCTGAACGCCGGGCTGTACTTACCGACCTTCACAAGGGAGACGGGGACATCATCCACATCGATATCATCGCTCCGCTGTTTGCTGAGGCGACCGGCATAGGGCGGCCGCTGGGGGCGGTGATTCTGTCGGAAGAGGCCAACAGCTTTCTCTTTCCCCTCATCCAGGCCTGGCCTACCCATAGTCCAAGCGGAGAGACCCTCCTGGTACGTCGTGACGGCGACCATGTGCTCTTCCTGAACGAACTGCGGCATCAAAGAGGCACTGCTCTCACCCTGCGGGTGCCTCTCACCCAGACCGACCTGCCGGCGGTACAGGCCGTCCTCGGGGTCAGCGGGATCATCGAAGGGGTGGATTACCGAGGGACGCCGGTCTTCGCAGCTGCGGCGGCCATTCCTGACTCCCCCTGGTTCATGGTGGCCAAGATCGATAAGGCGGAGATCCTCAGCCAAGCGCGGGGCCGGTCGGTGCCTCTGCTGGTGGCGAGCCTGGTGCTGGTGGCGGCCATGTTGGGGCTAGGGGGGGCCGCGTGGCAGCGCACGCTGAAGAAACGTTACGAAGAAGCCTATCAAGCCCAGCGTGAACGCGAAGCCCTGCTCCTGCGTTTCGAGCATCTCGTGCGGCAGGCGAACGACGCCATACTGTTGGCCGACGCCGAACTACGCATCCTGGAGGCGAACGAGCGGGCGCTGCAGCTTTACGGCTACTCAGCCGAAGAGCTGGGGGCGATGAAGTTGACGGACCTGGTCGCGGCGAGCGACAGCGACGCGTCCGCTCGGGCCTGGCGCGGCTTGGCGGAGACCGGGGCTTACCTGCGCGAGGCTGTGCACATGGGCAGGGGCGGGGAGGAGCTCCCGGTAGAGGTAAGTGCGCGCCGCTTCCTCCTGGAGGGCCAAGAGTACGTGCAGGTCATTGTGCGCGACATGCGCGAGCGACGGCGGGCCGAGGCTGAACGGCGCAGATTGGAGCAGCAACTGCAGCAAGGTCAACGGCTCGAGAGTCTGGGCAGGCTGGCAGGGGGCATCGCCCATGATTTCAACAACATACTCATGGCTATCCTGGGCCACGCCGAACTGGCTCAGGCCGAGCTTCCCCCGGGGTCGCCCGCCCGTGAAGACCTCCAGGAGATCGCCAACGCTTCTCACCGCGCGGCCGAACTCTGTCGGCAGATGATGGCTTACTCCGGTCGTGGACACATACAGGCCGAAACCGTCGATCTCGTGGAACTCATCGGCAACATAGTGCATCTTTTGTCGAGCGTCATCTCGAAGAAAGTCCTTCTTAACCTCAACCTGGAGAAGAACCTTCCCCCCATCTTGGGCGACCCCAGCCAGATCGACCAAGTGCTCATGAACCTGGTGCTCAACGCTTCCGAGGCCATCGGTGAACGAAGCGGGGTGATCACCATCTCCGCTGGGGCCATGGACTGCACCCGGGAGTACCTGCGGAGCACCTACCTCGATGAGGACTTGCCCGCAGGTCTTTATGTGACCCTGGAGGTGTCGGACACCGGGGTGGGCATGAGTAGGGAGACCCTGGCCCACTTGTTCGAGCCCTTCTTCAGCACCAAGGCCGGGGGCCGCGGTCTGGGATTGGCGGCAGTGCTGGGCATTGTCCGGGCTCACAAGGGTGCCATCAAGGTCTACAGCGAGCTGGGCAAAGGCACCACTTTCAAGGTTCTCTTCCCCACAGCTCCCGCCGAGGACAGCGTCCGCCCGAGGCGGGCCGAGACCGCCTCCAGCTGGAGAGGCGAGGGGACCATTCTCCTGGTAGACGACGAGGAGACCATACGTGCCCTGGGGAAGCGCATGCTGGAGAGCCTCGGTTTTGATGTCATCACGGCGGCGGATGGCCGGGAGGCGGTCGAACTCTATCAAGCGCGTGGCCAAGACATCAGACTGGTTCTGCTTGACTTGACCATGCCGCACATGAACGGCGAGGAGACTTTCCGGGAGCTTCGCCAGCTGGACCCGCGGGTGCGGGTGGTTCTCTCCAGTGGGTACATGGAAAACGACGTGGCAAGCCGGTTCGCCGGCAAGGGTCTGGCCGGCTTCATCCAGAAGCCGTACACGGTGACAGCGTTGGCGGAGCGTCTTCGCCAGGTGCTGGGAACGTCTGAGACTTAGACTCAAGGGGTGTCCCTCAGGTCTTGCGGCCTCTTCTGTCCGCGGCTGATGCTAGCCTATGTTCATGAGCGCCAAGATTTCGCCACGGCTTTCCAAGACCCGGTTTCTCAGCGGCCTCCGCTGCCCCAAGTCCTTGTGGCTCGACTGCCATGAGCCTGACCTTGCCGATCCCGTCGATGAAGGGAGGCAAGCTCTCTTCGACCAGGGCCATATGGTCGGGGCCCTGGCCCGGGAGCGCTATGCGGGTGGGGTGCTGGTGGCAGAGGATCACACCCAGAGCTGGCAGGCGGTTAACACGACCCGGCGACTGCTTGCTGAGGGGGTGGATTGCCTGTATGAGGGGGCTTTCCTCCACGACGGGGTGCTGGTTCGGTGCGACATCCTGTTCCGCGAGGGCGTCGACGAGTGGGTGCTCCTCGAGGTCAAGTCTTCGGCCTCCGCCAAGGATGAACACCTGCCCGACTTGGCCGTCCAGGCCTACGTGCTTTCGGGGGCGGGCATCCCCGTGTCCAGCGCTCGCCTCGTCCATCTCAACACGGGCTACGAGTGGCCTGGCGGACCCTACGATTTAGGAGAGCTTTTCGTCGAGGTCGACTTGACGGCTCAAGTCACGGACCTCCTGCCCCAGATCCCCGAGCTTGTGGCCGGGATGCGGCGGATGCTTTCGGGACCCAGGCCTGAAGTCCCTATCGGCAGACGCTGCGAGGAGCCTTATCCCTGCCATTACTACGGTCACTGCCACCAGTTTCTTCCCGAGTACCCGGTCACGGAACTCCCGCGCCTGAGCGAGGATGTCCTCGATGCCCTCATCGCAAGCGGCTACTACTCCCAGCGTGACGTGCCGCTGGACTTTCCAGGGCTGAGTCCGCGGCAACGCACCCTCTGCTACTTGGCTCGCACGGGGGAGCTGCGGATTGCGCCCGGTCTGGTCGAGGCGCTGGGGGAGCTCCGCGAGCCCCTGTACTTCCTCGACTTCGAGACCTTCAGTTCCGCGCTGCCGCTTTATCCGCGGACGCGGCCATATCAGCAGGTGCCGGTGCAGTGGTCGTGCCACGTCCTGGACGGGGATCTACACCATAGGGAGTTTCTTCACACCGAGAGGAGTGATCCCCGCCGTCCCTTCGCCGAAAGCCTACTGGAAGCAGTCGAAGGTCAAGGATCCATCGTCGTATACACTTTATTTGAGCGCCGGATACTCGAGTCACTGCTTCCTGAAGTACCCGACCTAGCCCCGCGGCTGGCCGCGGTGCAGGGCCGACTTTTCGACCTGGAGCGGGTGATTCGCGAGTACGTGCAGCATCCAGGCTTTCACGGGCGGACCTCCCTCAAGTATGTCCTGCCCGCCTTGGTGCCCGAGCTTTCCTATCAAGGTCTGGCCGTATCCAGCGGCGAGGTGGCCAGCCTGCGGTGGGCCCAGGCCGTGCACGGCCAGCTTGAGGAGGAGGAGCGCAGCCAAGTCTTCGCCGACCTTCGGGCCTACTGCGCTACCGACACCCTGGCCCTGGCCCGGGTCCTGGACCAGCTCCGCCTGCTGGCCGGATGAGGACTCTCCGGCTGGACAAGCGGTTCGTCGGCTGATTGAGCGCCTATCCGACCCCAAGACCCGCCGACTGGTCCGGTAGGGCGCGGCAGGACCAGGCGAGGGCCCGCTGGCCTGACGGGCCGCATGCTGACCAGGCCGCTGGCCGGGCCATGGCCCTCACTTTGGCCCGTCAGGATTCGGCCAAGAAGACCACGGCATCCACGAACAGCTCGTACTCCTCATCCTCGTCTAGGTCGTGGACGCGCACCTTTTCCAAGACGCCCTCCCCGCCCAGCGCAAGCGGCTCGCTGCGCAGAAGGATCTTGAGGTCGGACTGTTTGGCCCGAGCTCTGAGCTCGGCGTCACCAGGGAGTTGAGCGGCAGGCGACAGGAACACCACGCGCGCGGCTTGGTCGGCAGCCTCCAGGGCGTAGGCCAAGGAGTCCGGCCCGGTGTCGACCACGAGCAGGCGCTGGTCCTTCAAGTCCGCTGGCTCCGGACGGCTGCGGTAATAGCCTTTCCCAAGGTACTCGTCGGCGCCGGAGGGCTCGGCGGTCGCTGGAGCCTCTTCAGGCGCGGCGGCTGCTGCTGCCGGGGCTTGAGGACCACAGGCTTTGGCAGGCACCGCCAGAGGGTCCATGGGCTGCAGTTTGATACCTTGTCGCCAGTTGTTGATGGCGTCATGAAGGGCGTCGGCGGCCAGGTTGGAGCAGTGCATCTTGATGGGAGGGAGACCGTCCAAAGCATCAGCCACGTCGCTCCGGGTGACCTTGAGGGCTTCGTCCAGGGTCATTCCCTTGACCAACTCGGTGATCATGCTGCTGGTAGCCACTGCGGAACCGCAGCCGAAGGTCTGGAACTTGATGTCCTCGATGCGGTCGTCGCGGACGCGGATGTACATCTCCATGAGGTCTCCGCAGACCGGGTTGCCGACTCGACCGATGGCGACGTCGTCGCCTTCCAGCACTCCGACATTACGGGGATTGCGGAAGTGATCGAGGGTCTTCTCAGAGTAGCTGGTCGACTTCATGAGGGAACCTCCTCCTTGTAAAGCGGGGAGAGCTGGCGCAGTCGTCTGACCGCTCGGGGAATCGCCTCCAGGGCGGCTTCGATGTCCTCAGGGCGAGTGAAGCGGCCCAGGGTGAGCTCCAGGGAGCCGTGGGCTTCTTCGTGGAGCAAGCCGCAGGCGATGAGTGTGTGTGAAGGCTCCAGCGTCTTGGACGAACAAGCGGAGCCGGTAGCGGCCTGGATGCCTTCGTCGCGAAGCAGAAGGACCAGAGACTCGCCCTCGATCCCCGTGAAGCGGAAGTGGGCGTTGTTGGCCAGGCGCTCGCTGGGATGCCCGTTAAGGAAGGCCTTGGGCACGGTGGCCAGCACCCCCTCGATGAGGCGGTCGCGCAAGACGCGGAGGCGTGCCACCTCTTGCTCTCTTTCCTCCATCATGATCTCTGCAGCCCGTGCCATACCCACGATGGCAGCCACATTCTCCGATCCCGAGCGCAACCCGTTCTCTTGGCCACCCCCGAGCAGGAGGGGAGTGAGGGGGATGCCTTTGCGGACGTAGAGCACGCCCAGCCCCCGCGGCCCGTAAATATCGTTGGAGGAAAGGCTCATGAGATCGACATGATCCCGTTCCACGTCGAGCGGCAGCAGCCCCTCCGCCGCCACTGCATCCGTGTGGAAAGCGATGCCCTTTCCCTGCAGGAGTTCCCCGATCTCGCGGATGGGTTGGAGGGTGCCTATTTCGTTGCTGGCCATGCCCACAGACACCAGGATGGTGTCGTCACGGATGCGCGCGCGGACCTTGGCGGGGTCCACCCGCCCGTAAAGGTCGAGGGGGACACGGGAGACCTCGAAACCGTTCTTCTCCAAGTACTTGGCAAGGTTATGGATGGAGATATGCTCCATCTCAGATATCACTATGTGATTCCCTTTGCGGCGGTTGCGCAGCGCGTAACCGATCAGGGCCAGGTTGCTGGACTCGGTCGCTCCCGAAGTGAAGATGATCTCTTCCGGCTTGGCATTGATGAAAGCCGCGATGGTGCGGCGGGCGCTCTCCATGGCCTCGGCGGCCTCGTCCCCCATGGTGTGAAGCGAGGCGGGGTTGGCGAACCGCTCAGTGAAGTACGGCAGCATCGCCTCTACGACGCGGGGGTCGACAGGCTTGGCTGCTTGATAATCCAGATAGACCAGGGGTCTGTTCCCGGCAGGCTGCTCTTTCTTCATGGCGGCTGGCCGTCCCCTCACGAACCCTTCTTGCGGATCAGTATTCGCACGTGGTCTTCTTCCTGCTCCACTTTCACTATCTCATTGCCGGTGCGCTTGGCGAAGCGGGTCAGGTCTCCCTCGGCGGCCGGGTCGTCGGCCAGTACCTCCAGGATCTCTCCGTCCTTGAGCTGGTCGATGGACTGCCGAGTGCGGAACAAAGGCTCAGGGCACAGCAATCCGATGCAGTCCAAGGTGTGAGCAGGCTGCAGCTCTTCAGTCATTGGTGGTCCTCCCGAACAGTCATCCTCCCTAACCTCATGATGGCGGTTTCATCAGCGCGGTTGAGAAAAGTCGGCTCCAGGCTTATCGCCGGGCGGCGCTTCGTGATTCTTCGTTCCCGGGCACCGGCGGTTCGAAACCGACCCGGGTCTGTCCTGGTCTCGTGCCTGGGGCGGCTTGCGGCGGTCGAGCAGGTGCCGGAGGGCCAGGTATGGGTGGTGGCGGGTCATGCGCGGGCCCGCATAGCGCATGACCTCCCGGATACGTTCGCGCAGGGCGGGCCGGTAGCAGTGCACCAAGCAGCGCGAGCACACCGGTTTGTCGGCGCCGAAGGGGCAGGTCTCCACTCTGGCCAGGGCGTAAGCCAGCAAGGTCGAGCACTCGGCACAGAGCGGCCCACCATGGTGGTCCCGGCAGTAGAGTTGGATCATGAGAGTCACAGTGTGCTTCTCGCGCTTTATCCGCCGCGAGGCGGAGCCCGACGTCTTGGGCTCGGCCGCTTGCTTCACGACTGGTTCTCGCTCGTCCCTGCTCATGATGCCCCTCCGCGGTCGGGCGGGGGTGGTGGCGGCTCCTTGGCTGGGGTCGGCCCTCGTGCCAGGCGGGGCTGCTCCCCAGCTGACCGCGGTTCCGGCCGGGAGGAGCGGCCGGGGGGCCGGGCCGGTCCAGGGGACCGCCGTGCGTGCAGGAGCCTGAAAGCGAAGCCGCCCGCGGCAACCGCTCCATAGAGTAAAGCGCAGGATAGGAGAAGGTGGTTGGAGCGGATGTCGGAGCCCAGGATCACAGCGTGGACGAGAGCGGCCAAGAACAGAGCGTAGTTCAGCCGGTGCAGGTGCCGCCAGTACCTGGCCAGCCGGGTCCGGAGCAAGGCTGAGGCGACGGTTACGAGAAGAGCGGCCAGCACGCCCGGACCGATCCAGACCCCGTAGGCGGGGTAGCCTGGGATGCCGAAGAGAAATACGGAAAGCCCGTGGCTGACGGCAAGCGCGAACGCTGCCGTCCCGGCCCAGAGATGCAACCGCTGGAGTGGACGTGGTCTCGTGAGGCGGGCGAGCAACGGCCGATAAGCGCCCACCACCAGGTTGAGGAGCAGGATCGTGAACGCTTCCAGTCCGACTAGGCGCAAGAAGGTCCACAGCGGGTCCGCCCCGGCGGTCCCGGAAAGGGTGACAGCTACCGGGGGCAGAGCCAGGAGGGCGAGACTACCGACGACGAGGAACGATTGGAGGAGCCGGCGTGGCGGCCCGGCAGACTCTTGCCGACTCATCGGGGGCTCATGAGGGCCTGGGGGGAGAAGGACTCACGACCGTGCCAGTGTTCACCAGGTCGGCCTACTCCACCAGCTTTCCCACTACGGGCATGCGAGCCAAGAGTCCGCGCATGTTGGCGGGGGCTTGCTTGATGAGTTCGGAAAGATCTCGACCGGCCGAGGCGCCCAGGTTGCAGCGGGAATGAGTCCCTTCGGGCCAGCTCAGGCTGGCAGACACGTCGTAAACGATGCCGTCGACGGCCACATAGGCAGGCCGCCCGTCCTTGCCGTCGAACTGCGCGAGTTCCTCCAAAGTGAAGGTCTGCTCTGGTTGGGTCGGGCTGGAAGTCACTCCGCTGCTGGGGGTGGTCGCCAGCGTGGTCGTAGTCTGGGAATCCCCGCAGCCGCCGGCCGTCAGAAGCGGGAGCGAGAGCACCAAGAAAAAGCCCAGGACCAGCCAGTCTGGGGTGCGCTTAGGTTTCATGCCCTCTCCTTCAGGGGGTGTTTTTCAGGCCTCTCGGTTGGGGCCAACGTCTCGGTCACGAGCGCCTATCACGACCGACTGTACAGTCGGGTGTCTTGCCTCGTGCCGCTCTCCCAGCTACCTGCCAATGCATTTCCCCAGATGGGCTGCCAGCTAACTCGCAAGCAGGCCGTCGCTGAGAGGGGGTCGTCTGGTCCGGGGTCTGGCTTCCGTCCCCGACCGTAGGCGGCCGAGTCGAGCGCGAAGTGGGGCCTCGAAGCAGGGTTCACTCTCCCAAGGTGGTCTGCAGGAAGCGCAGCAGCAACGAGTACACGGTTTCCCCTTGGCTGCCCTGGACGAGGTCGGTACCGTGGGCGCTTCCCGGAAGCAGGTGTAGTTGCACTCGAGTGGTCTCCGCGTTCGCGGTCGCGCCTGCCAGCGCGGCCAAGGCCCGGGCTCCCTCGGCCCCTGCGTCCTTTTCGGCGGCAACGAGAAGGAGGGGAACCACTAGTCTTGGCACGGCGGCAGCCGCAGACAAGCCTTTGAACTCGACGGGTGCCGAGAGAGCCGCTACTCCGGCTAGCCGGATGTGGGAGAGAGGCTGGGCCTGCTCGGCCGCTATGAGGCAGGCGGTACCCCCCATGGAGGCCCCGATCAGGGTGATCGCGGTGGCTCCCTGACTGCCTAGATAAGTGACGGCTCCCATGACGTCGCGGTCGAGATGGGCGATGTCCCGGTCGCCCTGCGAATGGCCGTAGCCACGAAAATCGAAGGTGAGAACAAGATAGCCCGCTTCTGCCAGGCGAAGGGCGGTCTCGGTCCAGCTGGTCTGGTCAGCCGGATACATGTGGGCGAGCACCACTCCGCGAGTACCTGTGCCGAACAGGCGGCCGCTCAAGCGTAAGCCGTCGGTACTGGCAAACTCAACCACCTGGGCGGGCGCTTCGGGTTCCGCGGTAGGGGCAGCCAGCGAGCTGGGCGGAGCGGCGCTCGTGACCGGATTCTCCGCTTTGCAGGCGGAGAAGAGGACCGCTCCCCAGATAAGCAGCGGCACTACCCCGGCCAGAGAGAGGATCAAGAGAGGGGAGGGCCGGCCGCGGCGCAACGCGCCCGCCCGCCGGGCTCTGCCACTCGCAGTCTGCAGGCTGTTCATACCGCTTGCCTATGCCGGAGTGTAAAGGGTCGTCTCGATTCTACACCCGAGCACACGTCCCCACATCCCTATGGTTTGAGTCCTGTCTTGACGCAAAAATAGTTCCATGGGAAACTGTTTCGCGCAAAACTGATCGGCGAGGGTCGCGCCAGACTGATCGGCGAGGGTCTGAGTGGCCCAGGAAGCAACAGGCTCGTAGCGGTTTCGGGAGGGTACAGACGAAAGCAAGGCCATCACATTGTGCGGCGGGGAAGCTTCCCAAGCCCGCTTTCCATGCTGTCGACCCCTTGACCCAGCGGGCCTTCGAAGCTTTCGGGCGGGTCTTCCATCTTCATCGCCAGGCGATCCTCCTGGGTCTCCGACGCACTGGCCTCGATCATAGCGCCGTGTTCGCTCTACGTCTCTTGGCCGAGAACGACGGCATGAGTCAGCGGGACCTGGCCGAGATCCTTCACCTTTCCCGGCCTCGCATCACCAGTCTGCTCCAGGGTCTGGAAAAGGCGGGGGCGGTGCGGAGGTCCGTGGATCCCGACGACCAAAGGGTTACTCGGGTCTACCTGACTCCGGAGGGACGCCGGCAAGAGGAAGCCAACCGGGCGGCTTTCGAAGAGTATGTGAACTCCACGGTGGGTTTCTTGAGCGATGACGACAAGCGAGAACTGGCCCGGCTCCTTGAAGCTCTTGCTCTACGGATCGAAGAACGGCTGCGCAGTTCCGAGGATGAGCAAGCGAGGTCGGCGCGGTGAGACGGCTGCTTGCTACCTACCTGCGTCCGTATCGGCTGCGCATCACTCTGGTGGTCATGCTGGTGCTGGGTCAAGCCATCGGCAACCTCTATCTGCCGACACTGAATGCCCACATCATCAACAACGGGGTAGCCCGGGGCGACACCGGCTACATCCTGCGCACGGGCGGGATAATGCTGGCGGTGGCGTTGGTCGTGATCACCCTTACCATCGCCGCCGTGTATAACTCCGCCCGGGTGGCCATGGGCCTGGGACGTGCCGTCCGCGGTGACCTCTACCGCAAGGTGCAGAGCCTTTCCCAGAGTGAGATGAGCCGCTTCGGCACTCCCTCTCTCATCACGCGCAACACCAACGATGTGCAGCAGGTCCAGATGTTCCTGGCGGTAGGGCTTTCCCTCATGTTGTTCTCGCCTATGATGGCCATCGGCGGGATCATCATGGCTCTGCGGCAGGACCGGCCACTCTCAGTGTCGTTGGCCGTCATAGTACCTATCATGGTGGTGTTCCTGTTGCTCATCCTGCGGCAGGCCATTCCGCTTTTCCGCACCATCCAAGCCCGTCTCGACCGCATCAACCAGATCATGCGCGAGAACCTGAGCGGGGTCCGTGTCATCCGGGCTTTTGCTAGGACCGACTACGAGCGTCGTCGTTTTGCTCAGGCGAACGCCGAACTCACCGACACCACTCTGCGTGTCTTCCGGCTTTTCGCTGTGCTTTTCCCAGTGCTGTTCTCCATAGTCAATCTCTCGACCGTGGGCATCATGTGGTTCGGAGGGCTAAGGGTGGATAGCGCTCAGATGCCCATCGGCAATCTGTTTGCCTTCATCGCCTATGTGATGCACATACTGTTCTCCGTCTTGATGACCACCATGTTAGCGGCCATGGTCCCCCGGGCAGCCGCCTCCGCCGGGCGTATCCAAGAAGTGCTGGAGGTCGAGCCCGCTATTCGCGAGCCTCTCCGGCCGATCACCGTGGTCCGACGGGAGGCGGGGCCGCGGGGGCTGGTGCAGTTCGAGGACGTGGAGTTCCGTTACCCCGGGGCCAAAGAGCCTGTGCTCAGCCACATCACCTTCACCGCGCGCCCGGGAGAGACCACAGCCATCGTGGGTAGTACTGGAAGTGGCAAGTCGACTCTGATCGGTCTCATTCCCCGCCTGAACGACGTGACTGCGGGGCGCATACTGATCGACGGGCATGACCTCAGGGAGATGACTCGAGCAGAGTTGTGGCGGCGCATCGGCTTCGTACCCCAGCGAGCTTTCCTCTTTTCCGGCACGGTAGCGAGCAACCTACGCTTCGGTAAGCCCGACGCCACCGACGAGGAACTCTGGCACGCTTTGCGGGTGGCGCAGGCGGAGGATTTCGTGCGGGCCATGCCCGGTCAATTGGAGGAGCCGATCATGCAGGGCGGCCAGAACGTGTCGGGAGGCCAGCGCCAGCGGTTGGCCATAGCCCGGGCGCTGGTGAAGCGGCCCGACATCTATGTCTTCGACGACAGCTTTTCCGCCCTTGATCTCAAGACGGACTCCTTGTTGCGGGCGGCTCTGCGCGAGGAGACCCGGGACGCCACGGTCATCGTGGTGGCCCAAAGGGTGAGCACGATCTTGCACGCCGACCAGATAGTAGTGCTGGAAGAAGGCCGCATATGCGGCCTGGGCCGGCATGAAGACCTGATAGACCGGTGCGAGACCTACCGGGAGATCGTCTACTCCCAGCTGACTGAGGAGGAGGTCGCGTGAGCGCGCGAGAGCATGGTGGGGATGGAGCGGGCCGCCCCACCGGCCCCGGCCTACCTCTA
>FWPV01012513.1_pt1 | contig 13061 bp, 9 predicted proteins | sample 2228371 | NCBI WGS metagenome assembly FWPV01 (sample SAMEA103939776, study PRJEB20133) | metagenome | reverse complement strand
ATGAAATAGCCCACGGACAGAAAACTGATGAGGCGGATGACGGCGATGAAGGAATAGACGAGCAGGACGCGGTTCTGGAAGGGGTTGAGGGAAAGGAGCGTTAACTCGAAGAGGGTGGCGGCAATGCTGAACGCCGCAACGTGGGCGAAACGATATTCCCAGGCGACCAGCGCCAGCGCCACGAACAAAACCGGCAGTTGCCGCAGCGCCATGCCCTCGGCGTTGGCAAGCGGACCGGACGGAAAGCGCGGCACGACCGTTGTGCTGATGGCAATCGGAACGGCAAACAGGATGAACAGCAGCAGGGGATAATGCGCTCTGCCCAGTTTTTGGCGCGCCGTCTCCCAATGGGCGAGCAGCAGGAAGAGCAAGGCGGTGAAGCCGTTGGCGGCGTAATAGACATACACGGGCGTTAGCGGTGGGCGCAGCGGACGGTTTGGCAGACCGGGCGGCAGCGGTTGAATCGGCGCGCCGAACAGCCTTTGAACGGCGGGCGCGTACAGCGCCAGGTCCATCAACGCCATCGCCAGCAGGAATGCCAGCCAAAGCCATGCGGCAATGCGGAGAATGCGGGAGGAATCATCCGTTGCGCTCACGCTTTCATCTTATCACGAAGGCGCTCCAGAGGGGCATGACGGCAGTCACGATTCGTTCGTGCGCCCTGTGACGGGTGTCATGGGCGGAGGGCGAAAGTGGTGATTGGGGACACTCACGGACGGCGGAAGAAGGGGGTAGATTCGTGAGGCGTGAAACGTGCAGCGTACAGCGTAAAGCGTAAAATGTAAAGCGTAAAACGTCAAGCGTAAAACGTCAAGCGTAATTGTGATGTGTGATGCTCATAAAAAGGACACGATGACCATGACAACCTTCTCCCCTGCGTCTCAACCCTCCACCCTCGCCAAAAGGATTCTGCCCGGCGTGAGCGTGGGCGCGCTGATGGTCCTCGCCATCATGGGCGCTTCGCTCGCCCTGCACCTCTACGACATTCAGACCCTCGGCGATGCCAACGCCTATTACACCGCCGCCGTCAAATCCATGCTGCAATCGTGGAACAACTTCTTCTTCGTCGCCGCCGAACCGGGCGGTTCGGTGACGGTGGACAAGCCCCCGCTGGGGTTGTGGATCGAAGCGGTCTTCGCTTACTTTCTCGGCGTGAGCGGCTTCAGCACGGCCCTGCCCAACATCCTGGCAGGCGTGTTCGGCGTTGGCTTGCTCTATCTGCTAGCCAAAAAACACATGGGCGAAGCGGCGGGGGTCACGGCGGCGCTGGCGCTGGCAATTACGCCTGTTTTCCTCGCCACCAACCGCAACAATACCATGGACGGGATGCTGGTCTTCACACTGCTCGTGGCGGCGTGGGCGTTCATCACAGCCACCGAGTCGGGCAAACTGCGCTGGCTTTTGCTGGGCGCGTTCATCGTTGGGCTGGGTTTCAACATTAAGATGCTGCAAGCCTTTTTGCCCCTGCCCGCTTTCTACGCGCTGTACTTCTTCGGCTCGAAAGCAGGCTGGCTCAAGAAGGTTCTCCACCTCGGCCTGGCAACCGCCTTGCTCATCGCCGTCTCGCTTTCGTGGGCGATTGTGGTTGACCTCGTCCCGGCTGAACAACGTCCCTACATTGGCTCCAGCGGGAACAACACCGTGATGGGATTGATTTTCGGACACAACGGAGCGGCGCGGCTCGAAAGCGGGGGAGGAGGCAGCCCGCCTCCACCCGGACCTCAGCCTGGTCTGCCCCCTCAAGGCGGGATTCCGCCTCAGCCGAATCCTGCTCAAGGCGGGCCGGGACCGTTTCAGGGTCCGCCGCCCGCCGCGCTCGAAGCGTGTTCCGGTCAGACCCAGGGCGCGCCGTGTTCGTTCAGCGCGCCAAACGGAAACGTCATCGCCGGTCAGTGCATCACCCCGCCGAATACGTCCGAGTTGGCTTGCGCCCCGCAGGGAAGGATTCCGCAAAACGGTCAACCGAACGGTGTTCCCGCTGGCGGACCCGGTGGACGACCCGGCGGCACGCCCTTTAGCCAGGAAACAGGTTCGCCCGGAGTCTTGCGCTTCTTCCTCGCCCCGCTTTCCAAACAGATGTCGTGGCTGCTGCCGTTCGCGCTCTTCAGCGTTTTGGTCGCCCTCTTTGGGACGCGGATTCAACTGCCAGTCGAGTCGGGCATCCACAAGGCGCTCATCCTGTGGGGCGGCTGGCTGTTGACGTGCCTGGTCTTCTTCAGCGCCGTTTCGGGCATCTTCCACGCCTACTACGCCATTATGCTCGCGCCCCCGCTGGGCGGCATGGTCGGCATCGGCTTCGCGCAACTGTACCGGTGGGGAAAGAGTTCGCTCTGGGCTGCCGCCGCATTGTTCCTGACAGTCCTCATCACGCTCGCTTTCCAGTTTTTCGCCGCGGCGCAATACAACGACTTTTCATGGTGGATGGTCGGCGCGGGGCTGATGCTCGTCCTGGGCATGGCGCTGCTGGCGGTCTCGCGCCGCGTGGCTTACGCCCTCATCTTGAGCGCCGCGCTCATCATTCCGCTGTACTGGAGCGTGATGACCGTGACCTTTGGCGACGACAGAAACCTGCCCACCGCCTACGCCGGTCGAAACGACGACGCGCCAGGCGGGCAGCCTGTCCGCCCGCCGCAAAATCAGGGCGGCAAAAGAGCCTTCGATGCCGAACTTCTCGACTTCCTGCAAGCCAACACACAGGACGTGGAATACCTGCTGGCGGTGCCTTCGTCTCAACAGGGCGCGCCATACGTCATCGAAACCGGGCGCCCCGTCCTGTACATGGGCGGCTTTGGCGGCATGGATGAAGTGGTGACGGTGGACGACCTGCAGGCGATGGTTGCCAATGGCGAACTGCGTTACATCCTCTACGGCGGCGAGCGCGGCAACCGGCAGGACATTCTCAACTGGCTGGCTGCGTCTTGCTCTGTGGTGAAAGATTTTAGCGTTGCCCCAAACGAACCGCAGGGCGGTCAGCAGATGACGTTGTACGAATGTAAGTATATGGAATACCAGACTTCGGCAGTCAGATCTCGGAGGTCTGAAAGTACAATGTCATAGCGCGGCAAGCCGCAACCAATGTAGGACAACTCTTCAAGAGTTGTTCTATAGGCAACATACAAAATCTTCGCAATTGCGATAGATTTTGTAGAGCAATACTATAAGGAGACAATGTGATGAAACCCATAGAAAGAACTTTATTTTTGATCGCAGTTACACTGGCCGCTTCTCTTGCCTGTTACACCACCACCGCTCCGCCTCTGTATGAACCAGAAACGTTCCCAGAGAATCAGCCAACGGTTGACCAAAACATTACACCAGTGATCGTCGTTAGCACAGTCGCTGTTCAATCTGCGCCCGCCGAAGCCACCCTGCTATACATCTCTGGCACAACTCACATCGAATCCAAGCCGCAGACCTGGCCTGATGTGGATGCCTTCCTCGCTTTTCTACAGCAAGTGACCGCCCTCGGCATGAAATGGTCTATCGGCGCGGATGTTGGCTGGCTCGAAGGCGAGCCGCGCGCCGCTGAATTGATCCAAGCCTCCGAAGCGTTGGGCGTGCAGTGGGATATTCACACACATAACATGAATGACCGTGCAAAGACTGCCTATCTTATCCGTCAATATGGCGGGCATCCCACTTCAGTCTATTCCGGTTTTCTTATCAACGAACTTGAAAAGTTTTTACCGCCAGATTTATATCTGGGCGTTTCATGGACGCCGCAGGTGTTGTGGGGCGCGGTTGCCTGCCCGGGTCACCGTCCGGGCTGCGACGAGCAATCCGCAGGTTTGTGGAGTCCGTTGAGCGGGAATGATTATCTGACGCATAATCCAAATGGGAACATTGTCCACGCCGGCGGCGGAACGCATCAACTGGATGACGGGCGTGCCCTCGCCCAAGCCATTGCCAATGGACAATATTCCTATCCCATCATTAGCTTCACCCTGATGGTTGCTCCCACGACATTGCAGATTGTCGAAAGTGGAGATGGCCTGCCGGAGATCACCGCGTTCGTAAGCGAAATGAAGGAATATTCCTTCGTCCGCTGGGCAACGATTGAAGAAACCGCTCAAGCCTGGGTTGAGGCGGGAAGCGTTCCCAGCCGCATTGAGATGGAGCAAAAGAAGTAACAGTCACGAACTCGACTTTAGGAGAAAAACCCATGAAACGTATCTTCACCTTCCTCTCGATTCTCGTTCTCGCAGCCCTGGCATGTTCGCTGCCCAGCGTGGTCGTTCCAGCCTCTCCCACCGAGTCGGCTGCTCCTCCAGCGGCGGCGGTCAAGCCTGTCGAGACCCAACCCACCGAAGCGGCAGCCCAGCCCGAAGTCCAGAATGAAGCGGGCGCCGCTGTCCTCTACTTCACCATCGGCGTGCATATCGAACCGATGGGCGAAACCGCGCAGGGATACAAGAGCGGCGGCAAAGGCGATTATCACAACCCGCAGTTCTTTCAGCGGCAGGTGGAAGACATCCTGAAGGTGGCGCAAATCGTCGAAGCGCACGGCGGACGGATGACGATTCAGGCGCAGTCGCCCTTCACCAGCGTCGCCATCCAATCGGGCAGCACCATCCTCGCCGACCTCGCCGCGCGCGGACACGAAATCGCCCTGCACTTCCACGAAGACGCGCATCTCGGCAAGAACTCGTCCGCGCTTTCCGTCCAGCAGTGGTGCGACGTGATGAAGCAGGAAATCGCCCTCATCACGCAGGCAAGCGGCGTGACCGAGGTCCGCTACTGGAGCGGCGGCAACCTGTATCCAAACGTCTACGAAGCCGCCGAATGCGCCGGGCTGAGCGTCAACAGCGACTGGAAGAATCCGCAAATGCAAACCACCGACCTGGCGCTGGTGGGCGTGAACCCCTGGCGTCCGGCGGGCGGCACCGATGGCACGGACTTCACTCTCTTCACCCAGCATGACCCCAACGGCGCGATTATCTTCCTGCCCGAAGGACAATACGACAAGAACAACTTCGCCTCCATGCGCCGCAGTCAGGATGCCGGCGGCGACGAAGCCTACTTCGATTATCTCGCGCAAAGCCTGTATGCCTCGCTCGAAGCCGCCCAGCCCGGCAAGGTGAACGTCTTCCACTTCACCATCCACCCCGGCGAATTTCGCGGCAGCCCGCAAGCCCCCTTCGCCGTCATCGAAAACTTCCTGACCGAAGTGGTGGACCCGCTCGTCGCCAGCGGACAGGTGCAATGGATGACCCTCTCCGGGATGGCGGAGGCGTATGCGGCATCGGAGCGGTAGACAAGGAGATTAGCGATGAAACGATTGCTGCACTTGACGCTTTTTCTGACTTTCGTGATGACGGCTTGTAATTGGACGGCTTCGCCTCCGACTCCGCCCGCGCCTGATTCTGTTTCCCCAACCGAATCCCCCGCCGCACCTCCCCCCTCTCCCAGTGGGAGAGGGGCTGGGGGTGAGGGAAATCCCCCCTCTCCCACCGGGAACGGGTCTGCGAACGCCGAAACCGCTCAACCGCCTGCCGGTCAGCCGCCTGCTGGGAAGCCTTGCGGAGACGGCATCTGCCAGGGACCAGAAAACGCCCAAAACTGCCCGGCGGATTGCGCTCTCACGCCCGGCGCGCCCCGTTCCCCGCTCCCCTCTCAATCAGGGAGAGGAGAGTCGCATACCGTTACCAACCCTTCCAGCGGCGCGGCGCTTGCAGTGCAGGTCTTCTATCCCCAAACCTGGAATGGACAGACGCTGCTGCCCGCCCTCGTCCTCGTCCCCGGCGGCAGCGGCAACAGCGGCAGTTTTCTCAAACAAACGCCCGACGGTTCCACCGTGGATGTCATCAATCAGGCGGGCTATGTCGCTGTTATCTTTGACCCTGATGGACGCGGGCAAAGCGGCGGGACGGAAGACTACAACGGCTTCATTCACCAGGACGGACTCGCTGAAGTCATCCGCTTCGCCGCCGCGCAGCCCGGAGTTGACCCGGCCCGCATCGGGCTGGTGACGTACTCTTACGGCATCACCATGGGCGCGGGCGCGCTGGCGCGTCACCCCGACCTGCCCGTCAAATTCCTGATTGACTGGGAAGGTCCTGCCAACCGGGACGACACCGGCGGCTGCGACAGCGCCGGACTGGGTCACCTGAAACAGGTCGCCTCCTGCAGCGATGAGTCTTTCTGGGCACAGCGCGAAGCCAGCGCGTTCATCGGTCAGATTCGCGTGCCGTATCAGCGCATCCAATCCGAAAAAGACCACGTCCAGCCCGATAACGCCCACGCGATTTTGATGGTCAACAACGCCGTCAACGGCGGTGTCCCCTGGGTGCGGCTGAACAATGAAACGCCCAACCAGACCTACGATTCCGCCAACCCGCCCGCCATGCTGCCCGAAAGCATGGACAGGCAGAAAGACCTGTTGATTGTGGAGTACGCAAAGAAATTGTTCGAGCAGTGATACGGTAATCAGTGAACAGTAATCAGTCCATCGCAGAAGGAGAAAAAAAACGATGAAACGCGCATTCACCCTCTTATCGCTACTTGTCCTGATGGCGCTGGCGTGCAGCCTGACGACACCTCCCGCGCCCGATGCCGTTCCCCCAACCGAATCCCCCGCCGCGCCTCCCCCCTCTCCCAGTGAGAAAGGGGCTGGGGGTGAGGGCTACATCACCTTCGCCATCAACGTCCACGACTGGACTCACCCCTCCGAAAGCGGCGACATCCTGCTCAAACTGGTGGACCTCTTCGAGAAATACGGCGTGCGCGGCGACTTTTACTTCACCGCCGAAATCACCCGCCAACTGGCGGAGACGCGCCCCGATGTGATAGAGCGTTTCACAAACTCGAACATGACCATCAGTTACCACGTCCGCCCGCCGCACCCGCTCTACGCCGGCTTCGACTCGCGCCTGAAAGGCTTGAGCGATGACGCGCTGTACCAAACCCTGCTCGATTACGAGACCTACGCCCTGAACCTCGAAACCGGCGACCTCGACCGTTCCCAGCCCGGCGGCTATACCTACGTGGCGCAAGTGTTTGGCAGAAACCCCGTGGTTGCCTCCGCGCCCACCAATGACCGGCGCATCAAAGACGCCGCCCAGCGCGCCTACGCCAGACTCGGCGCGCAGATGACCGTGCTGTACCACGAAGAAGGGACGAAACTCGAACAGCCCTTCGAGTACGTCAACGGTCTGCTGGCACGTCCCAGCGACTTCAGCGTGACGCGCACCACCATCGTGGACGGCGCGGATAACTTCTGGTGGAACAAGATGACCGCGCCAAACGCCGCCGACTATCACCCGCTGCGCATTCTGGAACTTTCCATGACCGAATGGACGGGGCGAATTTCCAATTCGCCTTACAAGCGCGCGCCCTTCATCACCGCCCTCATCCACGAAAACAACTTTTATCGCAGCGGCGCGGAAGGCTGGTCGAGCATCTACTTCCAAATGAACGGCGGCAGGCGGGGCGACCCGCTCCCCGCGCCGTGGAACCTCTCCGCGCCCGACCCCTCCCGTCCGCGCGGCGAAGCGGAGCAAGCCGCCATCTGGCAGGCATACGAAGAATTGGTCGCCTACGCCGCAGCAAATCTCACAGTGGTCACGTCCGAAGAGATTGTGGAGATGGCGAAAGGGCAATGACACAGTGTTATACTGCGTCTCGAACGCGGCTTATAAACCCCAATTCCTCCGCCGTCATGGAACAAGCAAAACGATTCCTCTTTTTCCATCTTCCCATCCTGGTGTCCATCCTCGCCAACGCCGCCCTTCTCGAATGGGCAACGCGGGCAGGCGGAAAGCCGCTCTTCGTTGTCGTTTCGCCCTTTTCCGTCTTCGTCTCGTTCTCCATTCTGATGACCGGGCTGATTCCTGCCCTGCTGCGCCCGCAGACCAGCCATACCCTGGTGGCTTGCTTCTCCACTTTCTTCGCTTTCTTTCTGCTCCTCCCATTCGATATGGATGCCCTGCCTGCTCTGCAACCGGGCTTGCCTTTGGCATCTCTGCTCGACCCATACCTGACTTTGCGCATTGTTCAGGGCGCAATCCTCCTGCCGCTGGCGCTGCACGTCAGCGCGCACTTTCCGCGTCCGACCGAGATTTCTGGGCGCAGGATATTCTCCGCTTACCTTTTTTCCGCCATGCTCCTGGCTGCATTTTTATCCAGCGCCTTCGCCTGGCAGAAAATCGCCACAACCGTCTTTTCGTTTCTATGGTTCACATTCGTCCTTTTCTTCTTTTTGCGCAACCTGCTTCGCGCCGCGCAGGATGCCAATCTGCAGAACGAGCGCCACGCGCGCGTGGCGCTCTTTAGCGTGGCGTTTGCCGAACTTCCGCTGTGGCTGCGCCCATTGGGGTTAGCGCTGGGGCTGGATGTACCCTATAACCTCATGCTCTTCTTCCAACTGTTTTTGCCATTAGGAATTGTTTACGCCGTGCTGCGGCACGACCTCTTCGGCATTGACCGCGCCCTGCGGCGGACTCTGGTCTATGGCACCGCCTCGCTTCTTCTCCTGACCCTCTACCTGTTCCTCACCACCAGCCTTACCTCCCTTTTTGCGAATTCGCTCACTTCGAGACCGCTCGCGCCGTTGATTAGCGTATTTATAGCCGCCGTTCTCTTCGAACCAACCCGCAAGTTCGTCCAAGCCCGGCTCGACAAATGGCTTTACCCCGACCGGCTCAAGTTCGAATCTGCGATTCAATCCATGCAGTATCTGCTTGCCCGCGCAAACCGAAGAGATGAGATTGTTCACCTGCTGAATGATGTCTTTCCCCGCCAAATCGGCGCAGAGTGGGGCATGGTGAAACTCTTCCCCGAGCCGGATGTCCCGCCGCCGCACATGCCGCCCCCTGCATGGAATACGCGCCTCGTAGCGGGCAGCGTTGCCGTCGGCGGTTACTGGCTGGGAGCGCGCCGCGCCGGTCCGCAATATGATGGGGAGGAAGTGAAACGCCTGAACGCGCTAGCAGGGCAGGCGGGATTGGCACTGGCGTATGCGAACGCGTATGAGTCGCTATATGAGTTGAACAAAAATCTCGAAGCGCGGGTGAAAGAACAGACCGAGCAATCTATCGCGGATCAAAAGTCCATTGCCGCGTATGAGGAGCGTCAGCGCATTGCGCGCAATTTGCACGACTCGGTCACACAGCAAATATTCGGGCTGCACCTGATGGCGCGCGGATTGAAAGCCTCTGCGCCGGAGGGGTTCAAGGAGAAACTGGCGGAGTTGGAAAACCTCGCAAGCGAGACGCTCAAGGAAATGCGCCTGATGCTCGATCAACTGCGCGATTCTTCCGGCGAGGAAAAGGTGGATTTCACAGAAGCGGTTCGGGCGGAGTGCGAGGCGTTTTCCAATCGAAGCGGACCCGAAGGCGGGACGCTCCTCTCTATAACCCTGGAGATGCCACAGGTGGTCATTCTTCCCAAAAATATTTCCAACGAAGCGGCATGGATTCTGCGCGAGGCGCTGCAAAACGCGGTGAAACATAGCGGCGCGCGGACGGCAGCGGTGCGCGTGAACGCCGATGCGTTTTTGCATGTGAGCGTGTCGGACGATGGCTCCGGCTTCGATATTCACGCTGTGCCAGCCGGGCGTTATGGTTTACGCGGCATGCGCGAGCGCGCGCTGGCATTGGGCGGCGAGTTGACGATTGATTCTGAAACTGGGCGCGGAACGATTTTGCATTATAAAATTCCTCTCCCCATCCCGGAGTCCAAAAATTCTTCTTCACAATAAACAGCGAGGCGCGCGTGTTGAAAATCATCATTGCGGATGACCATCCAGTTGTGCGGCGGGGGCTGACCCTGACCATCAATGCCGAAAAGGATATGCTCGTGGCGGGCGAGGCGCAGAATGGCGCAGAGGCGCTGGCGTTGCTCAAACAACACAAACCCGATGTGGTGTTGATGGATTTGCAAATGCCCGAAATGAACGGCGTGGAGGCGCTGAAGCGCATCCGCGCCGAATACCCCGATTTGCCGGTTTTGATATTAACCTCGTTTGGCGATGACGCCCATGTTTACCCGGCGTTACGCGCCGGCGCAAGCGGATTTTTGTTGAAAGAAATGAGCGGCGACGATTTGGTGGCTGCCATTCGCGGAGCGGCGCAGGGCAAACCGCAATTACACCCGGATATTGCCAAACGTCTCATGGCGCGCGCGCCCATGCCCGACGACCCCTTCGAGTCACTCACCGAACGCGAACGCGGCATCTTGAAATTGCTGGCAAAAGGGAAGAGCAATAAAGAAATTGCGGGTGAGTTGTCGCTGACGGAGATGACAGTGAAAGGCTACGTCAGCGACCTGTTCGCAAAGTTAGGTGTCAACGACAGAACGCAGGCAGCGCTGATGGCAGTGCGCTATGGGCTGGTGATGGTGGAAGAGTTGTAAAGCGCGGTCTGTAGTCTTCCGTCTGCAAGGTATCGAAAGTGATTCTTTTCCACCCGTTTCCTTGAGCGCCTGACTTTACAAAACGTACCCACCAAATAGGGTGCGATATTCCCCACCTTTGCGGGCAGACATTTTCAAGCGGGGAGAGTATCCTTTGGTTGTCGATAGTCGATAGGAGACAGCCAATGGAAACAAATCTAATTCTCAAACAACCTGTTTACAAAACATCCACCATCGGATTTTTGTGGAAGGTCTTTCGCAACCCGCTCGACGCGCTGACGAACCTTGCCCGTGAGCAGGGCGATATTGCCCGTGTAAAACTTCGCAAGCGCAATCTCTTTCTGCTGAGTCATCCGTCATTTATCGAAGAAGTTCTCGTCAAGCAGGCGGATAACTTTGTGAAGGGTCCCAGTTTGCAGCGGGCGCGCATGATATTAGGCGAAGGTTTGCTCACCAGCGAAGGGGAAGAACATCTTGCCCACCGCCGCGCCCTGCAGCCTGCCTTTCACCGTCACAAGATGGAAGAGTACCTCCCCTTGATGAATGAAAATACGCTGGCGCACCTTGCCGCCTGGAAGGACGGGCAGACGGTGGATATGTCGGAAGGCATGATGGAATTGACCCTTAAGATTGCCCTGTGGTCGTTCTTTGGCAGCGCGCCTGAAGGCGCGGTGGAAAAGGTTCGGGATGCGATGAAGATTCTCATCCGTCTCTTTCCGCTTGCGCAGCTGCCTTTGCCGGAATCCGCCCGCCTCCTCTTCCCAGATTTCGCCAAAGCCAAAGCACGCCTGAGCGAAGTCGTCGAGGCGCTGCTCCACAATCCGCAAAACGAGCAGGCATTGATACACATCTTAAAGCAGAACCACGCCAATCAATTCACCGGCGCGCAGATTCACGCCCACGCGCTCACGTTCCTGCTCGCCGGTCATGAGACCACCGCCCTGCTGCTCGCCTGGTGCTGGGATATGCTTGCGCATCATCCAATGGCGCAGTCTATTTTGCAAGCCGAAGTTGATTCTGTTTTGGGCGACCGTCTTCCTGTCCCCGAAGATATTCAAAAACTCCCCTACACCCGCGCGGTGGTGAAAGAGACGCTGCGCATGCGCCCGCCTGCCTGGGCGATGGGACGCGAAGCCGTGCATGATTGCGAAATCGGCGGGCAGCGCATCCCAGCCGGGTCAGCCGTGGTCCTGAGTCAGTGGGTGACCCATCACGACCCGCGCTTCTATGACATGCCGCTTCACTTCCGCCCCGAACGCTGGTTCGACCTCGAAACGGCTGCGCATCCCCGTTACAGTTTCTTCCCGTTTGGCGGCGGCAATCGCGTGTGCATTGGCGAGCATTTTGCCATCACCGAAGCCGTTGCCATTCTGGCTGTCGCTGCGCGGCGTTGGCAGGTCGCACCGGTTGAATCTGAACCTGCCAAACCCAAACCAAGCGTCACCTTGCGCCCTGAAAAAAATCTAAACGTCCTTGTAACCAAACGCGAAAGACGCGCCTGACAGTTGAGCAGATTGAGACAATAACCCAAAGCGTATCAACCCTATCCAAAAAATCATTTAGGAGATAAAAGAATGAAAACCTTGTTTCGCCCCCTTGTCCTTTTCATGGTTGTCGCTGCCTTGCTTACTGCCTGCACCATGGGCGCAGCGCCAACGCCCACGATGTCATCGCAAGATGCCGTCAACACCGCTGTCGCCGGAACACAGCAGGCGCAGGCGTTGGCTCAAGCCACAGTCAACGCTTATACGTTGACCGCCATGCCCGCCACTCCCACGCCGGGACCCACGATTGAATACGTGACGCTGACCGAAGAAGAGTTGGCGGCATTGATTGACGAAGCCGTTGCCGAGGCAATTGCGGCAACAGAGCAGACCACCAACGCTGTCTATACCACCACCACCGACGACACGGTCACGACGGAGGAGGTAGAGTACGTCTATGATTATTATTACTATGCTGATTACTACGTGGAATACGCCGAAGACCTGATTGCCGAGTACTATGAGCTGTATTCCGACCTCGCCTACGAAATGATTGCGGAATTGAACGCCATCGAATCGGAACTAAGCCAGATGAACGACACGCTCAGTTCCATTGACCAATCGCTCCAACAGATTTCCTCCACGCTCGAACAAGGGCTGGCATTGGCGGAGGAGACCATTACCCAGCTCGAAACCGCCGCGCAGACCGCTCAGACCAACGCACAGGAATTGAAATTGCAGGCGCAGGATATGATGTCCACCCTGCAAACCGACCAGCAGGGGCGTTTGAATCAGATTTCGCAAATTCAGCCGAACAACATCCCCACCGATAAAATCTCGGCGCTGCAATCCGCTTTCACCTTCATAGATTTTGCCAACGGCGCGCTTGCCGATAACAAACTCTCGCGCGATGAGTTGAACAGTCTGATGCAGCTTGGCAGGAACGCACAGGCGGGTTTGCAGCAGTTCGGCGGCGCGAGCGCGCTCGGACCGGATTTGACTCAATTTGCAGGCAAGTTCGACGAAATTGGTCAGCAGTTTGCTCGCGGAGAAATCAACCGCGGGCGCGAAAACCTGCGCGGTTTTGAGACATCGCTTGGCGCCCGCCCCGATTTCGGCGGCAGTGGACCGGGTGGCGGCGGACCTGGCGGTGGACCGGGTGGCGGTGGTCCAGGCGGCGGCGGACCAGGCAGACCATAAGTCGTAATCCGTTGATGCAGAACGTCC
>FWPV01012511.1_pt1 | contig 13064 bp, 7 predicted proteins | sample 2228371 | NCBI WGS metagenome assembly FWPV01 (sample SAMEA103939776, study PRJEB20133) | metagenome | reverse complement strand
GTTGTTATGCCTTTTTTCAGTGTCAGGAGTTTTCAAAAATTCTTAAAGTTTTTTCTTAAAAACCCTTGACTTTAATTAGCTGGTCTTTTATAAAATGTATTATACTCTAGGGAGGCTATAATAGCAACATATCTTATAATTATTATTGATTTTCAGTAGGATTGCTTTTGACATTCCCAAAGAATGGTTACTTATTATATTAACCTTCATTTAATCCCGCTTATTTCGTATGCATCATAAAAGGATACTTTGTTTCGAAGCATTTTTTCTATCTCATTGGCAGGCAAAGGCTTGCTGAAGAAGAAACCCTGTACTCTGTCACATCCCTCATTTTTAAGAAAAGAAAGCTGTTCTCTTGTCTCAACACCCTCAGCAACAACTGTAAGGTCCAACCTGTGAGCAAGGCTGATAACAGAATTCGCAATGGCTTCCGCATTAGGATTTGTAGTAATTTCCTGCACAAAGCTCTTGTCAATTTTTAAGGTGTTTATTGGAAGCCTCCTCAAATAATTCAGAGAAGAATAACCTATACCGAAATCGTCAAGGGATATCCTTATTCCAATTTCCCTCAACTGATTTAAAATATCTATTGTAAAGTCCAGATCTCTCATGGCGGTACTCTCCGTTATCTCCAATTCGATCAATTCCGGTCTGAGTTCCGTCTCACGTCTAAATTTTTCAATCAACTCGACAAGGTCATGCTGTTGAAATTGTCTTGCCGACAGGTTAACCGCAATCAATTGCGGCCCTATTCCCCTGTCAATCCATTCTTTATTCTGTCTGAACACAGTTTTAATAACCCATTCTCCAATAGGTACTATCAATCCGGATTCTTCTGCAATGGGAATAAACTCCATAGGAGGCACAAGCCCATACTCCGGACGATACCATCTTAATAGGGCTTCCATTCCCACAATTTTACCGGTTCTTATATCAACCTGAGGCTGATAAAACAAAACAAACTCCTCTCTTTCAATAGCACGCCTCAAATTATTCTCCATATCCAGTTTTTGCATTACTTTAGCATTCATTGACTCTGCATACAATTGGTAGTTGTTTCTTCCCAACTCCTTTGCCCGGTTTAATGCAATGTCTGCGTTTTTAAAAATAGTCTGTGCATCATGCCCATCATTCGGAAATATTCCAATGCCCATACTCGCAGTAATATAATACTCTTTTCCTTTTAATACCCAAGGATTCTGGAATTTATCCAGTACTCTGTCCGCAATCCTGGTTGCATCACTTATTTTCCTAATTTGAGGCTGAAGAATTATAAACTCATCTCCGCCAATTCTTGCAACCGTATCAACTTCCCTCAAAATACTTTTAATTTTGTGTGCAACCTGCTTTAAAAGTACATCTCCTTCAGAATGCCCCAAAGTATCGTTAATTGCCTTAAAATTATCGAGATCAAGTATTATTATCGCACACATTTCCTTATTGCGGCGTGCTTGTGCTAAAGCCATATTCAGACGGTCGAAAAACAGGCTTTTGTTCGGGAGCCCTGTAAGGGAGTCATAATACTCCATATTGTAAAGAATTTCATCCTTTTTCTTCAATTCAGTAACGTCCTTAAGTGCAACAACCGTTCCGATAATGATTCCAGAGTCATTTCTTATCGGAGCAATAGTACCTGCCAGAAGCTTTCTATCATCTGTATTATCAAACCGGATATTGCCTTCAAGGCTTTCCACCGAACCGTTTTTTATAACCTCCTCAACCGGAATCCTGTAAGAATTGCCCTCAGAATCACAAAATCTCGAAAAGAGCACTCCGAGTTCCTTTCCTTGAATCTCATCTTCATTCATTTCCAAAAGTTTCTGGGACTCCAGGTTGCTAAATGTGACAATTCCCTTCTCATCGGTTGTAATCACCGCTTCACCTAAACTTGACAAAATGATCTTAAACCATTTATTATTTTTTCGAAGCTCGCTGTGTGCCGTAGAAACCTTCCTTTTCAAGTGCTGAATATAGATATGAATAATGGCAAGAGCAAACAATAATATAGTTACGGCAAATAGAAAACTATTTTCCTCTACATTATCAGCATTCATATATAAAAGACACATTGCTTTATTTTCATTGATAATTGTCTCTGCAGCAGCATATATTATTTGATAACTTGTCAGCAATAGTATCATTATAGGTAAAAAAAGCTTAAACCCATTGATTTTCATCTCATTCCTCCGATTAATACTATGTATTCACAAGCGTAATAGCAAAGTGATAAGTATTATAAGATTAATATCGGAAAAAATAATAAATTAATAAAGACAAGTTGTTTACATAAGAAAAAGTAATTTATTATATACTATTATTATATATAATTTTTGACACTCTTTTCAACCACTATGGGCAGCAAACAGGCTAATAGACCTGTAAATAGTGCTGAGGTCCTATTAATGATCAATACCGATCGAGCATTCCTGTTTATGTTCACAAAATCTTTAAAAAGGTGAGTAATGTAAAAAACCCCTCCAAAAAGCGGAGAGGTCTTTGACAGAATTAATAATAATTTCAATAAATTAGCCTAAATTTTTCTAAGTAATATTCTTTTAAGTAATGAAATATCTAATGAATCGATACTTCCATCATCGTTCACATCTGCTGCAAGATATCCTGATGGTTCGGGGAATCCGTCAATCTTTCTGAGTACGAATCTCTTTAACATTGAAAGATCTGTTGAATTAACTTCATTGTCAGAGTTTACATCTCCCCTTAATACCTCTATTGTATCTGTTACGGTTGGTGTTGAAACAGGAGTAGGAGTCAGTGTAGGCTTATTTGTCGGCTTTTGAGTCGGTATAGTGCCTCCGTAATATTCCGTTACAGTAATACCCTTTGAACCTAAAGGAATCTGATGGTCGAGACCGATAAACCTTCCATCGGATGTTTGCCATAATGCAGGCTTTAAAAGAGCATACTTTTCTTCATCCCATGTTATAAAATCATAATAAACCAAGCCTCCGGTATCACCGGAATTGGCATTATAGCACCAAAACGTATGGGATATTCTATTTTCAATGATATAATCTCGTAATGACTCCATCCATTTTTCATTGTCTCCGCCATCCATAAATCCACCCCATTCGCCAATTAAAAGCGGAGCAATATTCTCTTCATGTATATATGCCCAGTTATCTCTCCAGCAGTCCTCATATAAAGTATCCTTATTGAAGTTTTTTTCAAACCAAGACTGTTTCCAAACCAACGGGCCGTAATCATGAGGCGAATAAACCAATTGATCCTGATGCTCACCAAGATTAATGGGATAATCCTTAACTCCTCTCAAGTTTCCGCCCCACCAATTGAAATAATATTTGCTTTCTTTACCCCATTCGTCAACAGCTGTGTAATCATAACCGGGTTTCGGATAAACCTCAACTCCTTCTACCACAATGAGAAGATTGGGGTTAATTTTCATAATCCTCTTTGCACATATTTCTGCAGCATGCTTCCAGTTATTAATATCGGTTGAGCCATCCCATTTAGCCATTGGATTTTCACCGGGCTTGCCGTGAGGTTCGTTTTTTATGTCCAGTGCCAAAAGGGTGTCATCGTTTTTATATCTTTCAGCCAACCATTCAAGGCTGGAAATCCAAATCTCGGTCGTAAATGTACCGTCATACCAAACAGGATAATTATGTCCCATTGCATCTGTTTGCGGACTATGTATATCTACCATTACTTTCATTCCGACTTCCTTGCAGCATTGAAGTGCAAAATCAAACAATTCGAGACTGTTCTTTCCTTTAAGATCGGGATTGACAAAATCATTTACATTAGCCGAAGGATATATTCCTTTGGACCACTGATGTACCAGCTCAGTCGATATAGGTATCCTCAAAAAATTAATCCCGCGGTCCGCCATTCCCTGAATAGCCTGTCTCATATTGCAGCTCCATACTCCGTCAAAAACGTTGGTACCGGTATTAAAGCCAAACCAATTGCAACCGGTTAACCAAACCTCATTGCCGTACATATCCACTATCCTATTACCCTCAACATGAAGCCAGTCATCATTGTTGGGATCTGCCGCTGCAGCCGACGGTAAGGATGAAAAAGGCGCAGTATAATATAATAATGTAACCAAAGTCGCAAATAAGATAATTATCGAACCTTTTTTCTTCATTAATATTACCTCCCTAAACCTCCAAAAAACTCATCCAATTTGATTTTTTCTCAATTTTCTTCATAATTCAAAACCTCAAAACTCCTTCTTAACAAGAATATCATCTATGTTTTATCAGGGTTCCTTTCCCCATCTCAGAACACCGGAAACATATGCCGTAATTCTGTCCCAATCCTCAAAAACATATTTCGTGGCTCTGAATGAATAATCGTCTTCTTGGTTATATTCGGTTTGATCGGATTTTGAGTACCGTATATTCATATCTACACTTCTTCCCGGCTCAAGCACACCGGAATTCTTGCCGAATCCTATTTCAAGGAAAGTGTCGGCACGGGGACGCGGTGAACTCATCATTTCAAACCTACCGGTAACATTATGGGCTCCGACAGATGCCCAATCACAGATGAAAACCTGGTCACTGTATCCGTCTACGGTATAATAATACCTTAATTTAAGGTCTGAAAGATTCAAAGCGGTACTTCCTGTGTTTTCTACCCTGATTCTCAAAAAAATCCAGGTAGTCGGCGTTACTTCATTGTTGCTATAAAATTGCACCTTAATTTCGTGCTTCCCAACGGATGCTTGAGTTGCTGTCGGCTTTAATATCTTTGTCACTGTTGGTGTAGGTCCATATTCTTTAGTTGCCTTCGGTGTGGATTCATTTTTCTTTGTCGATGTAGTATTAATTTTATTTGTCGGTGTAGGTGTCGATTCATGCTTATTTGTTGCCGTTGGCGTAAGTTCATGTTTCTTCGTCGGCGTAGGTGTTGACTCATGCTTCTTTGTTGTCGTCGGTGTGGGGTCATGCTTCTTTGTCGATGTAGGTTCGTATTTTGCTGTTGCAGTTGGAGTGTATTCATATTCCTTTGTCGGTGTTGTTGTCAAGCTTATTTTCTCTGTCGGTGTCGGATTCAAATTTGTATTCTCCGTTGGAGTTGTATTTTCGTCTTCCCCGGCCGGTGTGGACTCATTAAAACCGTCAGACGGTAAAGGCTTGAATGTATTTATAGGCTCAATAACTCCATACAAACCCAAACCGTTTTCTTTAAGCAAATCTTCCAGAGAAGCCAATGAAATCGTATCAAGAGATATGTGTTTTCCTTCTTGCAATGCCTTCTCATATATGAGATATCTACCCATCGAAAGTTTACTTTTCGAGGCTCTTTTTCTTAAATCTGCCAAAACTTCAACAAATCTCATATCTATATTCTGGTTCAGCCTTGCAAGATCCGCTCTCAAATTGTAAATAATCTCCTTCGTAATTCTATAATCATTATCATTTACTTCTTTTCGGTTGGCAATTGCAGCCGAAATCAATATGATATCCTTTTCTCCATCGTCATTTAAATATCCGTGTTCCTTTGACCTTTTTATTAAATCAACAATTGCATTTTCAATATGCTTACCTTCGTATGTTACACCGGTCATAAGGTTTTCTGCTTCATCATTTAGCGGCTGCTCGCTTATTACAATGCCTTTATTATCAACCGCAAATTCCATACTGGGATTAATGTCAATATCAACATATGCAAAAGGAGTACCCAAATAGAAAAATTTAAAATATGAAAACATAAGTATGAACAATGCCGCAATACTTGCGATCGCCGGTAAAGCATAACTTAAATCATTTTTCCTCTTCTGTATTATTTCCTGCTGACTGTAAATGATTTTTTGACCTAAAAACATTCCTTCCCTTGTATTTATTTCTATAAAAGTGCCATCTTCCGTTGCAATTATAGATTTTTTCCCTTTGATTTTTAAAACTATACCAATGCTATACATTAACAATCCCCCCTTTCAGTCTTCCTAAAAAACTGCTTTATTTCTTCAAGACCACTTCTTAAAACAAGACTCACAGCAATTATAAACTTTCTGTTTCTTTCTATTGTTTTTCTATGTACATTTACAAAACTCATAAGTTCCGATAGAGGAATACATCTCTTTTGAATCATTTTATTATACAGCTCTTCATTCTCAGCCAGTATTCTTGCTATACTAATATAGATCTCCCTTGAATCCTTATGCTTTGGCGAATGTACCACCAAATCCTCTAGGGTAATTCCAAACTGCTTAAGCTGTTTTTCAAAGAGCAGAACCTCTTCTTTTACCTCTATATTTTCATACTGGTAATGGGAATCGGAAATCAAATATTTTTCTTCAAAATCGTTTTTCTCTTCAAAATATGAAAACGGTATTACATTTTTATCCTTATTCTTCTTTCTAATATAATCAATTATTCGGTGATTTACAACTAAATTGCAGTAATTAGTAAAGCTGGTGTTTTTATCTGGATCAAAGCCATCAATAGCCTCATTAAAAGCCATAAGTCCTACACTATACTCTTCACTGCTTTCCGGATCGACAAATCTGCCAAGAGTGCTGGATATAATTTTTAGCAAATAAGGCTTGTATTTTTCAATAAACTTTTCCTTAAGCTCATTATCCCCGTTTTTAATTTTAACAATAATATGATTAATAGAATGATTATTAAAATCATTCTTCTTCTTTTTCCAATTGTATATGAAGTTTGGCTCAACCAAATAAACCACCTCTAAATAAATAAATGCGTTTCTTATAAAAAATTTCAGTTCTACTCTTTATAGATTTCGATATTATAATATAAAATACCTTTAAATTAGACAACAAAAAACCCAAGGTTATTAAATTCCTTGAGTTTTTTGCTGTTGGAATTTATTTTAGCTAATTTCTTAACTATTCTACTTAGTTGATAAACAATATATCGGTAAGCTCTATATCTACCACAAGATCTATAAATTGCCCGGTTTTTTCATTGTAAATATAAAGAATCTTCTTGTTTGTATACGGTGTCTTAGGTGCCTGTTCAACTGCATACACAAAATAATAATCTCCCTTTGCTTTAATTACCTTATTAACTGCAAAATAGTCTCGTATTTCTTTCTTATTATTTGAGTCTATTCTGCAGAATAATGATGCGTTTCTGTCTGTATCTTTTCCAGATGTATATATCTTATTGTCAATTTTTTCCCAATAGCTTACCTCAAAGTTACCCAAAAGCTCTTTAAACTCATCGGAATAAAGGTATACCTTGCTCCTCTTTATATCTGCTTCATAACCGTTTACTGCAAGGCTTCCGTTCAGCTCTTCCCAGACCTTTGTTTGCATGCCGAGTACAAGATTTTTTATCCTCATGCTAACCGAACTCACGCTCTGATCATATATCAACAGTGCATGCCTCTGCTTGTCTGTTATTCTGTCAATATCTTCCACAGCTATAAAGGTCTTTGCCCCAATCGACTTGATCATATTGATTTTTACTATATCCCTTGCCAAGGAAACCTTATCACCATCATATATATATAATAAATAGTCTTTATCATCCTTGTTCTGCAAGTGCATCAAGAGGTTGTCATCTTCAAGGTAAAATCCTTTATACAACACACCTTGATATTCAGTCTTGACATTACCCAACATCAGATATCTAGAACCTGTAAACGTGCTTTCAGGTTTTATTCCTGAAGGCAACCCTGTTTGAATGAAGCTTTGTGCAGTAATTACACTGTTTGTCTCCCTTAAAAAGATAAACATTTTTCCGTTATAGTCCTTGATTCCGTCAACCGTCACCGTTCTCGAAGTCATTTTTACATCTGAAAATACTGATTCCGGTACAAAAAGATCATAAACATCATATTTTGCAGTATTTTTGACCGTATTTCTAAGCACAATAAAATAATATTTTCCGTTCTTTTTGGCAACTGTAACTATATTATTGATTCCATCCTTGCTCTTAAATTGAATTGTTTTGCTTAAGTCAATATCAAGATCATCGTGTAAAATTCTAAATTCGGTTCCGTTATAGCATGCAAAGGGCTTTTCGTTACCCGACGAACGAATAGCACTTATAAAGAGGATATTGTCTTCAATTATTGACTCTTTAATTATAAAATCATCCTTCAGCAATTGTGGCGTCCATGAGGACTTATCAAAAACTAAAAGGGAATATCTTCTTAGATCATCATACTTGTTTATAACTAATTTATCATTAAGTATTACATATTTGCCCATTGCAAAATTATCTGCAACAAGATAGATATTCCTGCCATCAAACCTATATATGCTGTCCTTCTTTTTTGCCCTGTCATATCCATGTAACAATAAGTTATTGTTAAACTCAACCTTCTCTTTTATTTCAAAATTATTTATCAAAACTTCAAACTTCCCGTTTCTGTATGTGACAAGGTTATTTGTGTCATTTTCTTTATCAAAAAGAGTTATAAGAAGACCGCCGTTATATGTGATAGCATTTTTTATCTCATTCCCTTGAAGAGAAATGGATTCTATATTTCTTCCATCGTATATGTATACTTGAGGAGTCTTTCCTTTCTGATCATAGAAAAGAACAGTACCTGTAGGAAACTCTCCAACCCTGCTTATTGATATACTTTTCTCATTGGGATCCCAGTTTACAAAAGAACCCGAATTTTCAGCCACAAATCTCAAAGGAACTACAGTTCTTGATTTCACAATTTCCGGTGCAACATCAAGGATAACCTCTTTTCCGTTTACAATTGCCTTATTATTATTTATTACAAGCTTTATAACATTTCCCTTGTACGACGCCGTAATAGTTTTTGTAGCGTCATCCCAAACAATATCATATCCCAATTCCTCAAAAATTGTTCTAAAAGGAACCAATGTCCTACCGTTAACAATGTAAGGAGCAACTTCCAAATTTTTCGAAGCTTTTTTAGAGGTATAACTGGTTTTGTTTATCGTAAACTTTAAATCAACAAAATCAGTAGTAACAATTGCTCTCGTCTCGTCAGCCTCTTGTGCTGAAGAAACACCGATAAAGCCTAATGAAATTACCGCAAGAAAAGCAACAAAAATCAAACCTTTTCCTATACATTTTGCAAAATGAATTAACAACATTTTTCCCCCTCCTGATAAGATTATTAAGCCTTGTTATAATATTATGATTAATTTGATTAAGAATAATCTTATAAGCAAAATGTTAACATATCGTAATATTCAAGTCAATCCTAAAATTGCCATAAATCTTTAGAATAAAAGAATTTTTAAATGTTCATAATATTTAGCGTAGGGTTCATGATGGTCGAGCCAAGATCATTATAAGGTCAAAATTGGCTTTATAATGGTCGGCCAAAGGCTAATATCAGGTTATTTCTGAAGTTTTGATTAAGCTTGATATTAACCGGAGGGAAGAGTATTATATGTCCTGTAAGGCTATACTGCAGCACCAAATGTTGCAGTGTGGTCAAAAGGGATGTATGGTATTCGAGCTAAGATTACCGGAAGTTCCGCAGGCATTTGGATTTTATTGTTGAAGTTTGCTTATTTCTTTTGAAGTTTGCTTATTTCTTTTGAAGTTTGCTTATTTCTTTTGAAGTTTGCTTATTTCCTTTGCTGGAGGTTTGCAGTAGTCGAAAGATTGCTGCAGGCTTCTAAGGTATTTCCGGTAGTCAAGCCGAAGGTTGATATAGGTTCTGCAAAGCTTTACAGCAGTCGAAAGATTGTTGTAAGGTTGTCAGGGATTTGTATCAGCTGTGGTGTAGATCATCATGGGCTCTCCTTATCTTCGCTTTATTGGTCATATTACTTAACATAGCAATTACATCCTACTTTTTAACATAAAAATCAATACACTTAAAGTATATTAAAAAAGCGAAGGGTCTCAAACCACCTCGCTTTTTCTATGTTTTAATTCATGTTTGTATTATTATTCTATCAATATTCCATCAACAATCCTCTACATTAATATTGTCAAAGTTCAACCGGTAATTTAGGTATTTTCCTCAGCAAAAATCTTTTCAGCAATGATACATCTAATGAAGTAATTGTACCGTCAAGGTCCAAATCCGCTGCCTCTGTATTAATGTCATTTATTTTACGCATTATAAATCTTTTTAAAACTGTCAAATCCAATGAATCGACTTCGCCGTCATCATTAATATCTCCATATATAATATTGCCTTCAGTAGGAGAAACAGTAACATAGGAAGTTGTCGGATCAGGCTTCTCCGTCGGAGTAGGTGTAGGAGAACCTGGAGTATGATTTGACAAACTCCCTATGGATATACCGTTTTTCCCGAGGGGTATCTTATGATCCAAACCTATAAATTTACCGTCTTCTGTTTTCCATAAAGTAGGATACAAGTAATTGTCATACTTGTTGTCATTCCACTTAAGGTCTCTTCCTCCGGGGAATGGAGTTCCTTCGTCTCTCGTAAACAATCCACCGGTGTCTGCAGAGTCAATATTTATGCACCAGAAAGTATGATGTAATTTATACTTGTTTTCTATAATGTAGTCCCTTATACACCTTAAATACTTTTTGTTGTCTTCAAGAAGTTTGTCGCCCCCTTCTGTCAGACCTCCCCATTCACCAAGCAACAATGGAGATATTCCTTCTTCCATTATGAATGCCCAGTTATCTCTCCAGCATTGTTCATAAAGTATTTTCTTTGCTTGCTCATCATTGGCAGTCGTAAAAGGTCCTTTAAACCAATCCTGCTCGTATACCAACGGACCGTAATCATGCGGAGAATACACAAGTTGACTTTGATATTTTCCAAGATCAATAGGATAATCTCTTACTCCTCTTAAATTTCCGCCCCACCAGTTGCCATAGTAATCATTATTTCCTGTCCACGGGCTAGTATCAAAGGTCTCATCATCCCATATACCGTCCTTCGGATACATCTCAACACCTTCAACAAATATCAAAGCATTGGGGTGTACCTGCAATATTGCCAATGCAGTTTCCTGAGCTACTCTCTTCCAGTTGTTCGGATGGTTGGAATCATCCCATATAGCACTCTGCGCTTTAATTTTGACATTTCCGGTATTGGTATGAGGCTCGTTTTTAAGGTCAAAGCCAATAATCGTGTCATCATTTTTATAATAGTTGGCAACCCATACCCATGCTGATTTGAATACTTCTTCCGTTATGGTCCCATTATACCAAAGAGGATAGTTATGTCCCTGATTATCTGTTGTTGGACTGTGTACGTCGAGGATGACCTTGATACCTACTCTTTTGAAATTTTCCAACATAAAATTAAACAATTCAAAACTGTTTAATCCCGCTAAAGCCGGGTTATTATAGCTTGTGTCTGTTGAAGGCGGATATTCACCCTTGCTCCATGCATAGAGTAAATCCGTTGCGATCGGCATTCTAACAACATTTATACCTTTATCGGCTACTATTTCAATATCGGCAATTATATCACTGTGATAAGAATCCAAAAGCATTCTCTCTCTACAGTTAAATCCAAACCAGTTAGCTCCGGTTATCCATACTTTATTTCCGTACTTGTCAACAATATTGGTCCCTTCCACATGCAGCCAATCGTCATCCGGTTCGGCAATATTAGCGGTATCGGCAGATATTTGCAAACCGGGAACTATTAATAATGTCAAAAGCATTATTAATGAAATAAACAAGATAAGATACTTTTTCATTTACTCTTCCTCCCAAAAAAACTTTTTATAATTTAAAAATTAATTTACTTAATATATTTATCTATTTTAATAAGGGATTAATGTTTTGATTAGATGTATATACTACTACAAATCGATGGAAAGAAAATGCTGTTTATATTTGAATGAATACTTTGAAAACCGTACTGCAAATCAAAATTTATTTATATAATTCCACAAGTCACCCCCACAACATCATTTCTCCCACTAAAAAGTCAAAAAGTTAAAAAGTTAAAAGTTAATAATTAAAGTACTATAATGATAGGAAAATTCTGTCCCTCTTATATTTAAATAATAACATACATTTTTCTTAAATACAATAAACTAATAAACGTATAAATCCCACATTTACTGCCATGGCATTTTTCCAAAACATGCAGTACAATATAAATCATGCTACAATATAAACTGTATTTAATATCCTTTTGGAGGACATCCCATGAAAAAGTTATCGGTCTATTTAAAAGGCTATATAAAAGAAAGTATATTGGGACCGTTGTTCAAATTGCTGGAAGCATCCTTTGAACTTTTGGTTCCTATTGTTATCAAAAGTATTGTTGATATTGGTATTGGGCAAGCCGAAAGAGGATATGTGGTTAAGATGTGCCTGTTGCTGGTGCTTCTAGGTGTTGTGGGAATGATATGTTCGATAACGGCCCAGTACTATGCCGCCAAAGCAGCAGTGGGTTTTTCAACAAAGCTGCGCCGTGCACTGTTTAAGCATATTGGCGAGTTATCCTATTCCGAAATTGATACCTTGGGTACATCCAGTATGATTACTCTTATGACCAGCGATATGAATCAGGTGCAAACCGGCTTAAACCTTGCCTTGCGTCTGTTATTGCGTTCACCTTTCATAGTGTTTGGAGCTATGGTTATGGCATTTACCGTAGATACCCATGCAGCATTTACCTTTGTAGTGACAATTCCGGTATTGTCTGCAGTTGTTTTTGCCATAATGCTTGTATCCATTCCCCTTTATAAAAAGGTACAACAACGACTGGACAAAGTGTTGAACTCCACCAGGGAAAACCTTGCAGGCATTCGTGTAATTAGAGCTTTCCGCCTGGAAGAAAAGGAAATTGAAGAATTTGACAAACACAATGAAGAATTGACTGCAATACAGAAATTTGTAGGCGGAATATCTGCACTAACGAATCCTTTGACCTACGTCATCATCAATCTTGCCATTATATGGCTTATATACATCGGAGCTATCCGGGTATCAAAAGGTATGCTTACACGAGGCGCCGTTCTTGCACTTTACAATTATATGTCCCAAATCCTTGTTGAACTTATCAAGTTTGCGAACTTAATCATAAGCATTACAAAAGGTTTTGCCAGTGCTAACCGAATCAGTATAATGATACCAGAAATTAAGACAGACAAAACGGCCAAAATAAGTTAGTATGGAACTATGGAAAAGAGAAGAAATTTTACACCGGAAGAA
>FWPV01012510.1_pt1 | contig 13065 bp, 9 predicted proteins | sample 2228371 | NCBI WGS metagenome assembly FWPV01 (sample SAMEA103939776, study PRJEB20133) | metagenome | reverse complement strand
AGAAACATTTACGCGGACATATACAAATACAGCAACAGACACATACACGCCGACATGGACAAATACAGAGACAGACACAGCAACCGCAACTGACACAGTGACAGAGACATTTACGCGGACATATACAAATACAGCAACAGATACAAATACACCTACAGAAACATGGACAGGGACAAGTACACCGACAGAAACATATACAGCAACAAATACAAGAACATGGACAAATACACCAACAGAGACAAATACGCGGACAGACACAGCAACAGCGACAGAGACAAGAACACCGACAGAGACATACACAGCAACAAATACAAGAACATGGACAAATACACCAACAGAGACAAATACACGGACAGACACAAATACAGCAACTATTTCAAATACGCCAACCTTTACAAACACTCCAACTGATACATGGACACAGACAAATACAGCCACTGAAACAATGACAATGACAGTATCACCGACAATAACTATAACTTCAACAATTACTCTTACCGCAACAATAACACCAGTATATTTCCCATATATCCTTACAATAGAAATATATAATGCAGCAGGAGAAAAAATAGCATTACTTACAAATGAAAAAATGTCAGGTTCAATAACAGATGTTAAATTAATTGCGAATGGAAAAGAAGATGGCGCATTTAATCCGCGTGAAGGGAAACTGATAGTAAGAATAAGTGGAATTCAGACAGAAAATCATATTGGTGAAGAATATGTTGATTTTGACTGGACTGGATTAAATAATAACGGACAAAATATTGATCAGGGAGTATATTTTGTAAAAATAACAGGGAAAGATGCTTTTGGATATGAGACCACACGTATATATGATATTCAGGTTTTGACATTAGAAGAATACGTGCAGTTAAGTATTTACAATACAGCAGGAGAATTAGTAAGACGGATAACAAAGTTAGAAGCAGTAGATGCCGTTGTTAATCTTTCTATAGATGATGTGCTCTTGATAGGTAAAGAACAGGAAATAGAGTTTAATTACGGCAATGGTTCTGGAATAAAATGGGATGGAAAGAATGAATTTGGCAGGTTAGTGGATAGTGGGATTTATGAAATAAAGGTAGAAGTAAAAACAGCATCCGGATTTACAACCATAGCAACAAAGACAGTTTCTATAATAAATGCAGGAGAAAATGGAGTGTTAGGAGAAATAAAGATAATACCGAATCCGTATATTGTAGATAAAGTTGGGATCAATAATGCAAAAATAAAATGGCAAAATAAAAACAAAGGGAAGATAGATGTAAAAATATATAATATATCTGGAGAATTGGTAAGGATGTTAAAAGGAGAATTAGCAAACGGTGAAATTAACTGGGATATGAAAACATCAACAGGGCAGAATGTGAGCACAGGAATTTATCCGGTTATTATAGAGGGAAGGAATGATTTAACAGGTAAAATGCAAAGGGTAATTAAAAAATTAGTGATTGTAAGGAAAGCGGGACAGGAAGAATAGTAGGCGAACAGGCAAAAGAAGTTTTAAACCCCTTTTATCCCCGCTTCTTTGTAAAAAAGAAGCGGGGTTTTTAATTTTATCTTAAAAATATTTAATTTTTAACTGTTTCAAAATAAAACGCACTATTAGATAAAAAAGGTTCTATTTTAACACATCAATTATCAAAACCATTAAAATTAAAGGATTTTTTGTGGTATGAATATTGCTTGCTATATAAAGTAAGAATTTAAAATCTTTAAAAAGGAGATGAAATTATGCCAAAAATAATAGGTATTGATTTAGGAACAACAAATTCATGTGTTGCAGTAATGGAAGGTAAAGAACCAAAAGTTATTGCTAATATTGAAGGTAATAGAACTACTCCATCAATTGTTGGTTTTTTAAAAACAGGAGAAAGGGTAGTTGGTATTTCTGCTAAAAGACAGGCAATTGCTAATCCAGAAAATACAGTTTTTTCAATTAAAAGGTTTATGGGTAGAAAGTATTCAGAGGTTGGCGAAGAAATAAAAAGAGTTCCTTACAAAGTAGTTGAAGCAGACAATGGAGATGCGCACGTTGAGATAAATGGAAAAAAGTATAGCCCGCCTGAGATTTCAGCTATGATATTGATGAAATTAAAAGCAGATGCAGAAAGTTATCTCGGTGAAAAAGTAACCCAGGCAGTCATAACGGTTCCTGCTTATTTCAATGATTCACAGAGGCAGGCAACCAAGGATGCAGGTAAAATAGCAGGATTAGAAGTTTTAAGAATAATAAATGAACCAACGGCAGCATCACTTGCTTATGGACTTGATAAAAAGAAAAATGAAAAAATAGCAGTGTATGATTTGGGAGGCGGCACTTTTGATATTTCAATCCTTGAGATAGGTGATGGAGTATTTGAAGTAAAAGCAACTAACGGTGATACACATTTAGGCGGAGATGATTTTGACAGAAAAATAATGGATTGGTTGATAGATGAATTTAAAAAAGAAACAGGTATTGATTTAAGTAAAGATAGAATGGTTTTACAGAGATTAAAAGAAGCCGCAGAAAAAGCAAAAATAGAATTATCAACAGTTACACAGACGGAAATAAATCTACCATTTATAACTGCAGATGCAACAGGACCAAAACATCTTATAAAAACTTTAACAAGGGCAAAATTAGAACAAATGGTTTCTGATTTGATAGAAAGGACTATAGAACCCTGTAAAAAATGTCTTGCTGATGCAAATTTAAGAGCAGACCAGATTGATGAAGTTGTCCTTGTTGGTGGTATGACACGAATGCCAGCTGTTGTAGAACTTGTAAAGAAATTTTTTGGCAAAGAACCGCATAAAGGTGTAAATCCTGATGAAGTTGTTGCGGTTGGTGCTGCCATACAGGCAGGCGTTTTACAGGGAGATGTAAAGGACATAGTTCTATTAGATGTTACTCCGCTTTCACTCGGAATTGAAACATTAGGTGGAGTATTTACAAAACTCATTGAAAGAAATACAACGATTCCTACAAAAAAGAGTGAGATTTTTTCAACTGCTGCTGATAATCAGACGAGTGTTGAAATACATGTTTTGCAGGGTGAGAGAGAAATGGCTCGCGACAATAAGACCATAGGCAGATTCCATCTTGATGGGATACCACCTGCGCCAAGGGGTATTCCGCAGATAGAAGTTACTTTTGATATTGATGCAAATGGTATTTTAAATGTAACTGCAAAGGATATGGCAACCGGTAAAGAACAAAAAATAACAATAACTGCATCATCAGGTCTTACCAAAGAAGAAATTGAACAAAAGGTAAAAGAAGCAGAAAAATATAGAGAGCAGGATAAAAAACTAAAAGAAGAAGTTGAAATAAAAAATCAGGCAGATTCTCTTGTATATAATGTTGAGAAAACTTTAAAAGAAGTGGGCGATAAAGTTACACAGGATGAAAAAAAGGATCTGGAAGATTCATCAAATAAATTAAAAGATTTATTAAAACGCAATGCAGATGCTTCAGAAATAAAAAAAGCAATGGAAGAATTAACAGGCAAATGGCATAAAGTAGCAACAAAAATGTATCAGGGAACAGGCGGACAGCAATCTTATAGTGGTCAGAACGCTCAGAATCAGAATTCAAATAAAAAAGATGATGTTGTTGATGCTGATTATGAAGTAGTTGATGATGAAAAGAAAGAAAAAAAATAAAATTTAAAGAAAGGAGGACGAGAGATTATGAAATTAAGACCGCTTGGAGATCACATCATTGTAAAGCCACTGGAGGAAGAAGAAGTAAAAAAAGGAGGGATTATAATTCCTGACACAGCAAAAGAAAAACCACAGAAAGGAGAAGTTATTGCAGTAGGCCCTGGCAAAGTTTTGGACAATGGACAGAAAAAACAAATGGAAGTAAAAGTCGGAGATAAAATTATTCATCAGAAATACGGCGGAACAGAAATTAAAATTGATGATGTTGAGTATATAATAATGAATGAAGATGATGTTTTAGCTGTTATTGAATAAATAAAAAAGGAGGTTGATTAAATATGGCAAAACAGCTCTTATATGGAGAGGAAGCAAGAAAGGCAATTCAGAAAGGCGTTGATAAATTAGCAAATGCAGTAAAAGTAACATTAGGACCGCGTGGAAGAAATGTAGTTTTAGATAAAAAATATGGTTCACCAACAATTATAAATGATGGTGTAACCATTGCCAAAGAAATAGAACTTGAAGACCCATACGAAAATATGGGAGCTCAGCTTGTAAAAGAAGTTGCATCAAAGACATCAGATATAGCAGGAGATGGAACAACAACAGCAACCATACTTGCCCAGGCAATTTATAATGAAGGAATGAAAAATATAACTGCCGGGACAAATCCGATGCCGGTTAAAAGGGGCATTGAAAAAGCAATAAATGCTATTGTTGAAAATTTAAAGAAAATATCCAAGCCAATAAAAGATAATAAAGAGATTGAACAGGTTGCGACAATTTCTGCTAATAATGATAAAGAGATAGGTGAAAAAATTGCAAAAGCAATGGCAAAAGTCGGTAAAGATGGTGTAATCACAGTAGAAGAGGCAAAAGGCATAGAAACAACTGTTGAATTCACAGAAGGTATGCAATTTGACCAGGGGTATATTTCACCATATTTTGTAACAAACCCCGATAAAATGATAGCAGAACTTGAAAACCCTTATATATTGATTCATGATAAAAAAATATCTTCAATGAAAGATTTACTTCCTATTTTACAGGCAGTTGTGGAAAAAGGAAGATCAATATTAATAATTGCAGAAGATGTAGAAGGAGAAGCGCTTGCAACCCTTGTTGTAAATAAATTAAAAGGAACATTTGGTTGTATAGCTGTAAAAGCACCTGGTTTTGGAGACAGACGCAAAGCAATGTTAGAAGATATCGCCATCTTAACCGGTGGACGGGTGATAAGTGAAGAAGTTGGATTAAAACTTGAAAAAGCACAAATTTCTGATTTAGGTGAGGCGAAAAAAGTTGTTGTTGATAAAGATAATACAACAATTGTAGAAGGTGCAGGCAAGAAAAAAGATATTGATGCTCGTATTTCACAGATAAAACTTCAGATAGAAGAAACAAAATCAGATTATGACAGGGAAAAACTTCAGGAACGTTTAGCAAAACTTGCAGGCGGAGTTGCTGTCATAAATGTTGGTGCTGCAACTGAAACTGAAATGAAAGAAAAGAAAGCAAGGGTAGAAGATGCTTTACACGCAACAAGAGCAGCAACAGAAGAAGGGATAGTTCCGGGCGGCGGAGTTGCTTTATTACGTTCTATGGAAGTTTTAGATAATCTAAAAGTTGATGATGATGAAGAAGCAATAGGCGTAAAAATTGTAAAAAAAGCTCTTGAAATGCCAATAAGACAGATTACATACAACGCTGGCGTGGATGGATCAATTATTATTGAAAAAATATTAAAAGAAAAAGATTATAATATGGGGTTTGATGCAAATGATGGACAGATAAAAGACCTTGTAAAAGAGGGGATTATTGATCCGACCAAAGTTACGAGAACTGCACTTCAGAATGCAGCTTCAATAGCTGCTCTACTTTTGACAACTGAGACACTTGTTACTGATATGCCTGAAAAAGAAAAGCATAATCATCCACCTATGCCAGGCGGTATGGGCGGATACGATATGTAGTCTGGAATAAAGACCGGGATAGATTTAAAAATCTGTCCCGGTTTTAAGATAAAATTTGCGAGTTCATTGACATAATTCAGTAAAATAGATATAATTTATTTTTAATAAAAATTTTAACTGGAAGTGATAAAAATGCCTATAAAAGATTATTATAAGATTTTAGGTGTCAATGAAAATGCAACAGAGGATGAGATAAAAAAAGCATTCAGGAAACTTGCAAAACAGTATCATCCTGACATGAACCCAGGAGACAAATCAGCAGAAGCAAAATTCAAAGAAATAAATGAAGCACACGAGGTTCTTTCAAATAAAGAAAAAAGAGCAAAATATGACCAGATGAGAAAATATTCTTCTTCTGGTTTTGATTTTTCTTCTTTTGGAAGAGGTCAGGGAAGCCCTTATGAAAGTAATTTTGATTTTTCTGATTTGTTTTCTGATATTTTTTCCGGTAGAAAAAGAACAGGATTTACAAGTGATATATCAAGTATTTTTGATATGTTCTTTGACTTTGGTAGAGGAAAAAGCAAGACAGGATTTTATGAAGATGAGGGAACTAAAAAAAATCTTGATATTACCACTAGGATAAAGTTAAAATCAGAAATAGCAAAAAAAGGTGGTGAAATAATAATAAAGTTCCCACGTGAGGAAAAATGCGAGAGATGTTCAGGTTCGGGTTTTGAAAAAACTTCTGACAGTCAAATTTGTCCTATGTGTGGTGGCGGCGGCATGCTTCAATTTTCACAGGCAGGATTTATAATAAGCAAAACCTGTCCGAGATGTGGCGGTCGCGGTAAAACCACTATTGCCTGCAGGAATTGTGGGGGAAGTGGTTTAGGTACAAAAACTGCAAAAATAAAAGTAAAAATACCACCAGGTATAAAAAATAATACAAAATTAAGAATAAAGAACCAGGGCAATTCAGATAATAGTGGCAGACGCGGAGATTTATATGTTATTGTGAATATAATATAAGCAAACTTTTAGCAATTATATACGTCTAAAATTGATAAAAATTTTTAATGGAGGGTAAAATGATAGAACTTAAAAATGTAACAAAACGTTTTGGAAATAAAATAGCAGTTGATTCAATTTCTTTTAAAGTAGAAAAAGGTGATATTGTAGGATTTTTAGGTCCTAATGCTGCTGGAAAGACAACTACGATGAGGATAATAACTGGATTTTTTCCGCCAACAGAAGGGAGTGTAAAAATTGCAGGTTATGATATTACAAAAGAACCATTAATAACAAAAGAAAAAATAGGGTATATGCCGGAAAATGTTCCACTTTATAAAGAATTAACAGTTTATTCTTATTTAAAATTTATAGCAGAAATAAAAGGTGTGCCAAAATCAAAAATAGAAAGCAGAATTGAAAAAGCAATGGAAGAGGTAGGGATTACAAAAGTAAAAAATACCATAATAGGTAAATTGTCAAAAGGGTTCAGACAGCGCGTAGGGCTTGCTCAGGCAATTATTAATGACCCGGAAATTTTAATTCTGGATGAACCAACAGTAGGACTTGACCCTGTTCAGATTATAGAAATAAGAAATTTAATAAAAAATATGAAGGGCGAAAGAACAATAATTTTAAGCACGCATATATTGCCAGAAGTCAGCATGACCTGCGATAAAGTTATCATAATTAACGAAGGCAAAATTATAACCCAGGAAGAAGTAAAAAATCTAACAAAAGCATCCCAGAAAGGTGCAAAAGTTTATTTAGAAGTAGAAGCACCAAAGACACAGTTTATAAATGAGATAAATAAAATTAAAGGTGTTAATGATACTCAGGAAGTTGATAAAATTGATGAAGGGATTTATTCTTATTCCATATCAATAGAAGATTCTAAAAGTATAAAAGATATAGTTAATAAAATAGTAAAGAATGATTGGGGACTTTTAGAATTAAGGAAACAGCAGGTAACATTAGAAGATGTCTTCCTTAAACTTGTTACAAAGGAGGAATTATAATATGGACTTTCAAAAATTTTTAGCGATTTATAAAAAAGAGTTAAAAACATTTTTTTCACTCCCAATTGCTTATGCTATTTTGATAGTTTTTATGGTGTTAAGCGGATACTTTTTTACAAGTATTGCAAATTATTATGCCATGGTTTCAATGCGCAGTATGAATCAATATTACAGGAGTATGATGGATCTTAATATTATAGACGGTATTTTGAGACCATATTTTCATAATATGGTTGTTATTCTATTGCTTGTTATTCCTTTGATAACAATGCGAGTTTTTGCTGAAGAAAAAAAAGATGGCACAGCAGAACTTTTATTTACATATCCTGTGAAAGATACAACAATAGTCCTGGCAAAATATTTAGCCTCAATGACTATTTTTGGATTAATGCTTATTGGAACCTTGTCTTCAATGATAATTTTACGTATAATTACAGCGTATGATATTATACCTACACTTGCTGGACTTTTAGGACTTATTTTGGTTGCCAGTTCATTTATAATGCTTGGCATTTTTATATCCTGCTTAACAGAGAGTCAGATAGTTGCTGCTGTTATTTCTTTTGGGGTTTTACTTTTGTTTTTTGTAATATCATGGGGTTCACAAAATGTTGGACCGACTTTTGGAAGAATTTTACAGGAACTTTCAATAATTGAACATTTTGATGGTTTTTCTAAAGGATTAATTGATACTGCAGATATTATTTTTTACATTAATTTTACTGTTTTGTTTTTCTTTTTAACTTTAAGAATATTAGAATCCAAACAATGGAGGGGCTGAGTATGAAAAATGTAAATATTTTTAAAATAGTTTTAGCTTCCGGGATTGGACTTTTTGTTATCGGTTGTTTAATTGCTGCTATAACAGGAGAATTTAATGTTGTTTCCATAATTTTTCTTATTTTGGGCTTTCTTTTATTGTTTTATGTTTCAGTTGAAAAAAAAGATTTTTTAAAACAGATAATTTTTAACAGAGCAACAAGGTATGGTTTAAATGCTTTTATTTATTCATTATTATTTATAGGTATAATTGCTTTTATCCAGGCAATTTTTACCATACATACATTTCAATTAGACCTTACAAAAAATAAAAAATATTCCTTATCTGACCAGACAAAAAAAGTTTTACAGGGATTAAAAAACAACATAGAAATTTATTATTTTTACTCAGTCCAATCAAGAAATATCCAGATAGAGGATACATTAAGGCAATATGAAAAATTAAATCCAAAAGTTAAGTTTCAGGCAGTAGATGCTGATAGGAATCCAGCGCTTGCTAAAAAATTAAATATAAATAAATATGGAACTATTGCTTTAAATAGAAAAGATAATGATGCAGTTGAAAGGGTTGATGAACTCACTGAACAGGCAGTAACAAATGCATTGATACGTATAATTAAAGATACAAAGAAAAAGATATATTTTACAAAAGGACATGGAGAACCATCAATAGATGCTCCACAGAACGAAAAAACAGGTTTGAGTGTTGTAAAAAAAGAAATTTCAAATGAAAACTATGAGGTTGCTGATATAGAACTTTTTAATTCTGCTTCTGTCCCGGAGGATTGTTCTATACTTATTATTGCTGGTCCGCAGGTTGATATTTTTGATATTGAAGTAAAACACATAAAAAAATATTTAAGCAAAGGTGGAAATTTGATTGTTTTATATCCTCCATTTGTTAAATTACCAAAATTAGAATCTTTGTTAAAAGAGGTTGGAATAGAAGCGGAAAATACAGTGATAGTTGATAAATTCAGCAGAATGTTGGGCGGTGATTTTTTAATGCCTATTATTTCCCAGTATGAAGTTCATGATATAACAAAATCTTTCAATGTAGCATCATTTTTCCCTTTAAGCAGGTCATTTGAGTTGAAAAAAGACATATCAGGAATTACGTCACAGGTTATAGCAAAAACAAATCCAGGTAGCTGGGGAGAAACAGATCTGGAAGGTGTTAAAAAAGGGCAGGCAGGGTTTAATGATAAAGCAGATAAACCTTCGCCTTTAAATGTTATGGTAATAAGCAATATTGATAATTCAATATTTAAAATTGATCCCGACGGTTTAACAGGAACATCCAAGGCAAAAGTGGTTGCTTTTGCGAGTTCTGAATTTATAAATAATACATATCTTTCAGTTTCCGGAAATAGGGATTTATTTTTAAATACAATAAGTTTTCTCGCAGAACAGGGCGAACTTATTTCAATAAGAGCTAAAGATAAATCATTTGAGCCTTTATTTTTATCAAAGGTGCAAGGCAGGATGTTGTTTATTATACCAACGATATTATTACCACTTTTAGTTTTATCAATAGGAGTAATGATTTTTATAAAAAGAAAAATAAGTTATTAAAAAAGGAGAAAATTTATGAAGACAAAGCAGATTTTTATAACTTTTTTAATATTCTTATTTTTATTTGGATATTATTATATATTTGAAGTTAAAAAGAAAAATGAAGACAGGATAAAAAAAGAAAGTGAAGAAAAGATTTTTCCTGATTTAAAAAAGGAAAATATAACAGAAATTTTTGTGAAAAATGAAAACGGAAAGTTTTTATTTAAAAAAGTTGGTGCTGACTGGGAACTTTTTGAACCCGTCCGTGATTTTGCCGATAATTCTGCAGCTGATAGTATTGCCAATGCTTATGCAAATAGAAAAATGATTCAAAAGATAGAAAAAGCAAATTTGCAGGATTTTGGGTTTACAAATACAGTATCTACCATAGAAACAGAAATAAAAACATCAGATGGAAAAACTTTAAAATTAAATATTGGCGATAAAAATCCAACGGGAAGTTATGTCTATATTATAAAACCAGAGATGCCAGATACAGTTTATATAACGGATTCAGATATAAGAACATGGTGCGAAAAAAAACTTTTTGATTATAGATACAGATATGTAGTAAAATTTGATGAAAATAAAATAACTAAAATTGAAATTAATTTAAAAGATAAAGAAAAAAATTATGTTATTGAGAAAAAAGAAGATGGCTGGCACATAATTAAACCATTTAACGATTTAGCAAAAAAAGACAGGGTTACATCACTTATAAGTTCTTTTAAAACAACAATGGCAAAAAGTATGGAAGAACCAACAGATGAAAATTTAAAAAAATATGGACTTACCTCCCCATCTGAATATGCAAAATTTTATGAAGGCGATAAAGAGCATATTCTCTATATAGGTAAATATTTCAAAGATAAATATTCCTATTATATAAAAACAAATAGAATAAAAGAAATTATGGAAATGCCGGATTATGTTTATACCAATTTAACAAAAGCAGAAGATATAAGAAATAAACAGATAATTATTTTTGAATCAGAACAGGTGAAAAAAATAGAAATTAAAGCGGGTGAAAAATTTATAGTGGCTGAAAAAATAAAGGATAAGAGAGGCGTTGAAAACTGGGAATATAAACAAATTAAAAATATTGATAAAGAACAAAAGAAAAAATTATCAATGTGGACAGTAAGTTCAGAAATTTTTAATACGGACTTTAAAGAAAGAATAAAAGAGGATGATAAAATAAATGAAAAAGAAAAATATGGTTTAGAAAAAGATGATAGATATATAAGATTGTTTGATGGTAACAATAATATAATCGGAACTGTGTTTGTGGGTAAAAAGATAGAAGGAAAAGAAGATGTTTATGTGAAAGTCCCGGAGAGAAAAGAAATATATATAATAGAAGCAAGGCATATTAACAATATGTCATTACCTGATATGGAAGCGAAATAGAAATTTAAGGTGTTAAAGTAAAATTTAAAAAGGAGATTATGAAAATGAAGAAAATAATGTTTAATGTTTTGATGATTTTATTTATTTCTTTTGTTACATTTGCAGAAGTAAAATTTATACCAGCGAGTTTCAAAGAAGTCGCAGATAAAGTAAAGCCATCTGTTGTAAATATTTCTACTGTTCAGGTATTAAAACATAGCGTGGACCCTTTTTATGACCAGTTTTTTGATGATGATATTTTAGAAAGATTTTTTGGTATACCAAAGGGAACATTTAAAAGAAGGAGTTTGGGTAGTGGTTTTATAGTTGATAAAAATGGTTATATAATGACAAACAGTCATGTTGTTGAAAGAGCAGATGAAATTACAGTTAAATTATATAATCAGAAAGAATATAAAGCAAAAATAGTGGGCATAGACAAAGAAACAGATGTTGCTGTTATTAAAATTAACGGCGCAGAAGGTTTAGTCCCGGCTGCTTTAGGTGATTCTGATAAAATAGATGTTGGTGACTGGGTTATTGCAATTGGCAGTCCTTTTGGTTTGGAACAATCAGTAACGCAGGGAATAATAAGTGCAAAAGGCAGGATAATAGGGGCAGGCGCTTATGATAATTTTTTGCAGACAGATGCTGCTATAAATCCGGGAAATTCTGGCGGTCCACTCGTTAATCTTGCAGGAGAAGTAATAGGGATAAATACAGCTATAACTTCTCGTTCAGGCGGTTATGAAGGGGTGGGTTTTGCCATACCTGTTAATATGGCAAAAAAAGTTTATAGTGACATAGTAACAAAAGGTAAAGTTATACGTGGCTGGCTCGGAGTTGGCATTCAGGAATTAACTCCTGAACTTGCCAAACATTTTAAAGTAAAAGAAGGAGTTTTAATATCACAGGTATTTAAAGGCAGTCCTGCTGAAAAAGGCGGGATAAAAAGAGGAGATGTTTTAGTGGAATTTGACGGAAAGAAAGTTATTAATTACAGGGAATTGCAGAATATAGTTGCTCAGACTCCTGTAAATAAAAAAGTAAAAGTTAAAATAATAAGAGAAGGAAAAGAAAAATATTTAGAAGTAATAACAGGAGAGAGAAATATTGAAAAGGTATATGCGCCTGCAGAGACAGAACAAAAAGAAAATGATATTGGTATAATTGTTGGTAATTTAGATGAAACATATTCAAAAGCAACAACAGGCGTTGTGGTGTTAAATGTAGTTCCCGGTAGCCCTGCTGATGATAATGGTGTAATGCGTGGGGATATAATCCATGAGATAAATGGTGAAAGTATAAGAAATGTTGATGATTTTAATAAAACGGTGGCAAAATTAAAAAAAGGCAATGATGTGGTGCTTTTAATAGAACGTTCAGATGCAATGATATATGTGGCGTTTAAAATAAGATAGAATAAAGACATTGCTGATAACTGGTTGCTGATTGCTAATTGAAAAGAATTTCCGATTTGCGGTTTAATAAAAGATATTTACGATTTACGATTTGCGATTTGAAAGAAAAAATCTCTACGATTTATGATTTCCGATTTAAAAAACAAATCGCAAAGTGAAAATCGTAAATTGAAAAGTAAATAGGTTTATCGGTTGAAAAAAAACAAAATCCCCCTTTACAAAAGAGTAAAAGACCTTGCCGGATAACAGGTGCCTATTAACAATTGAAAAAGTAAATTTATTTAACTTTTTTAAATAAAAATATAAAAACCTATTTTTTTA
>FWPV01012509.1_pt1 | contig 13065 bp, 8 predicted proteins | sample 2228371 | NCBI WGS metagenome assembly FWPV01 (sample SAMEA103939776, study PRJEB20133) | metagenome | reverse complement strand
GAGGATGCCAGCGCCTCGCGCACCAGCACCGGGCCATGCTCCACCAGCCCGAAGTTGGCCGGGGTATAGCTTTCCAGGCGGCGCGTGACAAACGGAGTGCGTACGTCGAGGATCATCGTGGCGGGGGTCCAGGGGTTGTCGCGCTGGGGGTCAAACGCGGCGGCGTAGGTGAACGGCTTGATCGCCGAGCCGGGCTGGCGCAAGGCAAGGGCTCCGTTCACGGCTCCGCTGATGGAGGGGTCGAAGTAGTCGGGACTGCCCACCCACGCCCGGATCGCGCCGGACCCGGGATCGAGCGCAACGAGCGCCGCGTTCTCGACCCGCCGCCCGGGGTCCGCGTCGGGATCACATGTTGCACCCGTGGAGGACTGCTTCGGCCCTGCGGCGCACGGCTGAAGTTGGGCCAGGCGCCGGCGGACGATCGCCTCGGCCCGCCCCTGCCAGTCGAGGTCGAGCGTGGTCTCCACGCGCAGCCCGCCCTGCCGCAGCACTTCCGCCGGGAGAAGCGACTCGAGCTGGCCCTGCACCCACATCACGAAGTGCGGCGCCTCGATCGGGAAAGGCGTGCTCGCGTAGGCCAGTTGCTCGCCCCAGGCGTCGTCTGCCTGCGCGGCGGTGATGTAGCCGTCTCTGGCCATCAATTTGAGGACGAGGCGCTGGCGCTGGCGGGCTGCCTGCGGATTCTCGATCGGGTTGTAGGCGGCTGGATTCTGCGGCAGGCCCACAAGGAGGGCGCATTGCGCCAGGTCCAGTTCCCGGGCGTGGACGCCGAAGTAGGCCTGAGCAGCCGCCTCGATGCCGACAGCATAGTGCCCGTAATATGTCGTGTTCAGGTAGAGCGCCAGCAGCTCGTCCTTGGAGTAAGCGCGTTCCAGGCGCCAGGCAAGCCACGCCTCCCGCAGTTTGCGCCGCAGGGAGCGCTCGCCGCGTTCCTCCGCCGGCAGGTAGAGGTTGCGGGCAAGCTGTTGGGTGAGCGTGCTGGCGCCGGAGAAGACAGCCATCCCTCCGTCCCCGCCGCTTGCCGCCCGCAAGTTCTGCCAGAGGGCCCTGGCAATCGCCACGGGGTCTACCCCGAAGTGACGATAGAAATGGCTATCCTCGGTGGCGATCGTGCCCTGCCGGCACGACAGGGGAATCTCGGAAAGCGGCAGCGGCACCTGCTTGCTGCCGTACGGGTCAATCACCTCGTACAGCAGCCGGCCGTGGCGGTCCTCGATCAGGATACTGGGGGCGGTCGGCCGGCTGACCGGGCGGCCAGGGGCGGGAAGGTCACAGAAGAGCGCGACGCAAACCGACAACAGGATAGAGAGCACTCCTGCTGCGCCAAGCGCGAAGAACCAACCCCGGTGGGAGCGACACATGATGCACCATTCAGCTGAGCGGCCCGAGATGTCACTTCTTAATACGTCACACGCACGCCGGCGGTTCCAGGCAATTTCGGCGGTCGCCTCGCGCGCCTCCACGGCGCGGATCGTGTCAGGGTCAGGCGCGTCGCTGGGGGGTTCTGTGCAACAGGCGCGGCAGGCGGTCGCTGCTGCCAACGGCAGCAGAGCCGATGCGTTCTCTCGCTTGGCAGCCGCGTGATCTGGGCGGAGGAACGGACCGCTCCGGCGGGATCACCCCACCAACTGCCCCCGTGTGCCGGCAAGGCGGAAGTAGTCACGGATCATCCAGGTCGCGCGTTCGTAGACCGCCTCCTGCGCAGCCGACACGCTGCCGGTCGAGCGCAAGGCGGACTCGTACGCCTGGCGGATCTCCGTGCCGATGTTGACCTTGGCGATGCCGTGCTTGATCGCCCCGAGAAGGTACTCCTGCTTCACGCCGGAGCCGCCGTGCAGGACCAGCGGAATGCCGGTGGCCTGGCGCAGCCGCTCCAGGTGCTCCAGATTCAGGCGCGCTTCGACCTTCTTCTGGTCGCGCGCTGCCCCGGACACCGCACCATGGATGTTGCCGATCGCCACGGACAGCCAGTCGCAATCGGTCTCGCGCACGAAGCGGGCGGCCTCGTCCACATCCGTAAAGCCTTTGCCCGACTCGTACAACTCCTCGTAGGGCGGCAAGGGGCCGGCCTCGTGGCCCAGCACCGCTCCCAGTTCGGCCTCGCACGGCACGCCCGCCTGATGCGCCAGCGCCACGGCCTTTCGGGTGGCAGCGATGTTCCCCTCGAGATCCAGCCGCGAGCCGTCCACCATTACGGACTGGTAGCCGAGGTCAATGGCCTCCTGCAAGAATTCCGTGTAATTGACCGGCAGGTGGTCCTCGTCAATCACCGGCACGTGGTCAAGGTGCAGGCGCGTATGGCTTGGCTGCCCGCAGCGGGCATACTCCGCGGCAACCGCCGCCAGGCTGCGCGCCTCGAACTTGGTCCACTCCAGCCGCGCCACAGCGATCAGGCCGAAGCAGTCCTGGTCCACCAGGGCGCGGACGACCGGCTCCATGACCGGCAGGTAAGGGGTGTTGAAGGCCGAGCGCGGCGGCTCGGCGGACGATATCGGATGTCGTGCTCATTGTCTCCCTCCGGTTTTGCGGCACTATATCTGAAAGAGGATGAGATGTCAATCGCCTGCCACACGGTATGCGCCGACGGCCTTTCAGACGACGCCCGCTGCCCGCAACCGGGCGATGCCCTCGGCGTCGAAGCCGAGATCGCGCAGGATTTCGTCAGTGTGTTGGCCCAGGGTTGGGGGCGGCAGCCGGTAACACACAGCCCCTTCGCGCAGGTGCGGTGGAAAGCCGAGCGACCGGACCACCCCTGCGACGGGATGCTCAAGGGTCACGATGAAGTCCCGCGCCAGCACCTGCGGATCGGACAGCGCCTCATCCAGGAGGTAGATCGGGCCCGACGGGACATCGGCCTGGCGCAGGCGCTCCAACCAGTAGGCGCTGGACTGGGTCCTGAAACGCTCCGTGAGCAGAGCCACGACCTCTGACCGATGGGCGTTGCGAGCGGGGTTGGTGGTATAGCGTGGGTCGTCGCGGACCTCCTCTGCGATGCCCAGGACGTCGCAAAGCCGGGCCCAAATTCGGTCGGTGCCGCCGGCGACAATGATGTAGCCGTCGGCGGTGGGGAAAGGCTGGTAGGGGGTGATCGTCGGATGGATGTTGCCCAAACGCGGCGGCAATTCCCCCGTCGCGAAGTAACTGCCGGCCAGGTTCGTGAGCCAGCCCATCTGGCTCTCCAGGATGGACGCGTCGATGGCCTGCCCACGCCCCGTCCGCTCCCGCTCGTAGAGCGCTGCCAGGATGCCGATCAGCGCGTAGAGGCCAACGGTCATGTCGGAGATGGGCACCGGATACCGCATCGGTTCGCCATCCGGCTCCCCCGTGAGGCTCATCAGCCCGCTCATCCCTTGCGCCAGGATATCGTAGCCGGGCTCACCAGCGCGCGGTCCCGTGTGGCCAAACCCGGTGATCGAGACGTGAATCAGCCGCGAGTTCCGCGCCAGGCATGCCTCGGGGTCAACGCCGAGTCTGCGCAGCGAACTGAGGCGCGGCAGGTTGTTCACGAAGATGTCTGCCGTGTCCACGAGCCTGTGCAGGATCTCCTGGCCCTGTCGCGTGGTGACGTCTAGCGTCAGGCTCCGCTTGTTCCGATTGGTGGACATGAAGTAGGCGGACTCGCCGTTGATGAAAGGCGGGCCCCAACTTCGCGTCTGGTCCCCCTTCTCCCGGCGCTCCACTTTGATCACGTCCGCGCCCAGGTCGCCCAGGTACATGGTGCAATAGGGGCCGGCCAGCGCCTCGGTCATGTCAATCACGCGCAGGCCGGAGAGGATGGGGCTCGGGCTCGTCTGTTCGCTCACGGCTGGCCAGGTGTGGAGTGGTGCGCTGCTGCCGCGCGGCGGGCCCTTGCCCGTTCGCGTCGGCGCTCCGAAATCGAGACGGCCGGGCCGCGCCGCAGCACGTTGATGATCTCCGCCATGATGCATACAGCGATCTCGGCGGGCGTGCGCGCGCCGATCGCGATGCCGATCGGGGCGTAGACGCGGTCGAATTTGGCCGGCTCAATCCCCATTTCCTCCTCCAGGAGGTGAAACACCGCCTCGACGCGCCGCTGGGAGCCGATCATGCCGATGTAGGCGGCGGGCCTGTCCAGCACCTCAAGCAGACATTCCACGTCGTGCGCGTGCCCGCGTGTGACCAGCACGATGAAGGTGTCCTGATCTATCGGGAGGTCGCGCACGGTCTCGCGCAACGGACCCGCCACCACCTTGTCGGCGTCAGGAAACCTCTCGCGGTTCGCAAAGGATGGACGGTCGTCCAGCACGGTCACCGAGAAGTCGCACAGGGCGGCCATTTGCGCCAGCGGCACGGCGATATGCCCGCCCCCCACAATCACGAGTTCCGGCGCCCGCCGCTGCGTCTCCACAAAGACCTCGGTGCTCGCCTCCGGGACGCGCAAGAGGGCGTGCTGCCGGGCACGCAATGCGTCCAGGGCCTCGGCGATGAGCCCGGGCTCGGCGTCGCCGAGCGCCAGGCTGCCCAGCGGCGGCCTGTCCAGCCGCAGTACGGCCTGGCTGCCGGCCCGGGGCCCGGCCACAACCGTGGCGAGCGCGGCCGGCTCCCGATTGCGCACGGCCTCGCGCAACGCGGCGATCCATTCGGCGGCGGAGACCCCGTCGGGGCACGGCTCTGGAGCCACTCGCTCGACATAAACGCGCATGATCCCGCCGCAAACACCCAGCGCCTGCATGGACACGTCCTCTGTAAGGTCCACCAGCACGATGGTCGGTTGCCCCGTCTGGATCACGTCCAGGGCTGAACGAATCACGTCCGCCTCACCACAACCGCCGCCCACGGTCCCTTCGTGGCGGCCGAGCGGGTGGATGATCATCTTCGCTCCGACCTCGCGCGGCACGGAGCCGCGCACCTCGATTATTGTGGCCACGGCAACCGTCTCGCCGGAGCGCAGGAATTCCTCGAGACGAGCGTAGATGTGTTGCATCGGCATCACCCTTGTCCGGCGATTATAGCACGTGCCTTCCGTCCGGGCCAATGAGGTCGGCAGCGCACGGCTGGGTTAGCCACGCCGGCGGGCCGCGAGGTTTGGCTGTTTCGTGCGAGCGGCGCTACAATGGGAATCCAGTCGAGACGGTGAACGACCGAGAGGAGGGATTTCCCATGACACACCTGTCCGCGTTGCGCAGTGGATTCCTGGCCGTCGTCCTGCTTGTCGCCCTGGTGGCGGCCGCCTGCGCCCCGCTCCCTGTAGCGCCTACCGAGCAGGCACTGGAGCCAACCCCGCTGTCGGTTGCGCCGGAGACACCCGAGGCTCCACCGGCCGAGGAGGTGCCCCCGGCCGAGGCCACGGAGGAACTGCCCCCCGCGAGCCCGGAAGCCGAGGCGCCTGCCGGGCTCCTCGAGGGGCGGCTCTGGTCGCTCGTCTCCTACGCGGGTGCTGACGGCGAGCCCATCGAAGTGCTTCCGGGCACCGAGGTGACCGCGCGATTCGACGGCGGCGCGCTCGGCGGCAGCGCGGGCTGCAACAACTACTTCGGGAACTATGTGCTCGAGGGCGAACGGCTGAGTGTGGAGGTCAGCGGGACGACCAAGATGGCTTGTGACGGCCCGGTCATGGAGCAGGAGTCCGCCTACCTGGCGGCCCTGGCCGGTGCCGCTGCCTATCGCCTTGTCGAGGATCAACTCGAGATCACCGACGCCGACGGCGCGGAACTGCTGGCCTTTGTCGCGGTGCAGCCAGCCTCATTGACCGGGACCATCTGGCTCCTGACCGGCTACAACGACGGGAAGGGTGCGATCACCTCGCTCTTGCCGGACACCGAGATCACGGCGGTCTTCGGGGAGGACGGGCGGTTGAGCGGGTCAGCAGGATGCAACAGCTACTCGGCCGCCTACCAGGTGGACGCCGACAGGCTTGCCGTGGAGGAGGCGGTGACGACCCTGATGGCGTGCCTGGAACCGGAGGGCGTGATGGATCAGGAGGCTGCTTACCTGGCTGCCCTGGTGCAGGCCGCATCCTTCCAGATTACCGGGGATCAACTGGAGGTGGCAGATGCGGACGGCCAGCCGCTGCTGCGCTATCTTCTGCTCCAGCCGACCCCGCTGGTTGGAACGGTGTGGCTTCTGAGTGCCTACAACAACGGCAGCGAAGCGTTGGTCACCCCAGTTGCGGGCACCGAACTGACGGCAGTCTTCGGCGACAACGGGATTGTCAGCGGCTCGGCCGGCTGCAACAGATACACGGCCCCTTACGCGCTGGACGGCAACGCGCTGACCCTCGGGGTGCCGGCGACGACGCGCATGATGTGCGCAGAGCCCGAGGGCGTCATGGCGCAGGAGCAGGCCTACCTGGCTGTGCTGCCGACGGCAGTGGGCTTCGCGGTGGAGGGCGATAGCCTGGTGCTCACGGACGCGGCTGGCGCCACCGTAGCGACGTACACCGCCATGGCTGAGGCCGAGGTCGCGCCGCAGGCCGCAGAGGAGGAGATCGCGCCACCCGTCGGCGTTGTCTGGCGCTGGGTGGCGAGCCTCTATGGTGACGGGACCAAAGTGCTCCCCACAAACCCGGAGAACTACACTCTGCAGCTGCTGCCCGGGCGTGAGGTGCGGGCCCTGGCCGACTGCAACGTCGCGAGTGGAACCTACGCGCTTGATGGGAATGCGCTGGCCATTGAGGTTGCCCCCACCACCAGGATGGCCTGCCCGGCCGACTCCCAGTCCGACCAGTACTTGAGAGACGTCAACGCCGCTCAGTCGTATGTCATGGACGGCAAGGATCTCCTCCTTCTGTTTGCCGACGACCAGGGCAGCATGCGCTTTGAACCGGCCCGGCCGGCCGTCGCCGGCGGTCAGGTTGCCACACCCGGTCCGGCACCGATCCCATTTCCGACCGGCGCACCATTGCCGCCGGCTGCTGCGGCCATCGTGAGCGTGATCTGGAGATGGGAGCGCCTGGCGCCGGTCACCGGCCAGGCAGTCGTCATTGACGAGCCGACGCGCTACGAGTTTATGCTCCTCGCCAACGGAACGATACGGATCAAGGCTGACTGCAACTCCGGCAGGGGGACCTATCGCATTGAGGGAAGCGCGATCTCGGTGACCGTGGGCTCCATGACGAAGGTGGCCTGTCCTCCGGACTCACTGGGAGAGGAGTTCGTGCAACGCCTGCAGGAGGCGGCGTCCTATCGTGCCGAGGACGGCCGGCTGTACATTGACCTCAGGGGCGATGGCGGCACGATGGAGTTCGGCCCGGTCGAGTAGGCCGGGGGGCGGGGGAACGCCTTTGCGAGGCGGACCCCTCAGCCGTATCCCCCACCCTTCTCTGCCGGGGGGGCGGGGGTCACGAGGCGTGAGGGGTCCGCTGGCGAGATGCCGAATCCAGACGGCCGAGGCGCTAGTAGAGGAACATGGGCTTGCCCAGCATGTTCGCGACCTTGGGCCGGTAGCTCTCGCGGTCGTACAGTTCGTCAACGTCCACGCGCTTCGTCCCCGAGATCACGGTGCTGAGCGGGATGTGCGTGTATTTGCCGTCCCGCAGCGCTACCATGCGGCCGGACCGCCCGGCGGCGATCAGGTCGGTGGCCAGATTGGCGTAGCTCAGCGCCACCATGCGGTCGAGCGAGTCGGGCGCCCCCGATCGCATCAGGTAACCAAGCTGCTGGTAAATGATGTTTTCTTTGGTGTACTTCTTGATCAGGTCCCCGGTGATCTGTCCGATGCCGCCGAGCTTCCTGTGCCCGTAGGCATCGGCCTCGCCGCTCTCGATCACCACCCCGCCGACGAAGGTGGCGCCCTCTGAGATCGTCATGATGGCGTAGTTGCTCGGGTTGGCGCGCTTGTCCTCGAGGAGGAGGGCCGCGAGCTTCTCCGGGTCAAAAGGCACCTCCGAGATGACCGCGCGGTCCACGTTGGCCAGGTAGGCGGCAAAGAGGGATGTCTCGCCCGAGTTGCGGCCGAAAAGCTCGACGACGGCGATGCGCTCGTGAGACCCCGTCGGCGTGCGCAGCGCCGTGATGAAATCCACGCTGCGGGTCACGGCGGTGCTGAAGCCGATGCAGTAGTCGGTGCCGTACACGTCGTTGTCCATCGTTTTCGGTATCGCGACGACCGGGAATCCCTCTTGATGCAGGCGCGCTGCGTAACTCAGGGTGTCATCCCCCCCGATCGCTACCAGCCCGTCCACATGCAGGTGCTCCATGACGCGCAGCACGTGCGCCGTGAGGTCTACCGTGCCGTTGGAGACCTTGTCCGGCGTGGCGTACTCATCGCGCAGGAATGCCGGGACTTCGGAGGGCTTGACATGGGAGGGCCTGGTGCGCGAGGTGTGGAGGAAGGTGCCACCGGACCGATCAATCTTGCGAACCACTGCGCGATTCAACCGCATGACCCAGCGCCATTCCTCGGCTGGATCGTCGGGGTTGACGTTCATCGGCCCGGCCCAGCCCCGCCGGAAACCCAGCACCTCCAGCCCATCATCCGCCGCGCGATCCACGACAGCCTTGATGCAGGGGTTCAGGCCGGGGACATCCCCGCCACCGGTTAGGATACCAAGGGTCTTGATTGCTCCCATCAGAAGATCTCCTGCCTCGATGATTTCCTTCGGCGCCGACAGCCCCTGAGGCTGTCCTCTGGAAAGGCGCCAGCCGGGCATTATAGGTGCTCGCCGCGGCTTTGGCAAGTTCGGACCGCCCACCGCACCCCCACGCGAAACACACCTGCCGGTCGGTCAGGCAGGTGTGTCGTCAGGACAGTGCAAGATCTGCTTGCCCGGGCGGGCGCCTAAGCGGCTGGCGGCCGGGTATACTTCTCCATGTCCAGGAGCAGGTGGAGGACGCTGCCAAACCCGTACATCGGCACAAACCAGCCGACGCCCAGGGCCGCGCACAACAGCACGCCGATCCAGCGCAGGAGGTTCGGCACGTCCAGGAAGAGCAAAACCACTGCCCCTGCGATGCCCAGGATCAGGCCGATCCAGCCCAGCACCCGGAGGAAGGTGGCAATCCCCCGCAGCAAGCCCGAGTCCCTCGATTTGTTCATGGAAGGCCGTTCCTTTCACGAGCGCGCGCTGCGCGCCACACCTCGGTGATAGCGCCCATCTCGGCTCAGGTGCGATGGCTCGCTCACGGCAGGGCCACCGGGATTGGTTCCGCGCCCGGCGCCAGCGGGAAGTGCAGGATGACTCCCAGGTCCATGCTGCTCAGCAAGGACGACGCGAACAGCCGGATCAGCCCCAGGGTGGTGGGGTCTAGCCCGGGGTTCATCTGCCCCCAGAGGTCAACGGCGTTGGAGATGGAGTCCTTGTCCCACATGATCGGCGGCAGCGGCGCTCCGTTGACATACACCCAGAGGCCATCACCCTTGCTGCGGATGGCCAGGTACTGGATGTTGTTTGCCTGCGCCTGCGCGATGACGTTTCGATCCAGCGCAATCATCAGCCGCCGGTCCGGGAACAGCGCCTGCACCTCTTCTGCAGACATGCCCAGGAAGGAAGGCACTCCTCGCTCGTCGTACTTGACCTCGAACTGTGCTGCCAGCCACGGCGCGGCCGCCGGCGGGACGGGCGTTGCCAGGGCAACCTCGTCAGACGCAAAGGGGATCGGCGTGGCGCCTTCTGGCACCGGGAACTTCAGCGCGACGGTCAGCCCCAGCCCCTTGACGATGGGGATCAACTGCTGGACCAGCCGGCCAAGTTGTGCGCCCTGCGGCCCCAGGAGCGGTGTCAGTTGTGCCAGGTTATCCAGCGTCCCGTCACCCCATGAGATGCTGGGGAGCCGCTTGCCGTTTACCAGGACCAACAGGCTCTCTCCCGTATGGCGCATCTCGATGTGCTGAATGCCGTTCGCCATCATCAGCCGGACCAGTTCCGGCGGCAGGCCGAAGCCGCTCAACCGAACGGGCAGATTGAAGAGTGCCGCCAACTGATCCAGTTGCGCCAGCGAAAGGAATCCTTCGATGCCGAGCGTGCCGGACTCATCCACAGTGATGGGAATTCGGCCGAGGCTGAGGGAGAAGGGTACGACAGTCCCAGCCCTGGGAGCCGTCTCGGGCATTGCAGCTGGAGTGCAGGCTGCAAACAGCACGCCCACGATCACAAGCCAGACGAACAGCGACTTCCGCATGATGCACCTCCTCCGCGTGTGAGAGAGTCGTCGCGCCTGCCAAGCCCGGTGCTGAAGAAGACCTCTACGGATGCATCTGGACCTGGATCGGCTCTGCGCCCGGTGCCAGTGGGAAATGAACCAGGATATCCAGGTCAAGCCTGTCGAGGCCCGGCACGAAGAACTGCAGGATCTGGACGTAGGGCGAGCCCGGCATCAATCGCGCGAGAAAATCGGCGACATTCGTCAGCATGCCGGTATCCCAGGCCAGGTTGGGCAGCACCTCGTTGTTGACGTAGACATAAAGCCCACTGGGCCGGCTGCGCAGTTCGATGGACTGGATGTTGGCAGCCTGCAGGGAACGCAGCGTGTTCGGCGCCAGCCCTACCGGCAGGGGGATCCCCACGCCCGCCAGATCCGCCGCTGTGATGCCCAGGATGCCCGGGGTGCCGTTCTCATCATACTTGATTTCGAACGCGATGATGACCGCGGCTGGCTCTGTCGTCGGCGTCACGGCCAACTGCGCCGCTTCGCCCGACTTGGTCATCGGCACCTCGGCCTCGCCCGCTTGCGTCGGCAGGCGCAGAACGAGATCCATCCCGAGGCGAGTGATCATGGGCACAACTTCCCGGTAGAGACCCGCGTTCTGCAAGCCCAGCGCGCCCGCCAGGGTCAATGCCCGATCCAGGGACTCGTCGTCCCAATAGATGAATGGCATAGGCTTGCCGTCCACGTATGCCACTACGCCGTGTCCGACGAAAGCCAGTTCGATGTGCTGGACCTTGCCCGTGATCAGCATCTGAGCCAGCTGCGCGGGCAGTCTCAGAGCGCCGACCTGAAGGGGCAGTTTGCTGAGGTCAAGCCCCAGGATGCTGGTGGGGTTGCCCTCGCTGTCGAAGTCAACCACGATGCGCGGGAGGGCGATCATGAACACCTCGCCGCTTGGCGTCTTCGGCCCCGTGGTTGGCATGGTGGCTGGGCCGCAGGCAGCCAGGACCAACACGGCGATCAGGATGAGTACCGACAGTGTCCTTTTCACGTTCCACCTCCGTCCTCAATTATACCGGATAGTCTGTCGCACTTCAAGCCCCGAGTTTTGACGAGTTTGCGCTCTCGGGACACATCGTTTGCAGGGCGCGCCACACCTTCTCGGCGCTGATCGGCAGGCTGTCAATCCGCACCCCGACCGCGTCATAGAGGGCATTGGCGATCGCCGGCGCCGTGGGGACCATGGGGTGCTCGCCGATGCCCCGGGCCCCGAAGGGCCCATCATCTTGCGGGACCTCCACGATGATGCTCTCGAGCTCGAGGGGTGCGTCCGCGCTGGTCGCGATGCGGTAGTCCGTGAAGTTCGCGTTGCGCGGGCTGCCGCTCTCGAGCACCAGTTCCTCAAGCAAGGCGGTGCTGATTCCCTGAACGGCACCGCCCTCCATCTGGCTCCTGACCAGCTCTGGATTGATGGCCCGACCGACGTCATAGGCCGACACAAGCCTGGAGACCTCCACCTGGCCGGTCTCGCGGTCTACCTCAACCTCGACCGCTTGGCACCCGGTGGTGAAGTGGACGACTGCCCGAGGCCCCTGGCCGGTCTCCGGGTCGAGCGGGGTAACGTAGTCCGGCATGAAGCGCCCGTATCCCACCACGGGCCCGCCGATCCATGTGCCGTCGGGGCGTTGCAGCCCACAGACTGCCAGGTCCTTGAGCGGCCGGGACTCCTCAGTCCTGTAACTGATCACCTGCCCGTTGACGATGTCCAGGTCCTCGACGTTCTCGCCCCAGGCCTCGGCCACAGTGTCAAGGATCTGAGCCCGTGAGGCCTCTGCGGCCCGCAGCACGGCATTCCCCATGCTCCAGGTCAGTCGGGAGGCCACTGTCTGCCATTCGTAAGGGCTGTAGTCGGTGTCCACGGTGTTGATGCGCACGTCTTCGATCGGCACCCCCAGTCCCTCGGCTGCGAGCTGCGCCATAGCGGTCATGGCGCCCTGGCCCAGGTCAACACCTCCGATGCTCACAGTGGCGGTGCCGTCCTCATTGAGGCGGACCGCGGCGCTGGAGCCCGGATTCGGCGGCATGGCGGGCGCCTTCCACATGGCGGCCAGCCCCTTGCCGCGCGCCCTGTGCGGGCGCGAAGGGGGCGCTGCTGGGGCATCCCAGCCGATCGCTTCAGCGGCGCGCCGGATGCACTCCGCCAGGCCGGTCGGGTGCATCGGCATTCCGGTCAGTGTCTCTTGCCCCTCCTTGAGACAGTTCGCCAGCCGAACCTGGACCGGGTCGAGCCCCAAGAGGCGGGCCATCTGGTCAATGTGCTGCTCTATGCCCCAGTGGATTTCGGCCATGCCGAAGCCCCGCATCGGCCCCCCGATCGGGTGGTTGGTATAGACGCAGCAACTGTCCACGTGGATGTTGGGCACGAAGTAGGGCCCGCTCCCGCTGTAGCCGCCGGCCCGAGTGATGTTCACCCCGTACTCGGTATAGGCGCCGCCGTCCCAATAGAACCGGTTTTGCATCGCCGTCAGGCGACCATCGCGCGTCATGCCCATCTTGATATAGGCAATCAACGCCTGCCGGACGAAGGTGGTGTAGAATTCTTCCTCGCGCGTCATCCGCAGCTTGATCGGCCTGCCGCGAGCGTGCATGGCCATCGCCACCGCCGCGCCCTCGATGCTGATGCCGGCTTTGGACCCGAATCCCCCGCCCACGTGGGGGGTGATCACCCGCAACCGGCTGTGACCGATTCCCAGCGCCGCGGCAATCAGGTTGCGCTGGGCAAAGGGGGACTGGCTGGCCGACCACAAGGTGATCTTGCCGTTGACATCCTGCTGGGCCACGCAAACGTGCGGTTCGAGGGGCACGTGCTGGACGTGCGGGACCTGGTAGCGGTGTTCGTACACCAGGTCGGCCTCAGCGAGCCCTCTCTCGACGTCCCCCTTGCGCACCTTGAACCAGTTGGAGATGTTCGTCCCCGCCTGCGGGAAGATGAAGGGCGCACAATCATACTGGGCCAGTT
>FWPV01012506.1_pt1 | contig 13065 bp, 16 predicted proteins | sample 2228371 | NCBI WGS metagenome assembly FWPV01 (sample SAMEA103939776, study PRJEB20133) | metagenome | reverse complement strand
TATAGAAATCAAACCCCGGAAAGATTAGAAGATTTATTAAGAAAGGCCGATGATTGGTATGCAGAAGGCAAAATACCAAAAGAGGAATGGGAAATTTTGGCAGGAGTGATTGAAGAAAGAAAGACTGAATTGGAAGTTAAAAAAATTAGAGAAGAGAAAAAAGAAAAAAGAGTCGAAGAAAAAGTGAAGATTGACAATCTTACTGAAGAGATTCTATCAACACAAAAAGAAATGAAAGATATTGAAATGCGTTTGAAAACAACTCATGGAGATCTAAGCGAAGAGGAAAAACAAGAACGTAAAAAGTCTTTTGACGATTGGGAAAAAGCACGTCTTAAATTGTCAGTTCTTACAGGTAGATTGAATACTCATGATGGTGAAAGTTTAATTCCTGGCGCTGAAAAATTACCAGATGTTAGAGATATAGGCCCTGAAGAATTTAAAAAAAGATTTAGGGAGAGGATACATGCTTTAATGGAGGAGTATTCTGAACAAAGTTTTGAAGCCAATTGGACTTTGGTTTGGCCACTTCAGCAGGCAATAAATAGTCTTTGGCCAAAAGATTATGAAACAGACGAAATTACCAAAAAAACTGGCGAGGTTTGGCAAGATAAAGAAGGGAAATCTTACTGTTTTTCTGCTCTTAGAAAAGAATTAGCTGATCAACTTGAGGCTTATCGTAATATTCATAATTTTCGCTTTATTTACAGAAGAGTTCCTGGCGTTGGAGAAGCTGTCGGCGCAGCTGGTCTTTTAGAAACAAAATTTATTGACTTTTTACTAAAAGATGGCGATGAAAAACTAAGTGTAAGTGAGATTTTGAGACAAATGGATGCAGATGGCGAGAAACATAAGATTTTTGATACCATCGAGATTAAAGAATCTAAAGATAGTCTTACAGAAGCTGATATTAATTTTGGTATTTTTAATGACTATTTAAATTCTAAAAAAGAATTAAAAGAAAGCTTAATTAAGGAACTAAATGACGAATTTAAAGAAGTATCTAATAAAAATAAAGGAATCACTTTTGAGCAGTTGAAAGAAAAGGTTATTAAAAATCTGAAGATAAAATATCTCGGGGAGATTATTGAATGTCAAGAAAATAAAGGTTGGCAAGGTAAAGTAGCTGGGGCTTTGTATTGTGCTTTAGGTCGCTCTTGGTTTCATAATGTTTCACTTAATGAATCAGGTGATTTTTTTTGTGGACGTTTATTTAATATGCCTGCCTATGCAAAAAAACGTTGGGAAGGAGATTGGGGGAGAAAGCCTTTTCCAGAGTTTTATCAAGCAGTGGATTTAAGAGTTAAAGATTTCTGGGATGAAGCCTTAAAAAATCTAGAGAAAGAAAATCCAGGAATATTGAAAGTTTTAGGAGTGGAAGAAATTTATAAAACCCCTTATGGTAAAAAATTTTATTCCTTTTCAGAGGCTAATCTTAGTAAAATAGATTTTTCTCAAGCAAAAGAGATAAGATCTGACCAACTTCGTCAGACTTTCTTAGATCTTGAGGAAGCAGATCACATTAGGAAGAAAATTTTAAATCCCAGAGGTTTGTTGGATGAACCTGGATTACATCATATCAAAGGAATTTATGAAGAATTCAAGCATTTAAAAGGAAAAGATAGGTCTAAATGGATACAAGAACTTATTAAACAAATCGTTTTTTATTTTAAAGACCAAAGAGCGCCAGAGATTGAAAATTTGTCACCAAAATTAAGAAAGTGTTTGGCTCAAGAGATAAATTCTGATTATGTTGGCTGGACGAATAGGGAGATAGTAGCTGCGATTGAAGGATTAACGCCACCATTAGTAGAAGATGATAAAGAGGAATTATTAACAGAGATAGTTGGACCTAAATTTTTAAGAGGATTAAAAACAGGTGTAAAGTCAAGTATTTCTGTTGGCGTGTCAGCTTTATGGGGTGCCGCTAAAGGTTTCTTAGGAGAATTTTTTAAATTTCTTTTTGGTGGCAAATAAGGATTAAGTTTTTGGTCTTTGTGAATCAAGTTTGTCTTCTATTTCTTTTTTCCATTTTGCTTCTCGATAGAGTCTTTTGTACTGTGTTGAGGGAAGTTTTTCATATATTGCTTTACCGCCTTGATAAGCACCAACCCCAGCTGCTTTTATAGCTCCCCAAGCAGCTGTAATAGGCGCAATAACGCCAGCAGTCATTCCAGCTATTCCTGAAGGTCCTCCTATTATTTTTTGCACTGAAGTAATAAGGCTTGGTGTAGCTAAAATAACAGCAAATCCAATAATTGTGGCAATATTAGCATCTGTTGAGGATATTCCTAGAAAAGGTCCAACCCAAATTGATTTTCCTTGTGAGAGAGAAATTATTTTACCGCCTAATAGAAAAAAAATACCAACAATTACAAAAGGAATAATATTAGTTAACATCATTTTCAGCCAATTTATTAAACCTTTTTGTCCTGGGATTGCTTCAACCATTAACATAATAGGGGAGAAAATAGTGCCCGCAATAATGCTAATATAAGCGATTACTAAAGTAAAGAAGAGTTTAAAGACAGAGAAGAGAAGAGCTACAGAAAAGATGAGTTTTGCTAGCCTACCACCTACCCAGCCCGCAAAATTTATTGTTATATCATTAATAAATTCTCGAATAGCTAAGCCTAAAGTTTCTGCTGTTGCTCGAAATCCACCAAGCATATCTTGGGTTAACCCAAATAAGTTTCGATTATAAATCACTGGCATCTCGATAAGATTAGCGAATAAAGAGATAACGACATAGATTAAATCGATTAGCAAGCCAGCGATGGCATAGGAAAAAGTAATTAAGATTAAAGTAACAATAATTTTTGGCAGAGCGCTTTGAATGTTGATGACCGTTTGGGGATTAATTTTAAGGCGGAACATAACAGCAAAACCAACAAAAACAATAATTACTGCAAAAATGGCATAAGCTGAATCGCGAAAGATTTTCCAGAGTTCTTGTATTGGTTTAAGACCCTCAAAACCAATGCCTTGTGCATAAACTGGTTGTGTAATTTGTAGTTTTTTTCTTAGGCTAGCAAAATATTCTACTGAAGAAGCAGGTTGAATTTTATATAAATAAGCCGTTAGATTAGCCATTGTTTCTAAAGCATTAGTGCCTAATTGGTTGTTAAGATCAGAATCATCTGTGCCAATAATATTAATAGTGACAGATTCCGTGATATTATTAAATGTGGTGAAATCGAAGCTGCTTTTTTCCCAAGATGGACTTTTTAGACCTTCCTTGAATTGTTCAGAATAGGTTGTATTATCTATCGCAGGATTATACGCAGAGATTTTAGAAGAGAAAATTATAAAAAAAACAAGCAAAAGAGAAAATATTAATAAAGAAATTTTAAGGAGTAAAATTTTAGGTAATCTCATCTCATTTAATGTTATATTTTTTTACTACTATTGTCAATTTTATAATTTTATAATATAACTTCATTTATAATCATTTGGATTGCAGGAAATACAGATAGGATCGATCAAGCTAACGTCAAATTTTGGATCCTGAGGATATAATGAGCAAATTTGAAGGCAATTGCGTGCTCTGACTTGATTTTGTTCTTGGTAGTGTTCTTTATTGGCTTCATCTTCATTTTCGACAGATACCCCAGTAATTTCATACTTAGCATTACTGATTAGAGGGCTGTTTTCTATTGAAGAATTGATGCTTTGAGGGATGAAATTACTTAAAAATTCAGATTGATTATTGAGTGTTTGCCCGCCAACTAAAATACCACGAGTTCTATTTTCCAATTGTGCGGTTTCTTCGGTTTTTTCAAAGAATTTTTTACTTCCCTCTACCACCCTGGAAAAAATTTGCGTTAAAAATTTAGGGAAAAAACCAAATTTTGATTGAGTCGTGTTTAATTCCTTTGGTAGAATGTCTTTTACTTTTTTGCCTGATTTGTTACAGGGAAGATTTTTAGAAAAATTAATTTCTTCAGCAATTTTATCATCTGATGGTTGTTCGATTTTTATATTTAAATTTTCTGGAGGAAGACATCTTTCTGAAGCGCTAAAAAGTCCACAAAAAATTTTAGTTTGACCTAAAAGTTTAGTCCACCAATCAGGCAAGATAAATTGCGTTTCGGGGACCTCTTCCTCTTGATTTTTAACTTCTGTAGTTTGCGATAAATCTGATGTTGTTTTGCAGGCAGCTTCTCCAGCAGGAACAACAAAATGTTTAGCTTTTGTTTCAAGAGAGTTATCGTCAAGGTTAACCAGGTTATTGAGATTAAGGGGCATTAGTTTGGGACGAGCTAATTCTAAGCGATTATACAGAAGAGAGAAATCTGGCTGTTTTGTTTCTTTTGCGTCTAAGGCAATTTCTCCTGGTTTTGGTTCAGCACGACATCCTTCTAGGCTTTTTTCTTCAGTTGCTTGACTGGGTTTTTCACTGCTGTGTTCATAATTCATTTCGAAATCTGTGCAAAAGATACTGTTTTCGGGAATAATAACGGTTTCTTCTTGAGCAAAAATGAGAAGAGGTTTTGTTTTAGCAAGAATAAAAAAGATAATTAGTATAAAGAGCAGTTTTTTCATTTCAAATTTTATTTAGCAAAAGGAATATTAAATTCAGTGACTTTGACACCGGTGAAATTTTCAATAAAGCGCATAATAAACCACGCCGCAATAACAACAACCAAGCCAAAAATAGCGTAGGTTAAGGTATTGCTAGCTGTTTGGGTTTTTTTAGGATCGCCACCAGCAGTTAAATATTGAAAGCCACCGACAATAAGCATAATAAAAACAGCAATACCTGCTAGGCGGACGGCAAGATTTAAAAAATTTTTGATGATTACTTCCACACAAGCGAGTGTGGCAATGCCATCTTTAACGCAATTTTCCCACGTGTACATTGATTCCTTTTTATTTTCCTACTGTTGGGATTGTTAACTCAAAAATTTGAATCCCAAAGAAGGTTTCAATTAATTTGATGATTGCCCAGGAGGCAAAGACAATAACTAAACCAACCAAAGCAGCTGTTAAAGTTTGTTGCGCTCTAGCGGTTTTTTCCTTATCACCTCCGGCAGTAATCCAACGTACGCCACCGATAATCAGAAAAATAAAAGCTACTAAGGCAGAAATGACCAAAATTAAGCGGATTGCTGCAGAAACGATATTGGGAATGGTAAGCTCACCTAATCTTGAAAATTCTTTTCCTTGAGGTCGAATGTCTATTGTTTGTTCTGCCGCAAGAACGATTGCGGGTAATAAACTTTTAATTTTTAATCCTAAGTTTTTAATTTTTGTCTCACCCCCTTTCCTGCTTAATTATCTAGATTATACTTAAGAACCAGGTTTTGGAAAAGGTAACTCTAGGGTTTTAAAGAAACCCAAACCAAAAAAACCTCCGACAAAATTAGCAATGGCAAAAACCATAATTAAAATTGTAAAGCCAACAATAGCATAAGTTAATCTTCTTTTAGCTCCCTCCATCTTTTCTTTATTATCTCCGGCTGTGGCTAAAGCTATACCACTCCAAATAATCATAATTACTAAAATAATTGCTCCAGCAATCATCATGGCATTAAAAACATTACTTAATAAAGTGCCAATAATTTTGGCTCCCGTATTGCCACCTGAAATATCACCAAATTCCTTACTGATAACAGGATTTTTAATTATTCCCTCATCTTGAGCGAATATAGTTTGAATAACTTTCATTTTGTGCTATTGGTAATATTGCTAAAAAGTTTACCAAGATTTAAAAATTCAATACCTAAAAAGGTGCCAATAAGAGCCAAAAGACCGTAAGCAGCTGCAACCAACACCAAGCCAATCAACGAATTGGTTAGTCTTCTTCCAGCATTTTCAATTTTAGTTTTATCTCCACCAGCGCTTAAATAATTATAACCGGCGATAATCGCTTGGAAAAGAAACCAAATACCGGCGCCAATGGTCATAGCGCCTAAAGCATTGGTAATAACTTTGGCTAAAATAGAACTTGCATTGGTAGTTTCCGTAATGTTTGCCCAAGGACCAAAACCTTCTCCTTTACCAATTTGGCCAAGATTTTCAAATTTTTCAGCTAATAAAAGATTAAGCATTATTGACCTTGAGTTCCTCCTGGTCCATAAATTTTAGGATTTAATATTGCCGTTGGACTACCAAATAAAAGTTGTCCTATTAAAGCAGCTAAAGCAAAAGAGATAGCAATAATCAAAAGGCCGACCATGGATTGCCAAATTTTTGCCCAAGCTCCCTCAACTTTTTTAGGATCGCCGCCAGCACTCATAAAAGAATAACCGGCCAAAATGAAATTTAGTAAAGCATAAATACCGGCGATAACGATGAATAGTCTTAAAATATTATTGAAAAGAACAATTAATCCACTTGGGTCTTTAGAAATAAAATTTGGCGGTTTAATTTCACCAAAAATATTATCCATTTTTAAAAATTATTAAAATTTAGGTTTAAGAATTTCAATTCCTGTTAATATTTCGACAATTCTGATAATCCAATAAGCACAAAAGATAACGACAAAGCCAATAAGAGCAACAGTTATTGCTTGCTTGCCTTTTTTGGCTTTTTCCGGATTCTCTTCTCCTGCTCCCATAATAAAACTAAAACCGCCAACAATCAAGAGGATAAAAAGTAAAATTCCAGCAATAACATAAACATTTCTCAAAAGATTGGTAATGATTTCTCCTATTGAGCCAAAACCAGAATTTTTTTCGTCGATTCCTATCCCTGGTTTGACCCAAAATTCCTCGCCGATTTTAAGGGCTAACATTTGTTTCATCAATATAAGTCTAGCAACTTTTTATAGAAGCTGTCAAATGGACTAGTTTAATTATTTAAAGTAAAGTGATAAAATACATTTTTAATAAATAAACTTAAAAATATGTCTAAACCTCAATTAGATATGAATAATCTTCCCCAGCATATTGGCATTATTATGGACGGTAATCGTCGTTGGGCTCAAAAAAGAGGCTTGTCGGTTAATGAGGGTCATGAAGCTGGGGCTAAAGCTTTGGAAAAAATTATTAATCATTGTTTGGATTTAGGTATTAAAACATTGACTGTTTATGCTCTTTCCACTGAAAATTGGCGAAAAAGAGCTAAAGCTGAAGTCAAGGGAATTTTTAACCTCATCATTAAATATTTTAAAGAGAGAAAAAAAGAGTACAAGAAAAAAGGTGTAAAATTGGGGGTCTTGGGTGAATTTCAAGCTTTTCCTAGAAAAGTAGTTAGAGCTATTGGCGAAATTTTAAAAATAGTGAAAGAACATGAACGATTAAAAGTCAATTTGGCTTTAAATTATGGAGGCCGAGACGAAATTTTAAGAGCAGTAAAAAAGGTTATTAAAGAAAAAATTCCCCTAAAGAAATTAAATGAAAAAACTTTTAGTAAATTTCTTTACACCAACGGGGAACCTGACCCTGATTTGATTATTCGAACTGGGGGGGAAATAAGGCTTTCCAATTTTCTTTTATGGCAAATGTCTTACTCTGAGCTTTATTTTACCAATACTTTATGGCCGGATTTTAACGAAAAAGAACTCGATAAAGCTATTGCTGATTATCAAAAAAGACAAAGAAGATTTGGGAAGTAAGGGTGGGGGAATAAGAAGTGAGAGGTGGGTTAAGAAGTGGGGGGATGAGTTATTTGTTGAAATTTTTCCAGCTTTCTCCGAGCCTAAAAATCTGCTTACCCGAAATATCATAAATTTCAATTAAAGAATCACATAATTTGGTGTCAATCCTGTCAGAATAAATATCTTTAGTGAAAGAAAGATGAGTTATCATTTCATTGCATTCACCTAGGGCACCTTCTAAATATTTTTTCCATGCTTTCTTTTGGTGTTTTTTAGCGTAACCTTCAGCGATAATACCCAATGGTGCTATAGAAGTTCTTCTCATTTGATCTTTTAGATTGAACTTTTCCTTCTTCAGGAAGCCTTGGAATGATTTCTTTTAAAACAATTAAGCTGCCTTATAGAGATTTTTGTAGATGTCAAGATCTTTGGGGCTTCTAATTGGAATTCTACTCATAAATTTTGTTTCCCACTTCCCATCCTTATTTCTTAACCCATTTCCCATTTCACACCTTCACCCCAATATAGAGATTCCAAAAACAATCTCCAAAATTCTCATTAACCAATAACTAATAAAAATAATCACAAAGCCAATAACCGCGCTGGTAATTTTTCCTTGAGCTGCCTTGATTTTGTCTGGGCTACCACCTGAAGTTAATAAACCAAAGCCTCCGATAATCAAAAGAACAAAAAGAGTCAAACCAGCGATGACAAAAATATATTTTAAGAGCTCAGAGATAATCGCAGCCATGTTGGGAAATTTTTCTTCTATAGCTGTTGGCCCTTCAATTTCTATTTCTTCTGAAAGTTTTAAGGTTATTTTTTTCATTATTAGGTTTTAAAAATTTTTAGAATATCAACACCAATTAATTTTAAAATAAAAACGGCAAAAATGATAAGAAAAAGTCCGGCGATAGCCGAGGTAATCATTTCTTTGCCAGCTTTGACTTTTTCCGGACTTCCTCCAGAGAGAATAATTTGAAAACCACCCAAAATTATTAATAAAAAAGCAATACCGCCAGCGATGCTGATAGAAAGTTTTATGAGGTAATTGACGAAAGTTCCAGCTCCACTAGTTTGTAGACAACCTAAGGCAGTCCAAGAATTATTGTGTTTAAGACAGGTAAGGCAATCTTCATTACCAGAGCAAAGTGATTTATAAGATTCTTCTATTTCTTCGGGAGAAATTACCGCGATTCTGTTTAAAACAAAAAAACAAGATGTAACCGTATGTCCTCTAGGGAAAAAGAATTCACTAGGGGTGTTAATTTCAACTTCGTAATTGCCTGGTTCCCAACTGCCTGTTCCTATACGCGATGATTTTGTAGAAAATTCGTATATTCCAGAGGAAGTAATTTTATATCCAGAGATTTCTGCCAGATCAACCCATATTGACTTTCGAATTATGAAAATTTGGAGATATTCATATTTGTTCTCCTTTAAATGTTCTTCTACATTATCTATTTTGACTTTAACAGTAGAACCTTCATCGGGAGTAGATATCTCTACCAATGCAGAACATTTTACGTTATCTGTATTAGCAAAAGTTTTGCCATAACTTATTATTGAGGGAGAAAATAAAAGAAGAAAAATTATAATAAGATTTAAGGTTATTATTTTTTTCATCACCTTCAGTTTATCACCAAAATTAAAAGATATGCAAGATGGGAGGTATAGAATCTAAGATGATATACTTAAAGAAGAATGAAAATTCTCAAATTGTTATCTTGTTATCTTGTTATCTTGTTAATTTCTATTCCTTTACTTTTTTATCCTTTTACTCTAACCCAAGCTAAAGAATGTAATGAGGGAGATGGTACTTTACAACAAATCTGTTTGGATTTAAATGAATTAAACAAAGCTTTAGAGATGTCAAAAGTTGCCACTCAACCTTTAGAGTCAGAACTTAATAAATTAGAGGCACAAATTAAAAAAATTCAAACAGCAATTAACCTTGCCAACCAAAAAATTAAATCTTTAGGGGAAGATATTTTTAATCGCGAGATTGATTTAGCTTACCAACAGGAAATTTTAGCTGCCAGGGTTCGCAGTCTTTATAAAAAAAGCCGTCAGTATTCGCCCTTGTTAATTTTTTTAGCCTCATCTTCAGCCAATGATTTATTTCGCGAGCTTTCTTATCGCCAAACGGCCACCGAACAAGATAAAAAAGTTATTATCGATATCTCTCAAGAGCTGATGGCTTTAAAAGATGATAAGGAAAAACTGGAAAAGAATAAAATTTCTTTAGCCGCTGCTCAAAAAAATTTAGACCAGCAGGCTGAATTTTTTCGTAATGAAGTAGCTAAAGCTAAGACTTATCAAGCCCAGCTTTCTTCCAAAATTGCTGAATTAACAGCCAAACAGCAAGCTTTGTTAGCAGAAAAAACTGGCACTTTTCAGACTACAGTTGGCGATGTACCTTTGGCTGATGATCCAGCTTCTCGACCAGATTACAATCCTGGTTTTTCGCCAGCTTTTGCTGCTTTTTCTTTTGGTACGCCTCACCGAAAAGGCATGAGCCAATATGGTGCTTTTGGGCGAGCTAAAGCCGGTCAATCAGCTGAAGAAATTTTAAGGGCTTATTACGGTAATGGAATTGAAATCAAAAAAGATTATCCAACCAATATCAATATTAATGTTCAGGGTTATGGTTCAGTTGATATTGAAACTTACACCAAAAGGATTTATGAAATGCCTAGTTCTTGGGGTGAAGAAGGAGGGATGGAGGCTTTAAAGGCCCAGGCAGTGGCAGCTCGTTCTTATGCTTTAGCTTATACCAACAACGGCGTTGGTTCAATTTGTGCTACTGAATCTTGTCAGGTTTATAAGCCAGTTAATAAGGGTAGTAAATGGGAAGAGGCTGTAAATGCAACTCGTGGTTGGGTTTTGATAGCCAATGGTCAACCTTTTTCTGCTTGGTATGCTTCAACAGCCGGTGGTTTTATTTATTCTTATACAAGTAATGGCTATTCCACTCCGGGTATATGGGATACCAGTTGTGGAAGTCAAAGTTGTTGGACAGCCGAAGCTTGGGAGAAAAAAGCGGGTTCGCCTTGGTTTTATAAAGCTTGGTATAAGACAAGGGACGGACAGGCCTGTGGTCGTTCTCATCCTTGGTTAACACAAGAAGAAATGGCTGATATTTTAAACGCAATTGTAGTTTATCGTTCTGGTAATGGGGCAGAACATATTTTGCCGGTTGATTATACCTCTTGTTTTGGTAAGGGCGGTGAACCTTGGTCAAAAGAGCAAATGAAAAATGAAGCCAATAGCCGCGGTGGAGCTTTTAATTACGTTTCTAGTGTTAGTACAACTTATTCTTCTGGTGGTCAAACAGCCAAGGTTATTTTTTCAACTAATCGTGGTAGTTTTGAAGTGAGTGGAGAAGAGTTTTACACTGTTTTTAACTTAAGAGCGCCTGGTCGCATTTCTTTGAAATCAAAACTATTTAATATTGAGAAAAAGTAGAGTATAATAATTTTTAAGGTTAAAATTTAACCAACCAGAAAAATGCCTGATGTTTTTATCAGTCCTTCGCAAAATGAAAAGATAACTAAAGAGGTAAAGGCAAAAGTTGATCTTTCTAATATCAATTTTTCTCGTCTTAAAAAGCCTTTTGGTTTTTTGACAGCTTTTGCAGTTCAACCATCCTTTTTGCGTTATGAGGCTCAAGAAAAAGACGAGAAAATTGTTTTATTTTTACGTCGTCATTTTTTTACCAATGTCGGTTGGTTGATAGTGACTTTTTGTTTATTTTTAGTGCCTCTTTTTGCTTTTGGTTTTTTTTCTTTTGATTTTATCCCCTTTTCTTATCGTTTTTTAGGTGTTTTAGGTTGGTATATGATTGTTTTTGCTTATGGTTTTGAACGGTTTTTAAGTTGGTTTTTTAATGTTAATATCGTTACCAATCAGCGGATTATTGATGTTAACTTTCCTAGTATTTTATACAAAGACATCAGTGAATGTCGTTTGGGGAATATCGAGGATGTTTCTACTAAAACCGGAGGTTTTATTCGTTCCTTTTTAAATTATGGTAATGTTTTGATTCAAACTGCTGGAGCTTTACCAGAGATTAATTTTGAAGCCATTCCTTTTCCTGATAAAGTTTCGCAAACAATTATTGATTTAATACCCATAAGAGGACGAAGATAAGATGACACCTTTTGAACAATTTATTCAAAATCTAACGACAACTTCTTTTAATTTATGGATTTTAGTAAAAATTCTTTTTGTTTTGGGTTTTGGTTTTTATACTGCTTTTGCAGTGATTGTTATCCATCAAGTAAAAATTATGAGTGAAGTTATTGAGGGTCTTTTTGTTTGGCCGCTTAAAATATTTTCTTGGATTCATTTAGGAGTAGCTATTTTCGTTTTCTTTTTATCTTTAGTTATCCTTTGATTTATGGACAAATTCCTGCTCCACCACGCTAAGATTGTGGGGACACCGACGGAAACTTCCGGCTCTTGGGTTCATACCTTTAGCCCTCAAGAATTAGAAAAAAAGGAAAAAAGAGGCCACCTTTTGGCGGTTATTGGTTTGAGTGGTTTTACAGGGATGGGTGAATTGGCAGTAATTGGTAAAGAGATTATTTCTCGGCTTCATGAAGAATATTACGGCGCTTTAGAAAAAACACCTTTTGAACAATTACAACAGAGTGTTTTTAAGGTTAGTCAGGAAGCTAAAGAAGGAATAGAATTTAAATTGGATATTGTGGCAGTGAGTTTAGTGGGAAATATTTTGTATGCTGTGGTTAATAACGGAGGGAGATTGATGATTAATCGTCAGAGGGAGATAAAAACAATTTTAGCGGAGAAAAACATTTTGAGTGGTTATCTTGAAGATGGTGATACTTTTCTTTTAGGGACCAGTGAATTTTTTCGTCTCGTTAAAGAAGAAATTTTACTTTCGGCTTTAAAATCTTTAACACCAGAGGAGAGCGTGGAGATTTTAGCGCCGCTAATTCATGGCCAACCAGATGGGGAAGCGGCAGCTATTATTTTTAAAGTTTTTAAGCAAAAAGAGGAATTAAAGGAAGAAAAAGTTTTTCCTTCTTTAGGATTAGAAAAAGAAAAAAAAGAGAGACAGCCTTTTTTGTTAGGAAAAAAAATAAAGGAAAAATTAGTGGGTTTATTACTTTCTCTTGATGAAAAAATTAAACAAAAAATTATTTTTTTAAGGTCAAATAAAGAAAAAACACAACGCTCTCAAAAAGTTTTAATGATTGTTGCCTTAGTTTTGTTGGTTATTTTGTTTTTAGGTGTTTTTTGGGGTATGAAGCAACGGAAAAATCTTGGTTTAAATAAACAAACCAGTTTATGGTTTGAGCAAGCAAAACTCAAAAAGGAGGAAGGTGAAAGTTTGTTTTCTTTAAATCCTGCTAAATCACGACAATTAATTTTAGAGGCTCAAGATTTAGTTCGAAAAATTGATGAATCAGGCGTTAAAGATGAAAATTTTTTAGCTTTTAAGAAAGAGCTGGAAAAAGTTTTAAATTCGATTTTACAAGAACATCAAGTTGAAG